>ORMF012288065.1_pt1 | contig 10591 bp, 8 predicted proteins | sample 1779871 | NCBI WGS metagenome assembly ORMF01 (sample SAMEA104232316, study PRJEB22302) | groundwater metagenome | biome: forest; feature: aquifer; material: groundwater | place: USA | collected 2011-08-07 | depth 5.4 m
GTTTATCATTTTGTTTATCATTTTGTTTATCATTTTGTTTATCATTTTGTTTATCATTTTGTTTAAGAAATTCTTAATCGTAGCACTGTACAATTACTATCAAAATTACCGTTTATTAAAAAATAACGAGGGTATTGTATGAGAACTGCAGCACAATTCGGATCAAATACACCTGCACCAAGCATTGAAGTACACCTTGTGCCATCCGGTGTTCTGAATAATACATCGGCAACATTGGTAAGATCAGAGCCTTGCTACGATCGGAGTGTTGTACCTCCTATCAATTTTAATGCACTGGGCGCATCGATGATGTTAGCAATATTGTCCGAATTTTCAGAAGAAGCTCGCGTACAGCGTCGAAAAAAACGTCTTGCAGAGGAGAAGGAAAAACGTATAAAAAATGGGAACAAACGGGTGAAATTTACTGACTACGATGCCGTTATTGCTTCTCCAGGTTCAAGTAAATATAAAATATCATTTGGTGTGTGGCTCAGAATTTTAGATTATTTATTATGTGAAAGCACATTACCATTCGTTCCAGAAAATGATAGAGCTGCATTAATCAATTCGAAATTTGCGATACCTTCTGGTTTAGGCATATACCCTAATCGAATAAAACGTCTGGAACTGGCGTTACAACGAGATCAGACTTTATCAACCAACCACTTTTTTTCTAATCATTATCGAAACGATTTTGAATCTCTTCCCATGCTGTTGGATGCGGCACTCAATGCTGATCTCGCAATCGTAAAAGCAATTTTAAAAAATGCGACTGATGAACAACGTCAGAAGTTGCTATCTACTCAATACGGAACTGACAAGGCAACGACGAGATTAGGACATATTGATGTTGAGCGTACTGGTACACCATTACAAATGGCATTGTATGGTCATGATGAAGAAATGGCAGCAGCGATCAAAAGTCATATGGATCCAGCAGAATTTCAACGTCAATGGGAAGCAGTATTCGGGCCTGATTACAACACGTTTCTTGTAAGACAGCAACAAGAGGCGAATAAATTGTGCGGCAAATTGGATGAGGCGTTTGGAAAGGCGTCAAAGACTCACGTCACCAACGCACTTCATCGTGTTGCGAATACCACTCCTTCTGTATTACAAGACACATTGAATCGTTTTAAAGATGATGTGGAACAGCATGTCAGAGAAAATCGAGTCCATAATCCTTATATTTTGCAACGCTTGTTTGGAATTTACGACAGTCCTACTTGTAACGACTGGGATAAAGGTTACTTACTGTCCCAACAAGCAATTGGTGTAGCACAAAAACTGTCATCACCGCGGTGGTTGCAGCATTGGTCACAAGGTATCTATTGTCTCGCGGTAAATTATGAGCCGGCGCGGCGGTCGTTTGATTTGCGCGATTCTGATCCTTCGGTTGATATTCGTTCATTGGATCGTTTGTGTGTTGATTCTTGTATAGATATGTTTGGTCAGCGTTGTAGCGCCGTGGGTGCTGGCGTGCGGCCGTTGGTCTCGCTTTGCGCGTGGTTTACAAAACTTATGTCGAGCAAAAACAGCGAGTTTTCAGAACATTATGCCGCGAATGCGAGAGCAGTCACGGACCGTCGAAACAGTCTTGTATAGTTCAGTAATGCGATAATGTCGCAATGCCTCGGCGGCAAAATCTGCTGCTGAGGGATCGCGACAGGACCCGATATACTGCGCTTTGAGTTCCGCATGTTTCCAAATACCCGATGAATTTACCCACCAGCACAACCATCTCACAAGATAACGTCTGATCCTGGGGCGAGAAACACCATCGGCGACCATCCATTTGACTTGCTCGCGTGCTTTGCGCAGTGTTCGCGGATGCGCAACGATGCGTAAAGCGCCATATGATTGATTCTGCAATAAAGAATACCCCCCCCTCCCGATTATTAAAATATACGGATATTTGACGCTTGATCTCAATTCACGTTTTTCTATCGAAAAACTGAAATCGTCGCACGTGCGCAAATCATTTACCTGCGGCATTGATTCTCTTGATGACTACATTCAAAAGCAGGCAACTCAGGATGAACGCAGGCACATTTCTGTCACCTATATTTTGCATAACACAGAACTCAATGTTATTGCCGGATTTTACACACTATCTTCAACGACCATCGAATCAAAATATTTATCTGATGAAATAACACGGAAACCACCAAATTACCCATTAATACCCGCCACACTGATCGGACGCTTAGCAATCGACAAAAAGCTATCAAGGTAAAAAACTGGGTGAAATTTTACTGATAGATGCACTCCATCGTTCTTTTGAATCCAGCAAAACAATCGCCACTTTCGCTGTCGTCGTAGAAGCCATTAACAAAGAAGCCGTTCGTTTTTATAAAAAATATGGATTTATTGATTTTATTGCACATGAAAAATTATTGTATATAGCAATGAAAACAGTAAAAAATTTATAAAAGCGGGGATCGCGACCCACACACTTTAAGACTTCCTTAATCCCCCACTGATATGATTCATTTCTATACAAACCCATATAACGAGGATTAGCCACATGAGTCGACACCTCAACACCGCAGCGGTTCAATTAGACGATTCAGACAAAATAGTAGTTGAACTTGATCTGAAGGATTTTAGATGTCTTATTACCTTTCAAATCATTTTTGATCCTGTCATGACCCATTGTGGACAACACATTGAACGCGCAGCGTCTGCTGACAGACTGCCAGGATGTCCCTGTTGCGGCAAGGCAAGTCACAATCAATTTAGTGAAGCCTCTGCATTTTATAAAGCAACCCTGCAAAGAGTCATTCAAGAAAATAACTTGTATCAAGATGTTTTTTTTGATTTACAAGGTTTTAAACGGATTGTAGCTGAGAACAAATTGGCTACCCCGATTGGCGAACGATTTTTAACTTTATTGCAAAATGCGCCAAGGCATTTAAATGATAAGGAATTAATTCGAACAGAAACACAAACAACCCATCCTGCTTATCTTGAAATTCCTGAATACACTGTTACTACATCTTATGGAAAATCCGCCATTGAGATATTGGCAGAAACACCCACAGGCCGCGATTTACTCAGAAAAAAATTACGCATTGATGCATCATCAGGGCAATTTTTCTTTGGTCATGCTGAAATATCCGCTGAATCGTTACAAATGCAAGTAAATGGAAAAACCATTCGTGAATGGTTAAGTATAACGACTGACATGGAGTTGATGCTAGCGGAAGAACAAAAAGCACGAGAAACAATCAGTCTCGAAGAGACAATTGCTGCTTATCATCTACAAACGGGATTATTTTTGCAACGACGTCGTGCAGGACGCAGTGCCGTCGCAACAGCAGAAGGTGATCTTGAATATTCTGATGCTGTTAGCCCAATATTGCAGCACGTTGTCTATGGCGAAGAAGGAAAAGTAAGAGACGCACTGGAATCAGTAAAAAGTAATCCTACGCAATTAGCTGCGCTATTATTCGACACAGGTACCGTTACAGACTATTCTAATCGCACGATTACCGGCATGACATTATTGCAAGCCGCAGCCGCTGCTGGTGATATTGACATGTGTCTCCTGTTAAAAAATTATTACATAGCACCTGAAGAATTTGCCTGGCAACTTACTGAAATTTTTCCAAAAGGCATTGAAGCACATGATGCAGAGCAGCAACATACCGCCTTTAATTTTAATACTATACTTGCGGCTATTCGAGCTGCATCACCCCCTGATCTTGATGCTGCACGGAATAAACAAAATAATGATTCACTACTTTGTCTCGCATTGGAAGCATTTCGCGATGAGTTCACCGGAATCTCCAGCAGCGAAAAAATATTTAATTTACATCATTTATTAAAGGCCTTTGAAGTGTACAACGCATTCTGGGATCAATGTGATGCTAATAGCACAATAGATCCCGATTATAAAAAACGTAATTTATTTTGGTGTCAAATTATAGGCTTTTGCCAGCGCTTTATGCCGGCGTGTTACGCCCAAGCTTTCTCACAGGGTTTATGTTATTTAGTGAAAACAGATCAGAATGCGTTGTGGTGCCCTGAAGCTTTCAAGCGTGATTTAAAATTGAGTTTTGATAATTTTTCTTATTTTCCTTTGCCTGCTAGTTCTCGTTCTGGTCTCGGCCTTGGTTTTGATTTTGCAATTTACGCCAGGGCGGGCGGGCGTCGTAGCACTGGGCGTCGCGCGTGGCGGGATGCAGCGCTGTTTTTTCAAAAACTTTTGTCGAGAAAAAACAGCTGGCTATCAGAACATTATGCCGCGAGTGCGGGAGCAGTCACGGACGACCGATTGGGGTTCTATTCGCGTATCCAATGCAAATGAAGCAAGTATTTTAGCTACCGTTATTGAGCATAGATCATATTTGAAATAGCATATATTGGCTTTTTATGCGCCGAGAAATAACAGGGAATTTACTGTGTCAGAGCATTTAATTATTTATTTAGATGAGTCAGGTGATCTGGGGTTTGATTTTAATAATGCAAAAACATGTCAATTTTTTGTCATTGCCTTATTAATTTGCTATGACGACGCCGCAAATGCCAACACCCTTCGATCCGTTCGAAATACCCTAAAAAACAAGGTATCTAAAAATATCAACGAACTCAAAGGCGCTTCATTAGCGCTGCCCATCAAAAAATATTTTTTGAGCCAAATGCGAAAACACTCAGGATGGTATTTGTCAGCCGCTATCGCGGATAAAAAATCCTGGATTCGCAATCACCATGCTAACCATAATCATGAACTTAAAAAGAAAGCGCTATATGATGAAATTGCAAGACGTGTATTTTCTCAGTTAACAGGTATTGAAACGGTAGATTATATTGATATTGTTATCGACCGATCAAAAAACAAAGATGAAATTAATGAATTTGACGCGGCGATTACCACTGCGATTAAATCACGTATTAATAAAAATGTGCGACTAACTATTCGACACCGTAGTTCACATGAAGAACTTGGGTTACAGGCAATTGATGTTTTTTGTGCTGGTCTTGGAAAAAAATATGAAAAGGATGATTGGACTTGGTACTCGGCGTTTTCTGACAAGATTTCATCAGAAACAATTCATAAATTCTAGGCAAAAAAAAAGACGGCCCCTTTCATGCGCTAGTCCAAGAGATCATCGCTGCAACCTATGGAAGCCGCTCCCCCTTGGCACATGAAGGATTTACCCGTCAATTGAAATTATAGAGTAGCTAGATTTTAATATCAAGATCGATGCAGTATTTGTAAATATACATTTAAATCAAGTTGTTATGAGATCTGATTACGGAAAAATCCTCTGCATATATCCTATTGTTTTAAATATTTCTTAATATTGTCGTTCTATAATTAAGATCAGATTAAAAACACGAAGAAAACAATATGAGAAATCCAACAATTGAAGCTGTTGAAAATGGATTACAACACAGAAAACAGATACCTGATCTGGCGCCCCAAAATATTCTTAAACGAATGCAGGAATTACATGTTCCGAATGTCAGCATCACTTTAATAGGATTCATATTTATTTAAAATGTAACGTTCTCTTAAGATGTAAGGTTAAAAGATGAGGAATTTATATGAAAATAGTATTGCTGCTTGGACCATCTAGTGCTGGAAAATCCACAACTTGTGCAGAGTTGCAACGAGACGGATGGCGTGTATCAGCTTTCGATGAAGTGATGGCACCTTTTTATGACAATGCTAAAGAAGAATGTCGTGCAGCATATGCATCAAAAGGAGTGTTTTCAGGATTGCAAGCTATCATGACAGAAAATGAAGTCATGGATTTATGTATTTTTAAAAAATTAAATATTTCAAAAGGAACTCATGTAATTTCAAATCACCAGTTTAGTGACCACACTTACCCTGGCCTAGCTGAACTTTTAACAGAAGTGGGATTTTCTGAGGCAGACAAGCAAGTATTTTTACCGTTATTAAAAAAAGTTGGTGAAACATTTCTTGAAGAATTCAATAAACTTCCTAATCCCGCGTCGGTATTATTAGACGATGCTTTTCGATCAACCAATCCAGACGAATTAGTAGTTATCGATCATATTCCAGAACCAAACGGCCGCGCAGAAAAATTTATCGAAGGATTTCAAGAGCGTGTTAAAGCCTATCAACAAGCGCATGGTGAAGATTCAATTCAATCAAGCATTATTTTGGCTTTATGTACGCCGCAAGAACTTAGCGCAAGAGTACTGCGTAGAAATGCTGAAGCAGAGGCTGAAGCAGAAGCGACCGGTAATTTAAGTAGTTTAAATAATAAAAGAGTAGGTACATTTCCATTTGATCAATTAGCTGTTCTTCTTAGTAGTGACATTTTTCACGAGACGCAACAACGCGTTGGTTCTGTTTCAACAGAACAATTACGACAAATTGCATATCATCATCAAGACCATCGTCAGTTATCCGCTGCTGCGACATCAGGTAATCCTGCGTCTGAAATAGTAGAATCTGTTTTAGCATCAGTATTTAATTATAGTGACTTATCACAGCGATTTAATTTAGCTTCCGATAGAGAAATGCATGATCTCGCTGTTCGTGACGATTTCTCAACTTTTCCGAGAATCAATACACTTTCTGGAAATCCTGCAGAATTAGCAAAACAGATAATCGACATTGTGGAATCTGAACGAGTTAGTTTATTAAAATCAAATGCTGCAACATTCCGAGAATTTTTAGAGAAATATTCAGCATATTTTTCTAAACCAGACAGTGACAAACAGAAAACACATTTGGCAAATGCATTTTGGAAACTCATTGATACGATTAAAATGCCAGTGGTTGAGTTAGCAGATGATGGATCTTATCAAGTTCATTTTTTATATCGCAAAACACAGGATGAATTAGCAGGAAACAATCTTTATATTCAAAGTGATTATCATGGATTTGGTTCAACATTGGAAACGCAACGATTAAATCCTGTCGGTACCACTGATGTTATGTGTGTTACCACAAAAATGGGCTCTGAATTTAAAGACGCATTAATTGCCTATCATTTTGTTGAAGCGCCACACGCATACGCTAATAAAAGTGCTGCAGAAATAGGGGTAATTCCAGAAGGGCAGCGTCTTCTTGATCCTCGCAGCAAGCATCACAATTCTGATGGAGGGGAAAATCAATTTTGTTTGAATAGTGAAAATGATGTAACGCCGTGGCGAGGAACGGATAATTTGACATGGCCTACATTTCAAGATGTGCGTGCTGATGACAGTTTAATTCATTTTAGGCACAAATCGGATGGCGAAATTGTGCGTGATAGAATCGATATCGAAAAAGATGTTCATTCAATACAAATATTAAAACCCACTGATGATGATGTAAAAAAAATCGTCATTATAAATGATGGTTTGGCTTATTTATTATGCGACGGTGTTAACCGTCTTCAAGAAATGGCTGACCGAGAAAAATGTGCGTTTATATTTATCAGTCCAGGCAAAGGATTAGGCGATGAAAACACGGATCCATTGTCGGGTGTACGTGGCATTGACTATCATTATGGTATCGATCAATACAATAACTTTGTTTTGAATCAATTATTACCTGAATTACATAGACAGAACATTATACCGCATGAGCGTCCAACCAATATGACAATTGTTGGCGCAAGTCTTAGCGGAACAGCGGCGTTGCAAATGGGATTAACGCATCCTGATCGCTTCAGCCAAGTTATCGCGCATTCACCTTCATCCAATAATAAATGGATGATTGATTCAACACCCAACGTGAATGAAGCAGCAAAAAGAGTGCAAATCGATCTTGAATACGGTCTATTTGAGACGATAGATTACGCACAAAATCCTGCTATTTTGCCCTATGGACAGGAATTAGCAAAATCATTAGGCATAAAACTACATATTGGAGTGCATGGTCATCAGTATGAACCGTGGATGCATGATCTTGTAATAAGATCATTGCCAGCAATGTTAGCTACACCTGTGGCAGCGCCTGTTTCTGAGAAAGATATAGTAAGTGCAAGAGCTGCATCAACTGGGGTTGGGTTTATTGCAGGGCGTACTAATACACAAAGAGCAGCCGGTTCAGCCCAGGAGGCTGATAATGCAAACTCAACAATCGGTGAAAGTAATGATAAAAAAACTGGATTGTGAATAGATTGGAGAAAAAATGAAAACAGCATTACTGGTTATTGATTATATTAACGGGATCATTAACGGATCATGCAAAGACTACGTTGAAAAACATCCCATCATAAAAAATACCAATAAATTAATCGCGCACTGTCGCGCACACAATATCCGGATATATCACATTCGTGTTGCATTCGATAAAAATTATACGGGCCTGCCAAAACATTCTCCTTTATTTAATCAAGCAAAGCAAAAAGGATTATTTCAAATTGGCAATCAGGATGTAGAATTTATTAATTCCATTGATGTTAATCCATCCGATACGATTATTAATAAAGTGGCTGCTAGTCCTTTTCGAAGTAAAGAATTGTTAGAATCGCTCAATGATAGTCATATCGAAAAATTAATATTTTCTGGCGTGGCGACCGATAATGCAATTAATTTAGGTGTGCGAGAAGCGCATGACATGGGATTTTATGCGGTCATTGTTGAAGATGCGTGTGGTGCATCTTCTGAAGAATCACATCAAATGGCAATTACGCTACTAAAGAAAATTTCGAATGAGATTGTTGATACGAATGAGGCATTGCAATGTAGGTAGATATTTTTGCACGCGACAATCAAAATAAAATTAAATTCGAAAATTTTAAATAATCAATCGAAAAATATACGAGGCAGGTTTAGTCATTAAACACATTTTAATGATGTGGAAAACCCGGTCCAGCAAACAGTCTTAAATTTGTTTCAGTTTCCGCAACAACATTGACGTAATATCCAATGCCATATTTATTTGGCCGGAATACGAACAATCGTTTTTGATCATGCGGATTTTCTTTATTATGTCGCTCAATGCTTTTATTATATTCTCTGAGTTTTTCAAGCGTTGCCTCGCTCAGAATCACATCCCAATGTCCCGGTATATAATTTTTACCTAACGAATTACCTGGCGAATATTTCCAAAGATTGCCATATAAATCAATAATGCAGTTATACTGATTTTTTTCTATGACACTATTTCCATACGAATCCACTTTTGCTTTAAATGCCATGGGACCTGTCTGCGGCAAATTAAGATGTTCACAAAAATCAGCTAATGTCGGTACTCTCGAAGCGCCGACTGATTTACTTGAAACAACAAGCGCACGATCAAAACCAGATTCAAAACCTGGTAAAGCGGGATTTCTTGCATGATTCATATGAATACGATTTGCAATTTCTTCTATTGTTAAATGGCGTGGTGAAAACAAGCTGTTGCCGGGTGTGCTGAGCGCCACTGATTGTGTCACTGCCATGGACTCATAAGCATGCGGTTTTGTTTGGTTTGTTTCCGGTAAAGGTAAATTATTCACTAATGTGCTTGGCGGCATGCGGAAAGCATCAGATTTTTTCATTGAAAAACGCGATAATAACCTTAAATCCCACAGCACCCATAGTATGTATAGTTCAAAAATAAATTTCATACCATACGACATTCCTTCTCGTTCAGATAAATTTTCAATATGTTGAGTAAATGATTCCAAGGCATTTTGTCGCTCATACATTTTTGCATTCGCTTGTTGAAAATAAGGAGAATCAGCAGGTAGAAATTTTAGTGCAAAACCATCTGCAGAAAATTGCACCACTGCATTAACAACATTCCAAAAAGTGGATGAAAGAAAAGGATGCGCAAGAATAAGTGGATCCTGTTTTATTAAATCCCAGGAATTTTTTAGAGCTTGCGTACACCCTCTTTGCAGTACTTCAAAATAGGTGATTTGAAATTGAGGTTCAGGATATTGAAGTCCTTGAGGAGTTGGTTCGGGTCGTTCCAAAGAAACTTCTGAAAATTCAGGTCTGTTCACTTCTTCTGTTCTAAAATGTCTATTCTGCTTATGGCCAGCACGTGACTGCTTCGAACTTTGAACCGGCCACTCCCAGAAAAAATCGGAATATGAATAACCGCCTGCTTTTTTTATTCCAAAATGGCCATTACAAGTTCGACTACCATTTATCTTTTTAAAATAGATGCCGCTTCGTTCTTCAATATAATTGTAATATTCACTTGGATGTTTGAACTGGTGAATTGAAATAACTTTCGAATTGAAATGTTTTGTCAGATATTCCTTCATTACATTGACACGAAAAATATATTGTTCCCCATTTTTTGCAGAAACGGTTAGTCGCCCATCTTTGTTGTTTTGTATGACTGGAATTTTGCATCCAGCTTCGTTTAGAACATGCGATATACGTAATGCACAAAAATTTTGAAACACATTAGAATTAATATTATCTGCGACTCTTCCGCCAGTTAATTCTGCTATATCCGAAGGTGCGGAAACTTGAGAAAATACATCTTGCGCAAATGAAAAATCCTGTTTAGCGCATGTTTTAAATCTTTCCAATTCAGCTGCAAAGGTAGCTGGGAAAATCTCATCTATAAACGATGAAAAAAAGCTTAACGATAATAAAGCGACGATGGCTTTTTGATTTGGCAGCTGTGTAGAAACTGGTCATAATGTTTTTGATTTTTTAACTCGTTGAAAAA
>ORMF012556836.1_pt1 | contig 10588 bp, 7 predicted proteins | sample 1779871 | NCBI WGS metagenome assembly ORMF01 (sample SAMEA104232316, study PRJEB22302) | groundwater metagenome | biome: forest; feature: aquifer; material: groundwater | place: USA | collected 2011-08-07 | depth 5.4 m
CGGCGTACTACGTGAGCGTCGCCCGCAACCTGGTGGAGGGCCGCGGGCTGGTCTCGGACAAGGCGATGATTTCACGGATCATCCGTTCCTGGGTCTCGCGCAGCGCAGCGGCGTGCCCCGGATCGTCCCAGCGATTGACCCGTTCGTGCGGGTCTTCCCGCAGGTCGTAGAACTCGCCCCAGCCAACCCCATCGTAGAGCGACAGCCGACAGCGCTCGGTGACCAGCGTGCGCATGCGCACCCGCTGCGCGAAGCCCATATAGACCCGCTGCCCCTCCTCCTCGATGAGGAGACTGTCGCGCCGGCGTCCGTGCGTCCCGGCGATCGGGCCGAGCAGCGAGGCCCCTTGCATGCCGTTGCAGCCGGCCAGCCCGGCGCGTTCGAGGATTGTCTGGGCGATGTCGATCGTGCCGGTCAGCGCGTCGTTGCGCGTGCCGCCGTCGGTGCGATCCGGGTCGGCCCAGATGAACGGCACCCGCACCACCGAGCGGTAGTGCAGCGGTCCTTTCAGCAATAGCTGATGGTCGCCCATGTACTCGCCGTGGTCGGCGGTGAAGATCACCACGGTGTCGTCGGCCAGCCCCAGCGCCGCCAGCCGCGCCAGGATGCGCCCGACCGCGTCGTCGATCATCGCGATCATGCCGTAGGTCAGCGCGGTGGCCTGCCGCGCCTCCGCCGCCGTACAGGCGAACAGGGCCGGCGTGTTGGCGTTGCGCGTGCCGTTGTCGCGCTCGTCGAGCAACCGCGCGAGGTGCGGCGGGGCCCGGTCGCGGTCGAAGTGCCAGCTCTCGGGCAGGGCCATGTCGTCGGCGCGATAGCGGTCCCAGTAGCGGCCCGGCGGGGTGAACGGGTGATGCGGGTCGGGAAACGAGCATTTGAGCAGGAACGGCCGGTCCGGCGTGCGGGCGAAATCGGTCAGCCGTTCGATGGTTTTCTCGGCGACGTAGGTGGTCGGGTAGAGTTCTTCCGGCATGCGGGTGCGCCATGCCTGCGGCGCGACGACATCCTCCGCCGGCAGGGCGTTGTCGGGGCCGCGCAGCGAGTCCGGGGCGGGATGGCGGGAAGCGAGCCAGCCGGTGTAGTGGCCATCGGCCCGGTCGCCGTGCTCGATCGCCAGATCGACGGTCTCGAACCCGTAATAGGGCAGGTCCATCGTGCGGTCGGGGTCTTTGCGCCAGCGTGCCCCGAATTCCTGGTCGTAGCGGCCCGGTTCCGGCGGCAGCGCCTCGTCGAGATGCGGCGGCGGCTTGGCGAGGGCCGGGTCACGCGGATCGGGCACCAGCGCCGGCCGGTCGAGCATGTTCTGCAGATGCGACTTGCCGACCATCGCGGTGCGATAGCCGGCCTCGCGCAGCAATTCGACAAACGTCGTGGCGCGCAATGACAGCGGGATGCCGTTGTGCCGCACGCCATGCGACGACGGCATCCGCCCGGTCATCAAGGTCGCGCGGTTCGGCATGCAGATCGGGGTCGCGACGTGAAACCGGTCGAACGCGACGCCGCGCGCGGCAATCTCGTCGATATGCGGTGTCTCGAGGATCGGGTTGCCATAACAGCCGAGGTGATCGGCGCGCTGCTGGTCGGTCATGATCAGGAGGAAATTCGGTCGGCCCATGCGCGCGCCCCTTCGGTCATAATGCGCAGAGACTAGCACCCCAGCCGGCATGACAGGAGGAAACGCAATGAGCGTGGCACGCGGACTGGCCGAATTTCTCGTTGGCTTCCCGGCCGCCGAACTGCCGGCGCAGACCGTCGATTACGCGGCGATGCTGATCGCCAGCACCTTCGCCAGCGCCGCGATGGGGCGCGGCATCGAGTCGGCTGCGATCGTGCGCGACCTGGCCCGCGCCGACGGCGGTACGCCCGAGGCCTCCGTCTGGTTCGAGCGCGGCGCGCGCCTGCCGGCCGCCAATGCGGCCCAGGCCAATGCGCTGGCGAGCGACGCCGCCGCCTCCGACGACAGCGATCTGCGCGCGATCGTGCATGTCGGCACACCCCTGACGGCAACGACGCTGGCGCTCGCCGAACGCACCGGCGCCCCGGGCAGCGAAGTGCTGGCCGCGATCGTGCTCGGCTATGAGGCGGCCGGGCGCGTCTCCGAGGGTATCACCCCCGGCTTTCGCGAGCGCGGCCTGCACGGCTGCTTCGGCGCGATCTTCGGCGCGGCGGTGGCGGCCGGGCGGCTCCTGCATCTCGACGCGACGGCGATGACGCGCACGATCGCGCTCGCCGCGACCTCGATCGGCGGGCTGGCGGCCGCGGCCAACACCAGCGTCGCGCGCGAATACCATGCCGGCCTGGCGACCTGGCTCGGTATCCGGGCGGCCTTGGCGGGGCAGCGCGGCTACGCCGCCGAGCAGCGCATCCTCGAAACCCGCCAGGGATATTTCGAGGCCTATGGCGGCGTCGATGGTGCGGCGGCCGGTGAGGCCGCGCTGCGTGATCTCGGGCGCGAGTGGGACATCGTCACCGACATGGCGGTCAAGCTGGTGCCCGGCGGCCACCCGTACCACGCCTTCGCCGAGGCCGCCGCGAAAGCGGCGCGGCAGGGCGATTTTGCGGCCGACGCGGTCGAGAGCATCACCGTGTCGCGGCCGGGCCTCACCGCGCTCGGCGGGCCGCTGCACCCGGCCGACCTGATCGACATGGCGCACAGCCCGGCCTATTTCACAGCCGCCGGCGTCGCCGACCGCGACTTCTCCTGGGTGCACGCGACGCCCGAAAAGATCGCCGACCCGGCGATCCACCGCCTGATCGACAAGGTGCGGGTCGGCCGGCCGCCGACCGAAGAGATCGAGCGCTATCGCCAGGGCGCGACGGTGACGATCCGCCTGACCGACGGCCGCAGTTACACCAGCACCGTGTTCGCGCCGAAAGGCGCCGGCTTGCTCGGCATCGCGTGGCGCGACATCGACGCCAAGTACCGCACCCTGATGCCGCTGTCGGGATTGCCGGCGGCGCAGATCGAGGCGAGCCTCGCGGTCATCCACGATTTCGGACGGCAGGCCCGGGTATCGCGTTTGATCGAGCTGATCGAGCTGGCGGCATAGGGTCTCCGCCGGCGCGCGGCGTCACGCCGCTTCGAGCAGGTGGAAGACCGAGCGGGTGTGGCCGGTGAACTCGCGCGCCTGGATCGCCCAGCCGGTCTCGCGCAGCCGCGCCTCCCAGCGGCGCAGCGGCATGTCGCGATAGCCGATCTCCCATTGGTGGCCGCCGGGCGGCTCGGGCGTGAAATCGCGCCGCCCGAGCAACTTCTTCAGCGAGAAATAATGCGCCAGAGCGTGCCGGTTTGCGTAGAAATCGAACGTCACCTGAAAGGCCATGTACGGCACCGACACGACCAGCCAGCGCGCGCCGCTGGCGCGCAACGCGGTCAGCGCGCGGCCGGCGGCCGCCCACTCCAGATGTTCCAGCGTCTCGCAGCACAGGATCGCGTCGTAGCCGGGGATGTCCGAGCCGCGTAATACCGCAAGATCGGCCTCGATGTGACGTACCGCCGGCTCGGCGAAGCAGCGCGGCCCCTGGTCGAGGGTTTCGACCTCGTAGCCGGCATTGACCAGCAGCGCCGTCACCAGCCCCATCGCCGGGCCGATCTCCAGCACGCGCCGGGCCGGCACCCGGCTCAGCAGGTGCAGCTGCGTCCATTGGTGGACGATGCGCTTTTTCGAGTAATAGCCGATCCACTCGGCGGTCGAGAACGCGTTGCCCATGCCGGTCAGCGGCGCAACCCGGCCAATGCCCTGCGGCGAAAGTCCGGGTAGTCGTCGCGCACGTCGATGAACACCTCCTCGAACGTGAAGCCGCCTTCCCAGAACAGCCCGAGGCCGCTTTCCGCCTCGCTCAGTTTGCGGCCGGTGTCGGCGCGCGTCAGGTAATGCCGGCGGTCCTGCAGCAGCGCCGTCGTCTTCGGCGTAAAGCGCAGGTGATTGCCCGCGGCCTCGACAAACCAGCGGTGATGGTAGAAGCCGATCTCCGGCACGTTGCCGCGCGCCGCCCGCCAGTGGAACAGCCGCTCCTTCGAGAATATCTCGCGCAGTCGCGACGGCGTCTCGATATAGCCGGCGCGGCCGAGCCGGTTCAGCTCGCGGCACACCGCGATCGGGTCGCGCACATCTTCGAGCAGGTGCGAGCAGAACACGAAATCGAAGGATTTGTCGGGGAACGGCAACGGGCCGCCGCACACATCGGCGACCAGCCAGGTTTCCGCGGTAAAGCGCTCGGCGTCCTCGGGGTCGAGCGCCTCGTGGACGCGCCGCGTCGCGTAGGGGCACAGATCGACGACGTGCGTCGCGAGGTTGAACGGCTGGTACCAGCCGCCGATGTCGAGGACGCGGCCGGCGGCGAGCGCCAGTTCGCGCAGGCGCGGCAGGTTGGAGCGCAATATCATCGCGCGTCAGTAAAGCACGGCCCGCGCCGCCGCCGTAGCCCCGCTGCGCCATCGGAGTAGGATGGCGCGAGCCCAGCCCAGCCCGCCTCGCAGGCAATACCGTTGGAGTCCGACGCATGGCCATCCTGTTCCGCTCGACGCCGGCGGCGACGGCGCGTTGGCGGCCGCTGCTCGCCAGCCTGATGCCGGAGCACGAATTCCGCTTCTGGCCGGACATCGGCGACCCGGCGGCGATCCACCATGCGATGGTGTGGCAGCCGCCGCCCGGCCTGCTCATGTCGTTGCCCAATCTCAAGCTGATCGTCTGCCTCGGCGCCGGCGTCGATGCGCTGCTGCGCGACCCGACATTGCCGCCCGGTGTGCCGATCATGCGGCTGGTCGACCCGTACATGACCGAGGCGATGAGCGAATATGTCGTTTGGCAGGTGTTGCGGCTGCATCGCCAGGATATCGACTACCTGGCGCAGCAGCGTGCCGGGATCTGGAAAGAGCGCGAGCAGCCGAACGCCGCCGAGCGCCGCGTCGGCATCCTCGGCTTCGGCACGCTCGGGCAGGATGCCGGCCGCAAGCTCAAAGCGCTCGGCTTCGCTATCGCCGGCTGGAGCCGCACCCCGCGCGAGGTGCCGGGGCTTGTCGTCCATGCCGGCGCAGCCGGGTTCGACCGGCTGCTCGCACGCAGCGACATCCTGGTGTGTCTGCTGCCGCTGACCCCGGCGACCGAGGGCATCCTCGACGCCGCCGCGTTTGCGCGATTGCCGCGCGGCGCCGCGATCGTCAACGCCGGGCGCGGCGGCCATCTGGTCGAAGGAGATCTGATCCCGGCGCTCGACTCGGGGCAATTATCGGCGGCGGTACTCGACGTGTTCCGCGAGGAGCCGCTGCCGGCGGACCACCCGTTCTGGCATCACCCGCGCATCGTCGTGACGCCGCACGTCGCCGCGGAGACCAACCCGCCGACCGCAGCGCCGATCATCGGCGAAGCAATCCGCCGCTTCGTCGCCGGGCTGCCGCTCCCCAACCGGGTCGATCCCGAGCGGGGTTACTGAGGCGATCCTCGTCGCTAAAGCGGGTTTCGCCGATTTTCGTGCCGCCGCAGGCTCGCCGGACCGAGATTGCCGCGTCGCCCTGCGGGCGCCTCGCAATGACAATTCACCGGAATCCGCGCTAGCGTGCGCCGCCGCTTACCACCGCGGCGATCGGGAAATCGCGGATCGTGTTGGGTTTGGCGGTGGTCGGGTGCTGCTTGCCGTCGGTCAGTTTCTTGACCCGCTCGGCCAGCCAGTATTCCAATTCGCTGATCGTGATGACGCCGTCGCCCGAGATGTCGGCCTTGCCCGACAAACCCTCGATCAGCGCCCTGGAGAAGGCGCCGTTTTTCCAGTCGTCGCGCTCCTGCGCGAATTCCTTGCCGGTCGAGGCGGCGAACACCACGAGGCCGTTTTCGGCGCTCGTCAGATCGTTGACAAAGCCGTTGATGTCGATCGAGCGGCCGGATTTGCGCCCGCTCATGATCGAGCCGGAATGACAGGTGTCGAAGAAGAACAGCGCTTTGCCGGCGACATGCGACAGGCTGCGGCGGATCTCGATGTCGGGCACCGCGGTACGGCGCAGCCGGTCGGGGTCGACATCGTAGGGCAGGAAGTAATAGCCGCCGTCGGCATCGTTGTCGCCGTGTCCCGACAGCAGCACGAGCGCCACGTCGCGCGCCGTGGTCTGCCGCTCGATCCATTCGAGGCCGTCGAGCACCGCCTCGCGCGTCGCCTCCTCGTTGCGCAGCATGCGGCTGACGACTTCGCTGTAGAGCCCGCCCTGCTGTGCGACCCAGGCTTCCGTCACGTCGCTGGCATCCTTTGCGGCATAGCGCAACGAGATGTCGGGCATCTTGTAACGGCTGACCCCGACCGAGAGCACATAGAGCTTGGGCTTCGGCACCGGGCCGGCGGCGGGCGCCTGGGTTGCCGGCCTCCACAGCACCCGCACATTGGCCGCCTCGCTGGTGCGCTCGCCGGCGCGGGCGACCAGCGTGATCGTCGCGTCCTTGTCAAGCGGCACCGCGACGGTGCCCTCCACCTCGGCCTGTGCGGTCGCGGGGCGGTCCGGCAATTTGACGACGCCCTGGTCGCCGCGCAGCGGCCGGCCGTCGATCTTGACCTCGATCGCATCGACCCGCTCGCCCGACGGCGAGCGCAGCGAATAGCGCACCTGGACCGGCGACGCCGCGACACTCGTGCCTTCCTGCGGCGACAGGATTTTCAGCACCGGCGGCAAGGCCGCCGCAGCAAACCGCGTCGTCGGCTGTGCGCCGGTTTCCTTCAGCGCCGCCTCGATGTCGAGCGTGCGCAGCACTGCCGACACGACATCGGGCTTGTAGAAGCGGTCGCGGAACCGGCTCGCCGGAAAGTAGTCGGCCTCGTGTTCGAGGCCGCGATTGACGTGCCAGCCGATCAGATCCTCGGCGCCCGGCGAGGCGTCGTAATAGCCCTCGGGTGTCCACAATACCCAGCGCTTGCCGTCCTTGTGGACGAACAATGCCAGCAATTCGCGGCCGTCCGAATAGCGATACCAGCGGATCGTGCCGTCCCCGAAAGCGGCGACCGCGAGCCGTCCGTCGCGCGTCACGTTTATCGCCCACGCGGTGTCGGGGACCGGATGCTCCCAGCTTTGGACCCCCGCCGCCTGGAAACGCCGCATGTTCCATTGCGTGCCCAGCAGGAAGGATTGTCGATCGGGCGCGATGCCGAGGCTGTAGGCGGTCTCGTACGAGCGCAGGCTCAGCGGCTTGCCGTTGAGCTTCGGCGCAAGGCTGTCGTGCCAGTCGGCGACCGGCAGCGATTGTGTGTCGGGAGCGAGCAGCTCGCTCGGTCCCGGTCCTTCCGTCAGCCGCCGGTCGCTGACGGAAAACCATGCCGGACGCCGGCCGAACACCTCGAAGCCGAACGCGACACGCGAGCCGTCGGCGGACGCCCGCAGAAATTTCTCCTGGCTGCGCAGATCGGCGATGTTGGCGCGGCGGTCGATCGTTCGCTTGCCGTGGGCATCGTAGCGGCCGAACGCCGGATCGGCGGCGACATAGACAAAGCCGCCGTCGCGCAACGGCACGATCGCGGTCACCGTGCTGTCGGCAGCGACCAGCGACTGCTGTGCGCCGCTGCCGCCCGACGGCCAGCGCAGCACCATCTTGCGGCCGCCGGCGTCGCGCGAGGTGCCGCCGGCGAGCAGGGCATTGTCGGTCGTCCAGGCTACCGAGCCGAGGTTGCCGCCGCGGCTCAACTGCTGCGCATTCGCGACGAACAGCGACTTGAGGTCCTTGCCGGCCAGCACATCGACGCGGATCGTGTTGTAGTCGCCGACCGCGACGCGGCTGCCGTCCGGCGAAAAAGCGACCGCGTAGGGGTCGGACCCGTCGAACAGCCGGACTTTCGCTTGCCGCCGGTACTGCGAATCGTACAGCCGCACGTACTCGTCGTCGGAGGTTGTGGCGAGGCGGTTGGCGCGGTCGAACGTGATGATGTTGACGCGGTCGCCGTAATCGGCGTCCTGCCCCGCCTCGCTCCAGTCGGAGGTGCGATAGACCCGCACCCCTTTGGCGCCGAGCCCGGCCGCGACGAAGCGGCCGTCCGGCGACCAGACGACGTCGTTGATCGCGCTCGGCAGGCCGGCGATGCGGCGCACCATGCGCCCGCTGGCCGTCTCGAACACGTAGATCGAGCTGGCCTTCTCCCATTGATAGGCGGTCCAGCCGGCCGCTACCACCCACTTGCCGTCGGGCGACACTGCGGTGCCGAACAATTTGCCCTCGTTGCCCTCCCCGATCGGCGGCCGGATGATGCGCAGCAGCTCGCCGTTGGTCAGCGACCACAGCCGCAACGTCTTGTCGTGCGAGGCGGTCGCCAGCAGCCGACCGGCGGCATCGACCGCGGCGCGGTTGATCATCGCCGTATGCATGCCGGTCTCGACCCGCAGGATCGGGTCGCTGTTCGGCTCCGATTGAGCCGTCGCGGCGGGCGGATGTCCGAGCCACGCCGCACCGGCAAGAAGGAGGGGGATCAGGCAGGGGAAGCGCATCGGGTCTCACCCGTAGGAAAACAGCCGGCTGCGGTGACGCTTGAGCCAGGCGCGGGCGCCGGCATGGTCAGGGGCCAGGCCCGCGACCAGACGCCAGAAGCGCGGCCCGTGGTTCATCTCGGCCAAGTGCGCGACTTCGTGCGCGACGACATAGTCGATCACCGCCTGCGGTGCAAAGATCAGCCGCCAGCTGAACGACAGATTGCCCTTGCCGGAGCAGCTGCCCCAACGGCTCTTGGTGTCGCGCACGCTGACGCCGGTCACGGTCTTGCCCAGCCGCGCGGCGCACAGGCGGGCACGCTGCGACAATTCGCGGCGAGCGAGCTGCGCCAGGTGGTCGCGCACCCGGCGGGGCAGGTGGGCGGGATCGCCGTGCACCCGGATCTCACCATCGACGACCGCGATCGGCGGCGCTGCCGGATCGCTTTCGCGGCGAATGCGGTGCGGCACGCCCATGATCGGCACGACGGCGTCTTCGGCAAACGGCACCGGCCGCGGCAGGGCATCGAGCCGCGCCGCGATCCAGCCGCGATGCGCGTCGAGAAACCGCATGCCGTGCTCGGCCGAGACGCCGCGCGGCAGCACGAGCTCGACCGAGCGCGCCGCGGCATCGACCCGCAACAGCAGGCGCCGGGCGCGCGGGCTGACGCGAATCGCGACCGGCGCGCCGACATCCGCGTCGAAATCGAGCGCCGGCGCTGCGGCCTCGCGCGGTTTCTTGACGGCGCGACCCGACGCTCCCCAGGGCCACAGCTTCACGGATTCCCCCTTTGCCGCGGGCAGTATAGCGCGACCGGATCGCAATCGCCCACCGGTTGCGCCGGATACGGGCCTTCGCCGGCAATGTCGCAAAACCTTCCCGGCATCGTCATGATTTGGCAAGCTTGCCCGCGCACAACGCGCCGCACTGACGATGCGCGGCCAAATGGGGGGATGCCGATGAGACCGAACCTGCCGACCGGGATGTTGGCCGCTCTCTGGGCCGTGGCATTCGCCGCCACGTCGGCCGCGGCCGAGCCGATCGAATTGCAGTGGTGGCACGCGATGACGGCGATCAACGCCGAGCGAGTCAACAAGATCGCCGCCGATTTCAACGCCTCGCAGAAAGACTACAAGGTTGCACCGGTCTATAAGGGCTCCTATCCCGAGACGATGAACGCGACGATCGCCGCGTTCCGCGCCGGCAGTGCGCCGCACATCGTGCAGATCTTCGAGGTCGGCACCGCGACGATGATGTCCGCCAAGGGTGCCGTCAAACCGGTCTATCAACTGATGGCCGATGCCGGCGAGCCGTTCGATCCGAAGGCCTACCTGCCGACCGTCACTGGGTATTACAGCACCAGCGACGGTCGCATGCTGTCGATGCCGTTCAACAGCTCGACCGCGATCGTCTATTGGAACAAGGGCGCGTTCGCCAAGGCCGGGCTCGACCCGGACAAACTGCCCAAGACCTGGCCCGAGACCTTTGCCGTAGCAAAAAAGTTGAAGGCGGCGGGGCTGAACTGTGGCGCCGTCCCGGCCTGGATCAGTTGGACGCAGATCGAGCAGTTCAGCGCCTGGCACAATCTGCCGCTTTCGACCAAGGCCAACGGTCTCGACGGCGTCGATACGGTGCTGGAATTCAACACGCCGCGCATGGCCAAGCACATCGCCGCGCTGGCCGAGGCCATCAAGGACAAAAGCTTCGACTACGGCGGCCGCAGCAACGAGGCCGAAGGCCGCTTTCTGAGCGGCGATTGCGGCATCGTCCAGACCTCGTCCGGCTTCTTCGGCAACGTCAACGCCAATGCCAAGTTCAAGTTCGGCATGGGCGAACTGCCCTACTATCCGGACATCGCCGGCGCGCCGCAGAATTCGATCATCGGCGGTGCCAGCCTGTGGACGATGAACGGCCGCAAACCGGAGGACTACAAGGGCGTCGCCAAGTTCTTCACCTTCCTGTCGCGCACCGATGTGCAGCGCGAGATGCACGAGGTGACCGGCTATCTGCCGATCACCAAGGCGGCCTACGAGGCGACCAAGGCGGCCGGCTTCTACGAGCGCAACCCGGGCCGCGAGATCCCGATCCTGCAATTGGCCGGCAAGGCGCCGACCGCGAATTCGCGCGGCTTGCGGCTCGGCAACCTCGTGCAGATC
>ORMF010152107.1_pt1 | contig 10587 bp, 2 predicted proteins | sample 1779871 | NCBI WGS metagenome assembly ORMF01 (sample SAMEA104232316, study PRJEB22302) | groundwater metagenome | biome: forest; feature: aquifer; material: groundwater | place: USA | collected 2011-08-07 | depth 5.4 m
CATGAGATTGGGCTCGAACCGTTGCCCGAATTGATTTTTGCCCGTCCCTGTCGACTCGTGCAGACCGACGGAGAGATTGAGATCTTCCAGAGCGGACCACAACGGCTGGTAATAGTCGTCCTGCCACTGATGATTCACCAGTGGATTGGCGCGCAGGAAAATCGCCCGGAAGCCCAGCTCTTCGGCGCAGCGCCGGGTTTCATTGACCGCGTCGTTCATGTCGTAGGTCGAGATCATCGCCGCGCCGACCAAGCGGCGCGGCGCTTGTTTGCAAAAGTCATAGAGCCAATCGTTGTAGGCCCTGGCCATGGCCGCGGCAAACGGCGCGTCCATGTCTTCGACGACCAGCGCTCTCAAACCGCGGGTCGGATACAAGACCGCGACATCGATGCCTTCGATGTCCATCGCTTCGAGTTGCACTTCCGAGGTCCAGCCGCGCTCGGCGTCTTTGCTATAGACGCCTTGGTTCTTTTCAAAATTACGGCCGCTGGCGATATCGCTCTCGCGCACCGATTGGCGCGCCCAGTCTCTGCCGTCGGGATAGACCATACGGAGGTCTCTGACGTTGTGACTGGTCACGCCGCGCGGCGCGCGGGCTTGGAATTTCTTATCGATGTAGCGCTCCCAGAGATCCGGCGGCTCCATGATGTGCATGTCGCTGTCGAGAATGTTGTAGCCATTTTTCGCCATCGTCCGATCCTCCCGATTCCGGCCATCATATCTAGTGAGGTTGACGTGTCAATGAGTTGCGTAGCGTTCGAGCAGTCGATAGATTCAAAAACAAATTCTCTGTCGTAGGCCAGAATGTCGGTTCATCAGCGTCTATCCGTGTTCGAACATTTCATTCAAAAAGCGCGCGGGTTTTGCACCGCCGCTACGACGCGAAGACGGATAAATATCACCAGAGCGAAGGGCCGACGCAGGTGCCGTTCGAGGTGATGCCGTAGTTTTTTCTTACTGACGAATGCGGACCGACGTTCATTATTCAAAGAGAATCTCGGCGCTAAGAATCGCGTACCCCCTTTCGCCAAAAATTTCCCGCCGCCCAACTTGAGCATTCATAAACGGCGTGGCAGCCCGATACGGACTTCACGTCCGCCAAAAGGTCTAAAAGTGTTTGTTTAGCGGTAGGCTTCGTCATTCCACGACCGCAATCCCGCCTTTCACCGATTATCCACTTAGAGCATTCCTAAGAGCTTGGTGGCACCTAGCGGCTCTGGTTTCCGCAGGTTCTCGGTAAACTTGTCCGCTTAATCGTGTCCGACCTCCCACGGTTTCGTCAGCAAGAAAATAATTCTCCAACGGCATGGTCATTGCTGTTGAATTGTTATTTAGCGCTGAAGTCGAATGACCGGCCCATGGACGAGGATCTTACTGGCTCAGGGGTAGGATTTACAAAGACTTCTGTCACGAAACGCGGCGCAGCAAATTCGGCATTGAAGATGAGCGATTCCCTCAAAAATGGCTTCAAACTCCCGCCGGAGCAGCAGGCGATCCGGGACAAGTGCTTTCCTCCGTCGGGGACGTTTGTCGAGTTTCCGAAAGAAGAGATCGAGCAGTCGATGCCGGCGCGGTTCGAGAAAATCGTGCGGATGTATCCGGGTCGACTCGCGGTCAAGATGGGGGGTAGGGCGCTCACTTACGGTGAATTGAATCGATACGCCAATCGCATTGCCCATGGGATTCTGCAAAAGCGCGGACCGGGAAGTGAACCCATCGTGCTTCTTTTTGAACATAGCATTGAGGTTATAGCTGCGATCTTTGGAGTGCTAAAGGCCGGTAAGTTTTACGTCGCATTGGATCCGACATTTCCGCTGGAAAGAATCAGTTACATTGTGGAGGACTCTGGAGCAGGTTTAATCGCTACCAACAGCGGCAATACAGATCTCGCTAGTAAGCTGAAAAATGACACTCGCACGTTGTTAAATATCGACGAAATCAATAATTCCTATTCCTCTGACAACATAGGCCTCTCTGTATCACCGGATGATATCGTGACTATTTGTTACACTTCCGGTTCTACCGGCAAGCCAAAAGGCGTGGTCCAGGCACATCGAAACGTTCTCCATAGCGTCAAACTACTTACCGAAAGTACGCGCATTCGCGTTGATGACCGATTAACCCTTCTTCACTCGCTTAGTTTCGCGTCAGGACATGCTCACCTCCGAATCTCCTTGCTCAACGGTGCTTCTCTGTTTCCTTTCGATATCAAGTCGGAAGGTGTGCACCGCTTAGCTAAATGGTTGGAGGACGAACAGCTCACTGTCTATCATTCACCGCCATCTTTATTCCGACAGCTTGCAGAATCGCTTTCTGGGCGGGAAAAGTTTGAGAGTCTGCGGTTAATACGTCTTTCCGGAGCGCCTGTAACTCAACTTGACTTTGATCTTTACAAGAAGAACTTCGGCCCTGAAACTCTGCTGGAATTCGGAATGGGATCAACCGAAGCCAGAGGAATCGGCTCGGCTATGGTGGATCGTACTTTTACTTTTCCAGAACAGGGCGTTCCTATCGGCTATCCTCCGCCGGAGAAGAAAATTCTATTGCTTAACGAGAATGGCCGGCAAGTCGAGTTTGGCCAAGTGGGTGAAATTGCCATTATGGGACGCAACCTAAATTTGGGCTACTGGAATCAGCCCGACTTGACCGGGGCAAAATTTCTGGCCGATCCCACGGGAGGTAATGAGCGTATTTACTTGACTGGAGATCTCGGTCGGATGATGCCCTATGGTTTTTTGATTCATCTGGGACGAAAAGACCTCATGGTCAAGGTCAGAGGTTACCGGGTGGAACTCGGCGAGATCGAGATGGCATTACTGACGCATCCGCATGTCAAAGATGCGGGAGTCGCCGCGTGGGACCGTGAGCCCGGAGAAAAGTATTTAGCGGGCTACGTCGTTTTACGCCAAGGATCCGCGCTGAATGTGAGTGATCTGAAGGTGTTTCTAAGAAAAACACTCCCCGATTACATGCTGCCATCGACTTTTATGTTTTTGGAATCGTTGCCGCTGACAAATGGAAAGTTGGACCGCAGCGCCTTGCCGAAGCCGGATAACAGGAGGCCCGATCTCAAAGCTGAGTACGTTTCGCCAAACACTGAAACAGAGAAAAGGCTTTCTCTGATCTGGTCTGAGGTTTTGTCTCTTGATCAAGTTGGCATCCAAGACAACTTCTTCGATTTAGGTGGGCACTCATTGCTTGCCATGCGCATCGCATCGGGGGTGGCTCGTGATTTCCAGGTTGAATTGCCAACGAAACTGTTTTTTGAATCTTCGACCATCGCCTCTCACGCCGATTACATAGAACGGGCTCATCTTACGGGGTCAAAAGGCAACTCTCATTTAATTCCGGTCGTTTCAAGACAAGGGCAACTCCCCTTATCTTTCGGCCAAGAGCGACTATGGTTCTTGAATCAACTCGAACCTGAGAGTTCTCTTTATAACGAGCCGAGAGCACTGCGCTTAATTGGCTTTCTCGATGTGAGGGCTTTAGAAAAAGCCCTCAACCACATCATCGCGCGCCACGAAGTTCTACGGACTGCGATTGTGCTGGTCGACGGAAACCCGATGCAGCGGATCGCTGATCGCCGGATGATCGAGCTCCCGGTGATAGACCTGCGGACGCATAACGCCGAAGACCGTGATACCGAAGCGCGCCGACTGATCGATGAAACGATCCGCCGCCCCTTCGATCTGTCTAGTGACCTAGTGCTACGAGCTTTGTTGCTGCGGCTAAACGACCAAGAGCACATCCTTCTTGTGGTCAAGCACCATGTCGCTACGGATGGCTGGTCCGGCGGGATTTTTTGGCAAGAAGTGGCGGCGCTATACGACACTTTCACCTCTGGCCGGTCCGCCGATCTCAGAGAACTACCGGCCCAATACGCAGACTACGCCGCATGGCAGCGAGAGTGGTTGCAGGGTGCAGTATTAGAGACTCAGCTTTCGTACTGGCGCAAGCAACTGGACAACTTAACGACACTGCAGCTGCCTACAGATCGACCGCGACCAGCGTTCCCGAGTTTTCAAGGCGCAAAACAAACTTTGGTTCTCTCCAATGATTTTTCTCAAGCGCTCAGGGCATTGAGCCGGAATGAAGGTGTCACTTTATTCATGACTCTCCTCGCGGCCTTTCAGATTCTGCTTCATCGCTACACCGGGCAGGAAGATATTGCTATTGGGTCGCTAATATCAGGCCGCAATTGGGTTGAAATCGAGGGGCTGATTGGATTCTTCGTGAATACCTTAGTCCTGCGAACCGATGTGTCAGGGGTCCCGACGTTTAGAGAGCTGTTACAGCGTGTGCGCGGCGTGTGTTTGGGCGCATACTCGCACCAAGACCTGCCATTTGAAAAGCTGGTGCAAGAGCTGCAGCCGGAGCGAAGTCTGAACTCTAATCCGCTTTTTCAAGTTTTGTTCCAATTGAGCAATGAACCTAGGACAATGAAAGAGTTGCCGGCGATCAAAGTTGAAGATCTAGATTTGGATGGCTGGGTTTCTAAGTTCGATCTAAGCTTGTCGATGGCCGACAACGGGAGTGAGATCACCGGACGGATCGAGTACAGCACCGATCTTTTTAATGCGGAGACGATCGAGCGGATGCAGGACCAGTTTCGAAATCTGCTTGAAGGGATAATTGCCAACCCAGAGCAGCGAATTAGTGAATTGCCGCTGCTAACGAAAGCGGAAAAGTATCAGAAGTTGGTCGAATGGAACGATACAAAGAGGGATTACCCAAAGGACAAGTGTGTTCATCACTTAATTGAGGAGCAGGTAGAGCGTTCGCCTGAAGCGGTGGCGGTTGTTTTCGAAGATCAGCAGGTGAGCTATCGCGAATTGAATAAACGCGCCAACCAACTCGCTCATTACTTGCGAAAGCGGGGTGTTGGTCCCGAAGTGCTGGTCGGTATCTGCGTTAACCGGTCGATAGAAATGATCGTCGGGATATTAAGTGTACTCAAAGCCGGCGCAGCGTATGTACCACTCGATCCCAGCTTTCCCGCCGAGCGTCTGGAGTTCATGCTGGCCGATGCGCAGGTATCGGTTCTGCTAACTCAGGAAGGCTTATTTGAGGGAGGATCGAGAATGGACGATAGGTATCGTCGATCTGCCATTCTTGATCGCCCCGTGCAACGGATATGCCTGGACAGGAATTGGCAGTTGATCGCCAGAGAAAGCGACGCCAATCCTGAAAGCTCTACCGCGACAGACGCTCTTGCTTATGTGATTTACACGTCCGGTTCCACGGGTCGACCGAAGGGAGTTGCGATTGAACACCGCAATACGGCGGCATTCTTAGGTTGGGTGCATTCTACTTTTACCACGGAGGAGTTGTCCGGAGTTTTCGCCGCCACATCGATCGGTTTTGATCTTTCGGTTTTCGAAATATTTGCGCCGTTGACCTGTGGCGGGACCGTAGTGATGGCGGTGAATGCGCTTGCCCTAGCTACGATCCGAGACCTATCTACGGTGACTCTCATCAATACGGTCCCGTCTGCGATGAATGAACTACTGAGACTCGATGCAATCCCGCCGTCGGTAAGCGTGATCAATCTTGCCGGGGAGCCGTTGCGATCCGAGTTAGTGCGGCGAATCTTTGAGTCGACACCGGCACGTAAAGTTCACGATCTGTACGGGCCCACGGAATGCACGACTTATTCGACATGGATGTGTAGGACCGCTGATGGCCCGCAAAGTATCGGCCGGCCGATCGCGAATACCCAGGTTTATATACTTGATGCCCACCGTAATCTGGTGCCCATCGGTGTCGTTGGAGAGATCTACATTGGCGGTGACGGAGTCGCTCGAGGATATCTGAATCAGCCGGAGCTGACGGCGGAGAAATTCATTTATCATTCCTTCAGCGCAGAACCGGCCAAGCGTTTGTACAAGACCGGCGACCTTGCTCGTTACTTGGCAGACGGTAACATCGAGTTTCTCGGACGCATCGACACCCAAGTCAAGATTCGCGGTTATCGGATTGAGCTGGGAGAGATCGAGGCGGTGCTCGGCCAACACCGAGCGGTTCAGACTTCGGTGGTGGCCGTGCGGGAAGATGAGCCGGATGATAAGCGGCTCGTGGGTTATGTCGTAACGCAGCCGGGAGAGTCGTTCGACGCGGCGGAAGTAAGAAGATATCTCAAGCAAAAACTTCCTGAATACATGATTCCGTCCGCTTTGGTGTTGTTGGATGAATTGCCATTAACACCGAGCGGCAAGATGGATCGCAAAGCACTGCCGGCGCCGGATCAAAATAGACCTCAATTGGAGGATGTTTATCAGCCACCCAGCACAGCGACAGAGGAAACGCTCGCGGCAATTTGGCGCGAAGTGCTCAAACTCGACAAAGTCGGTGCCCACGATAACTTTTTCGAGCTGGGTGGGCATTCGTTACTTGCCACACAAATCGTATCTCGAATACGCAATGCATTTTCCATAGAGTTCCCGTTGCGCACCCTATTTGAATCGCCCACGGTCATCGAAATGGCGGCCACAATCGACCAGAACAACGCGAAGGGAGCAAGCGATGCAGATCTCGCACGGGTGCTGCGTAAATTGGAAGTGATGACGGAGGATGACGCGCAGAAATTACTTGCAGTTGAAAGTGCGCAAAGCTCCAAGGGGAACGGCCATGAGTGATGTTCTCCAACATGGCTTCAGACTTCCGCCGGAGCAGCAGACGATTCGCGATAAGTGTTTTCATCCGTCGGGAACGTTTGTCGAGTTTCCAATCGAAGATGTCGAGCCGTCGATCCCGGCGCGGTTTGAGAAGATCGTGCGGATGTATCCGAGTCGGCTGGCGGTCAAAACCAAGAATAGGGCTCTGACTTATGACGAGCTCAACCGCGCTGCTAATCGTCTGGCGCGAGCGATTCTATCCCGGCGCGAGCCAGCCGAGGAGCCGGTGGGGCTGTTTCTGACCGACGGAGCGCATTTGATTACCGCTCACCTTGCTGTTTTGAAAGCCCGGAAGTTTGCCATGAGCTTAGACCCCTCAGCGCCACAGAATCGGACGGCTCACCTTTTGACCGATTCCCAAACAGCCCTTGTGATAACCGACGTTAGAACCGACCCGATCGCATCCGTGTGGAGCGATAAGCGCAACACCCGGATCAATGTGGAAGAGCCCAATCCTATTCAGGATGACGACAATATTGAACTGCCGATATCGTCGAGTGCATTTTCCTATTTACGTTACACGTCGGGTTCGACGGGCCAAGCAAAAGGCGGTCTCAAGACTCATCGCCATGTCTTGCACGCCGTGATGAACGCCACGAATAACTTCCACATCTGTCCGGATGACCGGTCGGTGCTGCTAACCCGCGATGCGTCTTTCGGTAAGTATGCCTTTGAGGTGTTACTCAACGGCGCTGCTCTGTGCCCGTTTTATGTCAAGGAAGAAGGATTAGGCGCTTTAGCTGAGTGGCTAAATCAAGAACGCATCACGCTTTACTATTCTTTTCCAAGCGCCTTTCGTCACTTGCCGGACGCTTCGCCTGCATGCAGAAATTTTCCTAGTCTCCGACTAATCCGACTGGAAGGCGAGCCAGTGTTTCGCAGTGACGTTGAGTTATACAAAAAGTATTTCTCACCGAACTGTTTGTTGGCTAACTCCTTTTCTTCCACGGAGACCGGTCCGGTTTGCCTCTACTTTGTCGACAAGCAAACTGAAGTGGCCGGGACTTCTCTTCCCGCCGGTTATCCAGTCGATGGGGTGGAGATCTTGCTGCTGGACGAATTTGGCAAAGCGGCCGATCGCAACGAGTCCGGCGAAATTGTGGTTAAGAGTGCTTATCTTTCCTCGGGCTATTGGCAAAGACCCGATTTGAACCAAACGAAGTTCGTGGCGCAAGCAGACCGAGGAGAAGAGAAGGTTTACTTTACGGGGGATCTCGGAAGGCGATCGGAAAATGGTTGTGTAGAGCTGTTGGGACGGAAGGATTTTCAGGTCAAGATCAGAGGTTTTCGGGTCGACGTTGGCGAGGTTGAAGCGGTGCTCGCAGTTCATTCAGGAGTCAAGGAAGTCGCAGTAAGTGCGAAAAAAGATCCATCGGAAAATATCAGATTGGTAGCTTACGTTGTGCCGCACAGCGGCGCGGCACCGAGCATTTCCGACCTGCGAGATTTTTTGACTCAGAGGCTTTTCGATTACATGATTCCCGAATTATTTGTCATGCTGGAGCGTCTGCCAATGTTGCCTACAGGTAAGGTCGACAGGCGCGCTCTACCTGATCCCGGAAACGCGCGCCCTAACTTAAATAGTCTTTACGCAGCACCTGCCACGGCGACGGAAAAACAACTGACTTCGATCTGGTCTGAAGTGTTGTCAGTGAATCAGGTCGGCATTCACGATAACTTCTTCGACTTAGGCGGCCATTCGCTAACAGCTTCGCGGGTAATCTCCCGGGTGATCCAAACATTTCAGCTGGAGCTACCAGTTAAAGCACTCTTCGACGCGCCGACGATCGCTGGGATGGCGGCTATCATCACGCAGAATCAAGCCAAGCGGGCCAGCGACGCAGAGCTAACGCAGATGCTGCGTGAAGTGGAGGCGATGACGGAGGAGGAAGCAGAGAAACTCCTCGCGGCTAAAACTTAATGTGGACAAAGGCAAAACTGACGTGAACGCGCGATCTCGAAAGAGCGAAAATCTGACTACGGAGCATATCCAGGGTTAAGAAGGAAGACGGAACCGTTTATATCGCCGCATATCTATGGAACATCAAGTGAGATATCCATCCTCGCGTTCCCAACAGGCAGTCTGGCTGTCTAGCCAGATTTATTCTGGGAGCCCTTTATTCAATTTGCTATGGCAGGTGACGATCCAGGGGCCGCTCGATATCGGCGCGCTGCAAAGATCGCTACAGATGATCGTTGATCGTTATGAAGTGTTGAGAACCTCCTTTGCGGAAGAAAACGGCCAATTGGTACAGATTGTCGCCTCGCGATTGCCCGTTGAGTGTCCGGTTATTTGTTTCCCGAAGAGCGCCGTCAACAACAGGTCGAGCCGGTTAGAAGAACTGAGTTGGGAATTCGGCCTCGCGCCATTCGATCTGGAGAACGGGCCACTGGTGCGCTTTTGTGTGATCAGCCTGGGTGCCGATGATCATCGTCTTTTCGTCGCGCTTCATCACTTAGTGTTCGACGGCGGCTCCTGGCCGGTGTTCTTCAACGAGTTGGTCTTAGCTTACACCGGCGAGCCTATCGCCCCCGTGTCCATACAGTATCGGGACTATGTCATTTGGCAGAACTCTATGTTGGAGAGCAACGCATGGGCGGACTCCGAACTCTACTGGAAGAAACTTCTTGCTGAGGAAACTTCAGGTCTTGATCTGCCGACGGACTATCCCAGACCGCTGATGCGAAGTCTGCGCGGCGCAGTCTGTGCACATCTGCTCTCCGCCAAGCTCATGGCGTCACTGCGTGCCGTCAGTAGACGCTGCAATAGCTCTCTGTTCAAAACATTGTTGGCAGCCTTCTACATATTGTTACAAAAACACACCGGCGAAGAGGATTTTATCGTCCGCACGACGTTGACCGGCCGAGCGCTACAAGAAGTGATGCAGGGAATTGGTTTTTACGTTAACACCGCCATGCTGCGCACACAGTTTGACGGCGATCCGTCCTTCATGGATGTGCTTAGTCAGGTCCACAAGGTTCTCGATGCTGCGGTGATGCACCAGGCTTACCCTTTTGATGAGGCGATCCGCCATGTAAAACCCGTCCGACAAAGAAGTCGGAGTTCGGCTACTACGGTGAATTTCACAAAGATGCCAGCTTCGTTGAAACGCCGGGTTGGAGACTTAGTGTTTAGCGACTCGCGAGTCTTTTTGGAAGCCGGACCCCTCGACCTTGGTGTCTACAGCCAGGAGACTCCAGAAGGGGTGTTGCTCACCTGCGTTTACAGCACGGATCTGTTCGAAAGGGCTACCATCAAGCGCTTGCTGGGCCATTATCAAACACTGCTGGAAAACATAGTAACAAACCCCGATCGTCCAATCTCGAACTACCGACTCGTCAAAGCAGAGGAGATCCGAGATCTCGCCAGCCGTCGCAATTCGATTCAACCAACAGTACCTTTTGTGGATTTTCCTAAGCAAGATATCGAGCAGTCGATCACTGCCCGGTTTGAATTCCAGGTAAAACAGCTTCCTGACAAGCTCGCCGTCAAGACCCGAACCCAGCAATGGACCTACAGCGAGCTCAATAACAAAGCCGGTGAAATAGGCGCAGCGATCGCGCGCAGGCTCAATCCCACACCGCAACGGATTGGCTTAGTGTTCGGACACGGCGCGCCAATGATCGCTGGAATATTGGGAGTATTGAAGAGTGGCGCAACGTATGTGCCGTTGGAGCCTTCACAGCCCAGAGATCGCCTGTCGCATGTACTGGAAGACTGCCAAGCGACTGCATTGGTTACCGATAACGAGAATATCGATCTGGCACGGAGACTAACGAGTGGGGAACTACCGATTATCAATATGGACGAAGTCGACAGTTTAAATTCCCGTCATGCGATCGCCCCCGTTTGTCCCGATGTCTTAGCTTATATCTTGTATACTTCGGGGTCCACGGGAACTCCCAAAGG
>ORMF012103375.1_pt1 | contig 10587 bp, 7 predicted proteins | sample 1779871 | NCBI WGS metagenome assembly ORMF01 (sample SAMEA104232316, study PRJEB22302) | groundwater metagenome | biome: forest; feature: aquifer; material: groundwater | place: USA | collected 2011-08-07 | depth 5.4 m
CGCCGCGGCCGCGGCGTTCGTCGGGGGCAGAGGCCAATCGCGCTATCGCGATGCCGAGCGCCGCCGGGTCGCGGCACGCGACGACGATGCCGGCCGGACCGACGATCTCGGCGGCGTCGCCGCTGGCCGTCGCGATGCACGGCACGCCGCAGCTCATCGCCTCGCCGAGCACGTTGGTAAAGCCCTCGCCAAAGGCCGAGGACGAGACGAGCATATCGAAGGCCGGATAGACCGCGCCCATGTCGGCGCGCGGGCCGAGCAGCCGTACCTGCGGCCCGATCCCATGCGCGGCGATCGCCTGCATCAATTCGCGGTTGGTCTGATCGATGCCCGCACCGACCAGCAGAAACACCAGCTCCGGCCGGCGCGCGGCCGCCTGTGCTGCCGCGGCGAGGAAGGTGGCGTGGTCCTTCATCGGGTGATAGCGCGCCACCATGCCGACCGCGACGGCATCGCCGCCGATCGCCAATTCGGACCGCAAGCGGCGCCGCGCCATTCCGTCCGGCCGCAAGGCGGCGGTGTCGAAGCCGTTGGGGATGTAGGCCCAGCGGCGCGGCCGATAGCCGATCGCCTCGTGATAGCGCTGCCCGGTCAGCGAATTGACGACGACCCGTTGGGGCAGCGCCGACAGTCGCGCCAGGATCGCCCGCACCACCGTCGAGCCGAGCGATTCCGAGCAGCGGATGTTCCACAACAGCGGTGCGGAGGGGGCGAGCCGCGACGCCAGCAGGCCCAGCAGGTCGGCGTGGTAGAGCCAGGTCTGGATGATGTCGGGACGCCACGCGCGCAGCAGGCGCACCAGCCGCGTGACGCCGCGCGGGTCGATCGCGCCGCGGCGGATGCCGAGCGTTTCGACCGCGATGCCGGCAGCCGCGAGGGACGGGCCGATCGTGCCGGCGTCGGTCATGCTGACGACGATCGAGGTAAAGCGGGCCGGGTCGCTGTGCGTCGCGAGACGTGCCAGCATCCCTTCGGCGCCGCCCGCCTCCAGCCCGGTGATCAGATGCAGGATCGTCGCCATGCCGACGCGGCCCAGCGACCGCCCCAACGCCCGGCGGGCGGGCGCCCTAGAAGAACGCCACCCCGACGGCACCCTTGAAATTATAGGAAGGCACCCGGTGCTCGTCGGCGAAATCCCACACCGAGGCGTTCCACGACACGTCGTCGCCGACCACCAGCCCGCCCTTGGTCAATTTGCGCCGGGCTTCGCGGAACTCGAACATCATGTGGTTATAGGTGTGGTCGCTGTCGTGGTAGAAAAAGTCGATGGCATCGACCTTGTCGACCATCTTCGGCAATAAATCCTTGGCGTCGCCGTTCCACACCTCGAAACGGCTGCGGTAGGCGTCGGGCACCAGCCAGCCGGTCGTTCTGCCCTCGGGAATGACGACGCCATAGACCTTGCCTTCCTCGATCCAGGCCGGGTCGTTGGGGTCGAACACCGGCGGCAGGTCGATGACGTGCAGCGTCCCCTCCGGGCCGTTCTTGACCAGCCCCAGCATCATAAAGGCGGCCGACAGCCCGTTGCACACGCCGGTCTGCACGATCGTGCGCGGCTTTACCTGTCGCACCAGCCAGTAAAGGAACAACGCGTCGTCGAGATTGACCCAGCCGGGCACGTAGTGCGCCCGGTACTTGGCGCCCAATTCCGCCATGTACTGCTCGACGAACCGGCGGCGTTCGAACACCTGCTCGGCATGCGGCACGGCGGACGCTTCGGCCAGCATGTCGCGCAAGATGCCGTCCCACGCCGAATCGGCGATGTCGTCGCCCGTGGCCATCCGGGCCAGCGCCGTGAACGCGGCGTTGTCGCACGGCGCCTGGCGATTGAAGATATGGCCGGGAAAATTGCGCACCGCGTGCGCGTCGTATTCCGGGTGCGAGGTGTTGTAGGTCTTTTCCGCGATCATCAGCGGGATTTGCTCCATCGCCTCGCGAAACGTCGTCGCGCGCGGCCGCGGCGGCGCCTGCAATGCGTCCTTGAGCCGCGCCGCGTCGATGCCGCTGCCCAGCGCCTCGATGACGGCGTTGAGCTTGCGGTTCAGCAGGTCGTTCTGCTGTTCGAGCGCGCCGACCGTGGCTTCGAGCCGGCGGACCAGCGCTTCGTTCTGGCCGGCATTGGCGGTGAGCAGCGCCGAGAGCTTTTGATCGACGCTGTGCAACGAGTTGACGTTCAAATCGGCATTGTGGACGAGCCGCCGCAACACATCGATGACCTTCATGCCTTCCTCGCGAGCGATTGTCTGCGACCCGGCGGCGGCGCCTGCCCGAGGGCCGAAGCGCCGGCAAACTGCCCGATTGCCGCGCGCCGTTCAACCGGCCGATGGTTTGCTCTAGGGTAGCCGGCCCGGCGGGGCAGGGATCGGGATGGGGAGGCGAGGTGGCGTTTCTGCTGATCGGCGGCGATTCGGAGATCGCCACCGCAACGCTCGCCGAATCGCGGCGCCGCAACATGCCGGCGGTTGCGACGACAAGGCGCGCCGATCGCGTCGCGGCTGGGGGCCGGGTATTGCTCGATCTCGCCCGGGCGGTCGCCGAGTGGGAGCCGCCGCCGCAGATCGAGGCGGCCTGCATCTTCGCTGCGATCGGGCATCTCGCCGATTGCGCCCGCGACCCCGAGGGCGCGGCGCTGATCAACGTCACGCGCACGCTCGAACTGGCCGAGCGGCTGAGCGGGCTCGGCATCCCGGTATTGTTCCTCTCGACCAACCAGGTGTTCGACGGCAGCCGGCCGCAGATGCCGGCCGACGCGCCGCTCTGCCCGCAAAGCGAATACGGCCGGCAGAAGGCGCGCACCGAAACCCGGTTGCAGGCGATGATGGCGGCGGGGGCGCCGGTCGCCATATTGAGGTTCGGCAAGATCGTCTCGCCCGGCATGGCGCTGTTGCGGCAATGGGACGCGGCCCTGGCCGCCGGGCAGAAAGTGCGCGCGTTCCCCGACATGGTGATGGCCCCGACGCCGGCGGCCGTCGCCGCGGCCGCGGTCGTGAGCCTGTTGGCCGAGCGCGCCCGCGGCATCTGGCAGCTGACCGGGCCGCAGGACATCGCCTATGCCGCCATCGCCGCTCATATCGCGCGACGGCGCGGCGCGGCAGCGACCCTGGTCGAGCCGGTTGCCGCGGCCACTGCCGGCATGCCGCAAGGTGCGACGCCCGGCAATACGACCCTCGACAGCGCGCGATTGTACGACCGATTCGGCATTGCCGCGCCGCAACCCTGGTCGGTGATCGACCGGCTGCTCGACGACGATTGAGGCCCCGCCGGGCAGCGGGCCGGCGCAGAAAGCGGTTGTCTGGTTTGCGGGCTGCGTGCTAGTCCAACCCATCAAACGAACTAGCGCGGCCGGATCGTTCGATCGGCGCAAAGTGCGGTAACGGCGCGCTGATTATCTCGATTGGCTGGCGCCGCAAATACTTCTTGGTGCGCATTGTTGATTTTCCGGGCTTCTCTATGGGCAGGGGATTCGGCCGAATAGAGAAGCGGCCCGGGTGGCCGATCTCGCGGAGGGGGTACTGAGCGAATTGGATATCGTCACGGGCGGCGCCGGGTTTATCGGCAGCCACTTGGTCGATCGGCTGATCGCCGCGCGGCGCCGCGTCCGGGTGATCGACAATTTCTCGGTCGGGCGTCGTGCCAACCTCCAGCAGCATGACGGCGACCCGCGTCTCGAAATCGTCGCCGCCGATGTCGCCGATGCCGCGACGATCGATGCGCTGTGCGAGGGCGCGGACCGCGTGTTCCACCTGGCGGCGCGGGCCGACGTGGTGCCGTCGATCCAGTTGCCCGAAGCCTATTTCCGCGCCAATGTCGATGGCACCTTCGCGGTGCTCGAAGCGGTGCGCCGCCACGGCATCCGGCGCATGGTCTATGTCGCCTCGTCGTCGTGCTACGGCATTCCGGATGTGTACCCGACGCCGGAGACGACGCCGGCGGCGCCGCAATACCCCTATGCGCTGACCAAGTATCTCGGCGAGCAGATGGTGTTGCACTGGGCCCAGGTCTATCGCCTGCCGGCGGTGTCGGTGCGCTTTTTCAACGTCTATGGCCCACGCGTGCGGACCAGCGGCACCTACGGCGCGGTGTTCGGCGTGTTTTTGGCGCAGCTATTGGCCGGCCGGCCGCTGACGATCGTCGGCGACGGCACCCAGACGCGGGATTTTACCTATGTCAGCGACGCGGTCGATTCGCTGTTGGCGGCGATCGAGCGCGGCACGCCCGGCGAGGTCTATAACGTCGGCAGCGGCCGGCCGGAGAGCGTCAACGAGCTGGTCCGTCTGCTCGGTGCGCGCGAGACCGTCCATATGCCGAAGCGGCCGGGCGAGCCGGACTGTACCTGGGCCGACATCACGAAGATCCGGCGCGAATTGGACTGGCAGCCGCGCGTCGGCTTTGCCGAGGGCGTGCGGGTGATGCTCGACAATATCGACTACTGGCGCGATGCTCCGGTGTGGACGGCGGAGAGCATCGCCGAGGCGACCAGCGACTGGTTCCGCCATCTTGGCGCAAGCGAGGCAGGCCGGCAGCCATGACGAACGAAGCGGAAGTGCACATCCTGCCGCGCAGCTTTCACCTGCCGCAGGTCGATAGTGCGCGCGACAAGGTGCGCACGATCGAGGAATTGAGCGCGATCTCCCGCCACCTGCACGATACCGGCCGCGCGGTGGTGCAGGCGCACGGCACGTTCGACCTGTTGCATCTGGGGCATGTGCGGCATCTCGAAGCGGCGCGGCGCCTCGGCGACGCGCTGATCGTCACGATCACCGCCGACCGCTTCGTCAACAAGGGGCCGGGCCGGCCGGTGTTCGGCGAGGCGTTGCGCGCGGAGATGCTGGCGGCGCTCGAATATGTCGATTGGGTCGCGATCAACCCGTCGCCCGACGCGGTCAGCGCGATCGCGGCAATCCGGCCGCGCATCTATGTCAAGGGCCAGGACTACCAGAACCCCGAGGGTGACGTCACCGGCAAGATCACGGCCGAGCGCCTCGCTGCCGAGGCGCATGGCGGCAGCCTCGCTTTTACCGACGAGGTGACGTACAGCTCCAGCGAGTTGATCAACCGCCACCTCAACGTGTTCGAGCCGCATGTCCGCGAGCATCTGAGCTCGTTGCGCAGCGACGGCGGGCTCGGCGAGATGCTGGCCTTGCTCGACAAGGTCGCCGATTACCGCGTGGTATTGGTCGGCGACGCGATCATCGACGAATACCAGTACGTCCTGCCGATGGCCAAGGCGCCCAAGGAAAACATCATTGCGACGCGCTACCAGGACGGCGAGCTGTTTGCCGGCGGCGTGTTCGCCGCGGCCAACCACGTCGCCTCGTTCTGCAGAGAGGTCGATATCGTCACCAGCCTGGGGGCGCAGCAGAGCTTCGAGGAGATGGTGCGCGACCACCTGCTGCCGAATGTGCGGTTGCACAATGTGATGCGGCCGGGCGCGCCGACGACCCGCAAGCGGCGCTTTGTCGATCCCTCGTACATGCGCAAGCTGTTCGAGGTTTACTACATGGACGACGACCCGCTGCCGGCCGAATTGCAGGCGCGCATCGATGCCAAGGTGGCCGAACTGGCGGTCGGCGCCGATGTCGTCATCGTCACCGATTTCGGACACGGCCTCCTGGCGCCGTCGTCGATCGACGTGCTGACGCGCACCGCGCCGTTCCTGGCGGTCAACTGCCAGTCGAACAGCGCCAATCAGGGCTTCAACCTGATCACCAAATACCCGCGTGCCGACTATGTGTGCATCGACGCGCCCGAGGCGCGCATGGCGATGGGCGACCGCGTCGCTCCGATCGGCGAGATCGCCCACCGGGTCGAGAATCTGATTGCCTGCCCCAAGGTCATCATCACCCAGGGCAAGCATGGCTGCGTGACCTACGACCGCGGCGGCGTCGTCCACACGATCCCGGCCTTCGCCAAGAACGTGGTCGATACCGTGGGCGCCGGCGATGCGTTTCTGTCGGTGACCTCGCCGCTGGTGGCGGCCGGCGGCGCGATGCATCGGATCGGCTTTATCGGCAACGTCGTCGGCGCGCTGAAGGTCGAGATCGTGGGGCATCGCCGCTTTATCGAAAAGCCGGATCTGGTCAAGGCGATCACGGCATTGCTCAAGTGACGCTGGGGGCGGCTGGCGGCATAATGGGCGTGCCGCCGGCGGGGCCGATGGAACCGGCGGAATTCTAACGGGACACAAACATGGCAAATCGTTTCAAACGGGTCATGGTGACCGGCGGTGCCGGCTATGTCGGGTCGTGCCTGGTGCCCAAACTGCTCGACGCCGGCTATCAGGTGTCGGTGCTCGACTGGTTTCTGTTCGGCGACGACATCTTTGCGCGCCACGCCGACGACCCGAACCTGACCCAGGTCAAGGGCGATCTGCGCAACGCGGCCGATGTGCGGCGTGCGCTGCAAGGCTGCGATGCGGTGATCCACCTCGCCTGCATCTCGAACGACCCGTCTTTCGACCTCGACCCGGAACTCGGCAAGTCGATCAATTACGACTGCTTCCAGCCGCTCGTCGCGGCGTCGAAGGCGGTCGGCGTGCGGCGTTTCATTTATGCCTCGTCGTCGTCGGTCTATGGCATCAAGAGCGACCCGGAAGTCACCGAGGATTTGCCGCTCGAGCCGCTGACCGATTATTCGAAATACAAGGCATTGTGCGAAAAGGTCTTGGTCGGCGAGCAGGAGCCGGGGTTCGTCACCGTGACGGTGCGGCCGGCGACGGTGTGCGGCTATGCGCCGCGATTGCGCCTCGACCTGACCGTCAACATCCTGACCAACCTGGCGGTCAACACCAACCGCATCACGGTGTTCGGCGGCCAGCAATTGCGGCCCAATCTGCATGTCGAGGACATGACCGACCTCTACTTGACCTTGCTCGATGCGCCGGACCAGGTGGTCGACCGCAAAATCTGGAATGTCGGCCGCGACAATCTGAAAGTGCGCGAGATCGCCGACATGGTGCGCACCAAGGTCGGCGAGTCGGTCGATATCGTCGTCACGCCGACCGACGACCATCGCTCGTATCATGTCTCGTCGCAGAAGATTCGCCGCGAATTGGGCTTTGTCCCGCGCCACAGCGTCGAGGACGCGATCGTCGGCCTCAAATCCGCGTTCGACGACGGCAGGGTGCCCGGCGCGATGAGCGACGACCGCTACTACAACAACAAGCGGATGCAGGCCTACCGCATGCGGTAGGCCGAGCCGCGAGCGATGTCGGACAGCACCGTAACCGCCGAGCGCCCCGTCGAACGGCCCGCATATCCAGGCGCCCCGCCGGGCGCGGGAGTGCGCCCGCCGCCTCGCGCGATCCAGGTGCTGTTGCCGGTCTGGGGCTATGAATTCGTCCAGTCGTTTCTGCGCCTCAGCCTGCCGACCCTGCTGGCGCCCGGCAATCTGCCGGCTCTGGCCGGGACCCTGCCGACCGAGTTCGTCTTTCTGACCGGCCGCCGCGACGAAGCGGTGATCCGTGAGAGCGCGGGATACCGCGCGCTGTCCGCGGTGTGCGGCGTGCGTTTTAACGCGATCGACGATCTGATCGCCGAGGGCAACCATTCGACGACCGTGACCTTGGCCTACACCCGCGCGGTGCGTCGCACCGGTGCGGCGATGCTCGACACCTGCTTTTTCTTTCTGGTCTCGGACTACATCGTCGCCGACGGCTCGCTGCGCTCGGCATTGCAGCCGATCCTGGGCGGTGCCAGCGGCGTTCAGGCCGGCAATTTCCAGATCGTCGCCGAGGACGCACAACCCTGGCTCGACCGTGCGCTCGGCCGTGCCGGGGACGCACTGGCCCTGCCGCCGCGCGAATTGATGCGGCAGGCGCTGACCTGCATCCATCCAGCGACCGTCGCCAACACGGTCAACCTGCCGGTGTCGCACAACAGCCACAGCAACCGGCTGTTCTGGTGGGTGGATGATGAGACGCTGATCGGCCGGTTCTACTTGCTGCACATGCTGTGCATCCGGCCGGAACTGGTCGATTTCGTGATCGGCGCGTCTTGCGACTACTCGTTCATACCGGAGATGTGCCCGTCCGGGAATGTCGCGGTGATGACCGATTCCGACGCCTACCTCGTCGTCGAAACCCAGGCGCGGCGGCACGAATCCTATTTCCTGCGGCTGGGCCCCTGCGATCCCAGAGAACTGGCCGCCGCATTATCGGAGTGGACGACCGCCAAGCATCGCGATAATGCCCGCCATACGCTGATCTTCCACGCCGACGGCCTGCCGGCATCGCTGGGCTCCGTCGTCGCCGAGGCCGATGCGTATGTCGCCGGCATCGGCGATTTGCTGCGCCGCAAGGCGATGCCGCACCGCAACCACCCGTACTGGCGCGGCGCGATAGCGGCGCATGACAGCCAGGCCGGCCGCCGCCCGAACGAGCAGGACTGGCAGTTGATGCTGGGCGCGCGCGCGACCTGGTCGCTGCGCGTGATCGGCCTCGTGCGGCGGCTGGTCCTGGGCCGGCCGCCGGAGGTGCGGCGCTGGCACCCGCGCTGGGCCGACATGATCGAGCCGCGTCTGGCGCTCGAGGAAATCCTGGCGCGCCCGGATCATCGGCTGCTGATCGTCTCGAGCCGGCCGACCGTCATCACCAACTGGATCGCCGACCGATCGAGCCAGGTTCAGCGGCTGCCGATCGGCCGCTTTGCCCGGCTCGACGCCGACGAGCGGCGCGAAATGCGCGGGCGGTTCGACGCCTGCTATCTCGAATTGAGCGAGCCGGAGATCGAGCGCGGGCCGACGGTGCTCGATGAAATCGTGCCGATGCTGCGGCCGGGCGGCGACATCCTGATCGCCGCCTTCAACGACCGCTGGGCCTATGGCGCGGAAAAGCTCGGCGACAGCGCGACCACGCACGCCTATCGCCTGATCCATCGCCGCGACGTCGAGCTGACGGTGATGCGCGCGGTGCGGTCGAGCCGCTGGCAGTGGGCCGCCAATGCCGGGGTGGTGGCGCAGAGCGAGGCGCTGCTCGGTCGCAACGTGTTGCTGGCGCCGTTCCGCGCAATCGTGCTTGCCGGGCAATCGCTGATTGCGTTCGGCGCCAATCTGGCGACGCGCAATCGCGCGCGGGACGTGCGCACGCGCGGCCAGATCGTATCGAGCGTGTTTGTGCGGCTGCGGGTCAAACCGCAAGCGGCGACGGCGGAGGTACCGCCGCCTGCAGACCTGGTCGCCTCGGCCGCCGCCGCGCTGCGCCCTGCAGCGGCGACCAAGGAACCGCAATACGAGCGCCTGCTCGAAGTCGAACGCGAGGCCGGTATCGCAACGCTCGGCCTGATGAGCAACCAGGTCTGGCACGAAGACCCGCGCCGGCTGGTCTTTATGCTGGCGCGCTACAAATTCGTCTCGAAGATGCTGGGCGGCCAGCAATCGGTCGCCGAGGTCGGCTGCGGCGACGCGTTCGGCACGCGCATCGTCCAGCAGGAGGTGGACAGCGTCACGGTCTATGATTTCGACCCGCTGTTCATCCGCGACATCGACCAGCGGCGCGCGGCCAAGTGGCCGCTCGAGGCGCGCCTGCACGATATCCTCGACGGTCCTCTGCCGGCTAAATACAACGCGATCTACAGCCTCGACGTGATCGAGCACATTCCACTCGAACAGGAAGAACAATACGTTGGTAACCTGCATCGATCGCTTTATTCCAACGGGATTCTGATCGTCGGCAGCCCGTCGCTCGAATCGCAGGCCTACGCCTCGCCGCAAAGCAAGATCGGCCACATCAACTGCAAGTCGGGGCGGGCGCTGAAGGCGCTGCTGGAAAACTATTTCCACAGCGTCTTTCTGTTTTCGATGAACGACGAGGTCGTGCACACCGGCTTTTACCCGATGGCGCACTATCTGTTCGCCGTGTGCGCCTACCCGCGCCAGTAAGCGGCGGGGCGGCGGCAACACGCGATGCGGATCGGGATCGATTTCGATAACACGCTGGTCGATTACGATCGCGTGTTCGTCGCTGCCGCCAAGCGGCAGGGGCTGATCCCGCTGGATTTTACCGGCACGAAGCAGGCCGTGCGCGACTGTATCCGCCGGTCGTCCGACGGCGAATTGGCATGGCAGCGCTTGCAGGGCCACGTCTATGGCGCCGGTATCGGCGATGCCACGCTGTTCGATGGCGCCGGCGATTTTCTCGGCGTCTGCCGCACCCGCGGCCTCGAAGTGTTCGTCGTCAGCCACAAGACGCAGTTCGGCCATCACGACCCCACCCACGTCGATCTGCGCCGGGCGGCGCTCGGCTGGATGAAGGCGCGCGGCTTCTTTCGCCCGGACGGTTTCGCGATCGCGCCCGCGCATGTGTTCTTCGAGAGCACGCGGGCCGAGAAACTGGCGCGCATCCGCGCGGCCGGCTGCGATGTGTTTATCGACGATCTGGTCGAGGTGTTCGCCGATCCGGGGTTTCCGGCGGAGGTTCGGCCGATCCTGTTTGCGGCGACCGCTACCCTCGCCGGCGTCGCGGTGTGCCCGACCTGGCGGCAGGTTGCCGAGACGGTGTTCGGTGGCCCCGCCTGACCCGGCCCTTGCCGAGGCTGCGGCGGTCGCGCAGGCCCTGCCAGGCGGGGCGGCCGACGCGGGCGAGGTGGTGCC
>ORMF010363992.1_pt1 | contig 10586 bp, 9 predicted proteins | sample 1779871 | NCBI WGS metagenome assembly ORMF01 (sample SAMEA104232316, study PRJEB22302) | groundwater metagenome | biome: forest; feature: aquifer; material: groundwater | place: USA | collected 2011-08-07 | depth 5.4 m
CGGCACCCGGGCACACAGCAGGCCACCAGGTCCTGATCTTGAGCTTGCCGAAGACAGGCCGTGTGATGCTGGCTGGGGATCTGTATCACTTCCGCGAAGAGCGCGCCCAGCAAGTGCTCCCGGCCAACCTCGAGTACGACAAGGAGCAATCGCGGGCGTCGCGTGTGAAGATCGAGGACTACATCAAGAAGAACAATATTCCCATGTGGCTCGACCACGATTCACGGCTGTACGCGACGCTGAAGAAGGCGCCAAACTACATCGAGTGACGAAGTGTGCGACTGAAGCCGTGAGGCGCCCGAGCTGAAGCTCGGGCCTACGGGCCTACTGAAGCTCGGGCCTACGGGCCTACTGAAGCTCGGGCCTACGGGCCTACTGAAGCTCGGGCCTACGAGCCTACGATGTGCTGGTTACGACGAGGTGCTGGTTACTACGGGGTGCTGGTTACACCGTGGGCTTGTGCAGGACCGTCTGCACGTCTTCCTTCTTCTTCGACCCGCCGAGGCCCTGGATCGCCAGGGTCGGCTGTTCCTTCAGCACCACCTGGCGGTAGAGATCGGCCATCCGCTTGTGCTCGAGCTCGGCCTGGCGCGCGCGAAGCTTCTCTTCGCGCGCGCTCTTCGCAATGCCCTTCTCGTCGAGATCGTGCTGGATGCCCTTGGCCACGGCTTCGGCGTCCAGCACGAGGGTGTGCTCGGCTGAGGCCATGTTGACGCTCTTGCCGCCGGCGAAGATTTCGTGACGCCCGTGCTCCTCGTACCACTTGGTGAGGGTGGCCGTCATATGCATCTTCTCGATGATGTTCCGCCAGCCGATACCCGTGTTGTACGCACAGAAGCTGATCTCGCCCTGCTGTGTCGCGTAGGGGATGATGCACCGCTCGGTGCGGCGGAAGTCGTAGTTGAACAGATCCTGGAACCACATGCCGGCGATGAACAGGAAGTTGAACCGATCCGAACGCCGCAGGTCGATGTCGACTTTGGTACGGCCTTCGCTGACCTTGCCGTAGTCTTTCTTCGTTGCGCCGAATGCCTTGTCGAATCTTCGCAGCAGGTCCATCAGGCGGAAGTGCGTCGGCGTCTTGAACGAGTCGTAGTTCTTCATGACGGCGAGCGCCATGCCGAGCATGGACATCTTCTTGCCCCGGGCGGCATCGTTTACGCGCGCGACGTCCTTCGCGAGCTGAGGGCCGTTCAGGAAGGCGGTGACAGGAACGGCTTCCTTGGTTTCCTTGTCCACCATCATCGCCATGCCGACGCCGCAGTTGGGGTGGCAGCCGCACGACAGATGACCCCACTCGGCCGCTGGACCATGCGCCAGATCCGCCCAATCGCCAAACGTGCCCATGAAGGAAATCGGGAACCAGTCGCGCGTGGGTTCGCCGATGCCGGTCTGGTCCTTCACGTCGTGCGCCAGATGCGACAGCGTGTAGCGCTGCGCCTCACGTCGCTCGGGGGTGACCAGCTCGTCGCGGCCCGTGAACGACACCGGCTGGAACGAGAGGAAGCTGATCTTCTTGGGGTTGTCCATTGCGAACTGGACGATGCGGCCGACCTGTTCGTTGTTGACGCCGTTGACGATGGTCGTGACGGGCACGATATCGACACCGGCCGTCCAGAGGTTCTCAATCGCGCGAAGCTTGACGTCGAACAGGTTGCCGACCAGCCGGTGCGCGTTGGCGGCGTTGCCGATGCCGTCGAACTGCAGGTAGGCATAGCGCAGGCCCGCTTCGGCCGCTTGTTTGGCGAACTCCGGGCTCTTGGCGAACTCGATGCCGTTGGTGGCCGCCTGGACGCTGTTGTAGCCGACCTTCTTGGCGTACCTGACGGCGTCGAGGAACCAGGGCGAGATCGTCGGTTCGCCGCCCGAGAACTGCACCGACATCTGCCGCTTCGGCTTGATGGTGATGGCGTTGTCGAGCAGCTGTTTGATGTCGTCCCAGCCAAGTTCGTGCACGAAGCCGACCTGGTTGGCATCCATGAAGCACGGCTCGCACATCATGTTGCAGCGGTTCGTCAGGTCGACGGTGAGCACTGATCCGCGGCCGTACTTGATCGTGCTCGAGCCGTGATTGTGCAGCTTCTCGTCGTTGTGTGCCCGGATGTCGGAGCCCGGGAAGCAATCTTCGAGGTGTTTGAAGAAGGCCGTGTCGATGGCCATGACGTCTTCGAAATGGCCGTGCAACGGGCAATCCTTCACCATCAGGATCTTGCCGTCGCGCTCCAGAATAGTGGCCTTGATTTCGCCGACCTTCTCGTTGAGCAGGACGCTGACGTCCTTCTTGCCGTCGACGATTTCTTGCCGGGCTTCACGTACGCAGACCGGGCAGAGCGAGTCGGTCTCGCGCGGCCAGCCAAGTGGCGGCTTCACCTTTTCCCACGACTTGAGGAGAGGCTTGTCGGACCAATTCGGGATGAACGACTCGTTGCGCTTGATGCTGTTGAGCGCGTCGAATACGACCCAGGCCCCCTTGGCCGCGTAGGTCACTCCCTTTTCCACGTACTTCACTGGCTTGTGCATAATGCTCCCCTCGCCGAAGTGAGGATACCTTCCGCTCGGGCCGATCCAGTCAAGTTTCTGGTGAATGGGCATATCTCGGACTGAAGGGGTGAATTGGCCAGCGAACGGGCAGGTCAAATCTGATTCAACCATCAAATTGGTCAATAACTTGGCGTCAAACCGACTGCTGCCCGACGCGGGCGCGGTGTCTTGGCGTTGGCGGGCGACCGGCTCCCATTGCGCTTGCTCCGTCCGTGAGAGATGGACGTCGAAGGTCCGAGGTGATCGGCACCGCGTGATAGAGTACCGCGCAGGCATCACCTCGAGCGACTCAGGCAGGGCGGGCACAAGGCGTCGAACGGGCCGCCCGACTCTGAGCTCTTCCCCACGGATGGACACCGATTCGCTGACCCCCCTCACGCTCGCCTACCTCGCTCGCTGCGGCGAGGGGAGTCTCGTCGGCGAAGACCGCGTCTTCGATTGGGTCTCGACCGACAGCCGCACGTCGCCGGCTGGCGCGCTGTTTGTCGCGCTTCGGGGCGAGCATTTTGACGGGCATGAGTTCGCCGGCGCTGCAGCCTCCCGCGGCGCCTGCGGTCTCCTCGTCGAGCGCCAGCTCCCGATCGCGCTGCCGCAGGTTGTCGTCGCCGACACCTTGCGCGCCTTGACCGCGTGTGCCCGTGCACATCGCCGACGGTTTCGCCACCCGGTAGTGGCCGTGACGGGGAGCAACGGGAAAACGACGACGAAGGAAATGATCGGGGCGGTACTCAGCCGGAAGGGCCCCTGTCTGATCACGAAGGGGAATCTCAATAACCATATCGGCGTTCCTCTGACATTGCTCGGTCTGCGCCAGGAACATCGTCACGCCGTGATCGAGATGGGCGCCAACCATCGAGGCGAGATCGCGCATCTCGCCTCGATCGCGGAGCCGGACATCGGGCTGGTGACCAACGCCGGCGCGGCGCATCTCGAAGGATTCGGATCGCTTGACGGCGTCGCCGCGGGTAAGGGCGAGCTCTTTGCGGGACTGCCGGCGGGCGGCGTGGCGGTCATCAATGCGGACGACCGATATGCGTCCTCGTGGCGCGCCGCAGCCGCCGGCCGGCGGCTGCTGACGTTCGGCGTTGAGCAGCCTGCGGACTTCACCGTCCGTCACATCGCGACGACGATCGAATCGAACGGGCCGCGCCAGCAATGCGATCTGATCTCTCCGGCCGGAACCGGGCGAGTCTGTCTCGAGCTGGCGGGGCTGCACAACCTCCGGAACGCGCTGGGCGCGGCGGCAGCGGCGTACGCTGCTGGAGCGGACCTCTCGGATATCGTGGCCGGACTGGCGGCTGTCAGACCCGTCAAGGGGCGTCTCGAGTTCAGACGAGCCATCAATGGAGCGCTGCTCGTGGACGATTCGTACAATGCCAACCCGGCATCGGTAAGGGCTGGTCTCGACACGTTTCGAGACGTCAGGGGCGCCCGGTGGCTCGTGCTCGGCGACATGATGGAGCTGGGATCGGCCGCCGACCAGCTGCACGCGGAGATCGGTCGATATGCCAAGGAGGAGGGCATCGAGCGCCTTCTCGCGGTCGGACCAAAATCCAGGTTCGCCGTCGACGCCTTTGGCCCGGGCGGCATGTGGTTCGAGGATGTGGACGATCTAATTGATGCCGCGCGGCGAAGCCTTGGCCCTGACATCGTGGTGCTTGTGAAAGGATCGCGCGCCAACCGGCTCGAGCGCGTCACGGCGGCGCTCGCTCCCGCCCAGACGGAGACCACATGACAAGAGCGCGTCCTGCCTTGCGTGTCTCCGATCCGAACCAGTTCGGACGTGTCGCGGTGCTCATGGGTGGCTCCTCGTCGGAACGAGACGTGTCGCTCGATTCCGGACGCAACGTGCTCGACGCGCTCCGCCGGCGGGCCGTCCAGGCCGAACCGATCGAGGACATCACGGCGCTCGTCACCGCGCTCGTCGAGCGGCGATGCGACCGCGTCTTCAACATCCTGCACGGCCAACGCGGCGGCGGCGAGGACGGCGTGGTGCAGGGCTTGCTCGAAGCGTTTCAGGTCCCCTACACGGGCTCCGGTGTGCTCGGGTCGGCCCTCTCGATGGACAAGATTCGTACGAAGCAGGTCTGGCTCGCGTTGAATCTGCCAACGCCGCGCTACGTCCGAGTCGACCCGGACGACGACTTCCTGGCAGCGGCCCGATCGCTCGGTCTGCCGGTCATCGTCAAACCGGCCAGCGAAGGGTCCAGCGTGGGTGTCAGTCGCGTGCTCAACGAGGCCGAGCTGGCGTGCGCGGTCGCGCAGGCGCGCCGGTACCCCGGGGAACTCCTGATGGAGCAGCTCATCGACGGCGATGAACTCACGGTCGCTGTACTGGACGAGGAGGCGCTTCCGAGCATTCGCATCGTGCCGGCCGGCGCGTACTACGACTATCACGCGAAGTACGTCGCCGAGACGACGCAATACATCTGCCCTGGACTGGCGGGGGAGGCCGAAGCCGATCTCCGCGCGCTCGCTCTGCGCGCCTTCCACGCGGCGGGTTGCAGCGGTTGGGGCCGAGTCGATGTGATGCGCGATCGGACCGGCGCCAATTTCCTGCTCGAGGTGAACACATCACCCGGCATGACCGCCCACTCACTGGTACCCAAGGCTGCACGGGCGGCTGGGATCGAGTTCGACGAGCTCGTCTGGCGCGTGCTGGAGACGAGCGTCAGAGAGACTTGAAATGCCCGCGGATGCTGAATACGCGGCCGTGGTCTTTGGGGGCAGAACTGGAACACACGGACCAAGTCCGCGCGAATGGAAGGTCCGGGATCTCAACTTGCGAAGATGGCGGCGACGGTGTCGCGGAGGGTCTGGATCCGAAACGGCTTACTGAGGTGGTGTACGTCCTTCCACCAGTCGGGCCTTTCACGATCGAACACGTCCCCGTGGCCGGTGACCATGAGCATTTTCAGCTCCGGTCGGAGCTCACGAAGCCGCAGCATCAGCTCGTCGCCGGTCATCGAGGGCATCAGATAGTCTGTTACGAGCAGATCGATTGGCTGCTCTGCGACGACCGCCAACGCCTCGACCCCGTTGCGCGCCACGGCCACATCGTACGTGGTCGACAGCGCTCGCGTCAGCATCTCCAGCACTGACCCATCGTCGTCCACGATGAGGATACGCTTCATCAGTACTCGCGTTTCTGCTAATGGACTGTCCGCGCCACTTCTATAGCAGCGAAGGCGGGTCCTGGCCGTGAACAGCCCCACCGAGCCCCCCCACCGCGCAAACTACGCGCGGCGGGGACCCCGGGGTGCTCGGCGAAACGCGCTCGTCACGGGAGACGCCTCCGCGCCCAGCGGGGCACACCGTTCACGGCCACCCGCGTGACGCTGTTGTACTTCTCGCGCCGACATGCCACTAGTACCTGTGTTTCTGCTGCCGCACGATGTCGAACTTCGCCGTGTCGGCGACGGCCATGACGGCCATGACACCCGCTTGCACTGGATCCGACACCACGAGGTCGGCCATCTCGGGCACGCTGCCTGCCATGTTCAGCGAGATGACGATCATCCCTTTCTGCCGGACTTCCTGAACGGCGGTGGCGATGTCTCCGCCCATGAGGGAGCCGGCCAGCACAAGGAGCCTCACGCGGGGCAACCGTACGACTGCGCGCACCGCGCCCGCCAGCTCCTCCTCGCCGACCAGTGGAATGGTGTCCACGGAGATGCGCTCGCCTCGGATGTTGTGGCGATCGGCCTCAGCGACGGCGCCGAGCGCCACCTGACCCACCTGGGCGCCGCCGCCCATGATGATGATCCGCTTGCCGTAGATTTTTTTGAACGATGGCGTGAGCTCGACGCTGTTCACTCCAGGCACTTGCGCGAGATCGGCCACAACCGCGCTGATGCCGTCGATAGCCTCGTCGGTGGAGAACTCGAGGTAGAGCTCCGTATCCTGGTTCGGATGCTGGATGATGTCCACGTAGTTGATATTGGCATGTCGGTCGGCGAGCACTCCGGTCAGGCCAAACAGGATCCCGGGCTGGTTGGAGACTGTGGTGAGAACCGCGTAATCGGCCATGCCGCAATGTAACACGAGCCGGGGCGCGTTCAGACCTTGGCGAGGCCTGAGAGTCCGGCGCGTTTCAGCAGACCTTCGAAGCCTGCCTTGTCGATGGACTTTGCGTGGACCTCGCTCGACGTGCGCGCTGCGAGACGTCATCGTGGGGAAATGCTCGACGTCGAAGAAGTCGGCGGATCGCAGATGCGCGTCGCGCTGCGGCTGCCGAGTGTCGATGGTGGCCATGTGCCGCGGCCAACCGGCCGCACGAACTCCCGAGAGCGGTCTTCGTCCTGACGCGGTCACATGTTACAAGAATGTCGAATCGAACACCACGAGCCACCAAAGTGTCTTTTGGTAAATTCGTGCTTTGCCCGATAATTGAATCAGATGATGCGTTCTGACAGAGAGCTGATGAAACAGCTCACGGGCGAGCTCGCAAATTTCGAGGAGATCGCCAAGAATCTGATTCCGCAACCAGGCGACCTTCCGCGGCTCGAGGGGATCGACGTGTACGGCGGGACCATTCCCCTCAACGGCGTTGTCGGCGGCGACCACCTGATCTATGTCGATTTCAAGCAGCGATTCGATCTCGAGGCGCGCATCCAACACGCCCTCAGCGGCGGACGCGTGGACGTCGTGGAGAATCTTCGTCGGTGCCAGCGCATGGCCGGCATTGCGTTGCTCGATGTCTCCGGTCATCGTGTGACCGATGCGTTCATGGCGGCGATGTTGCACCAGGCGTTTCTCCTCGGGGCGATCTACGAGCTGGACATGGCGGGGCACGTCACACGGCGGCTCTTCGAGAACCTCAATACGCGCTTCTATCAGTCATCGAGCGAACACAAGTTCATTTCGATGATCTACGGGGAGATTTCCGAGGACGCTCGGTTCAGGTTTCTTTCGGCCGCTCAGCCCTTGCCTGTGGTCTTCTCGAGCGAGCACAATCGATTCATGGAGGTGAGCGCGGACTTCTCGGTGTCATTTCCGCCGCTCGGCATGCTGCCGTCCCTGCACGTGACCGATCGCCAGCGCACGCCGAGCCCTCTGGGGTTCAAGGATCGGTACCAGATGAACGAGTGGGTGATCATGTGCGAAGGCGACATCTTTCTGCTCCACACCGACGGTGTCGCGGAACATGGCAATGGCGCCGGTGCTGCGTATTTCCCGGATCGGCTCCAGGAGGTGATGCGCGAGGTCAAGCACCAGTCGGCGGCAGAGATATTCACGAGCGTTACGTCGGACATGGTGGCCTTCGGCGACCCCTCGGATGACATCAGTCTTGTCGTGATCAAGAGGGGATAGGCTGATGTCGGCGTGGCGGGGCGGGCGCGGGCACGAAGCGCCGAATGTTCGTCGATCCGTTAGAATCAATGCGCACCATGTCAATTATCGTTGAAGCCAACCTCAAAATCCCCAGAGTCAAGAATCCGATCAAGGACGAGCACGGCTATCCTGTGGACAGCGGCGCCGTTCGATTCCGGAAGCCTGTGGAGGTTCAGGCCATTCCAAAGTCCGCCGACGCCCTTCAGCTGGAAACCGCTTCTGGCACCATCCTCGAGTGCACCGTCACGAGAGCCGACTGGGATCAGGAGAGAGAACTCTTCGTCGTATCGTGCAGCTATGCCAAGCGATCGATGCCGCCAGACGAGTACACGGCACTGGTCACCGATCCCAGCTGGGTGGTGAAACCCCTTTTCTAGCCAAATTGATTCTGTATCTTTACTGTTTTCTCTCTTTACGGGGCGCGGCCAAGCGCGATATCGTTCACGTTCAAAGACCTACCAAGGGGGGAGCATGACGATTCGCGGCCTGGGTTTGTGGACATTGCTGCCGTTCGTAGTGGCTGGATGCACCAGTCAGCCATCTTCTTCGACTCCACCCGCCTCGGCGCCTCCCGCGGCGACCGCGCCGGCGGCGTCAGCGCACGAAGGCATGCCCACGGGCGGCCCCCCCAAGACCGATGCCGACATGATCGCCAGCGCGACATCGGCGGCGCCCGAAGCGGTTTCGAAGGACGCGACCGTCATCGCGTTCGACGAGAAGATGCAGGCGAAGACGCTTCGCCCCGGCACAAACGGGTGGACGTGCATGCCGGACATGCCGACATCGCCAGGACCGGATCCCATGTGCCTCGACAAGAACGGCCTGGAGTGGGCGCAGGCCTGGATGGCGCACAAGAATCCCCCGGCGAACAAGATGGGCTTCGGCTACATGTTGATGGGCGGGTCCGATGCCAGCAACGACGATCCCTTCGCTGAGAAACCGAAGGAGGGTCAAGCCTGGGTCGACACGGGGCCGCACGTCATGATCCTCAACATCGGTGATCACTTCGAGGGCTACCCGAAGACCCACGGCAATCCCAAGGCGCCGTTCGTAATGTACCCGAACACGCCGTACCAGCACTTGATGATTCCAGTGAAATGAGGCCCTAGGAGTTCAAGGTTCAGGGGTTCTGCACGCCGTTGCACGACCCTGGCGCCTGCCTGCTGCCTCTACGCCGCCCGCCCTCAGATATTACCGAAGTCTTACAGTCACGAAGGGCTCGGTCCGGTAGGTTAGTACCGCTGACTCGTACCGAGAGGAGCCTCATGCACAGCGTTTCGACGCCAACACCATCGACATCGCCTACGAGTATTTCGACAGCGTCGCGATATAGCAAACTGAGCATCCTGACCTGTGTCGCCCTGGCCTGGTTCCACATTCAGGCCGTGGCGGCGTTCTGGTCCTTCAGCTGGACGAATCTTTCCGTCGCATTGGTCTTGTATTGGATGTCGGTGGGGCTGGGCATCAGCATGGGGTACCACCGGCTGCACACGCATCGCGGGTTCAAAACCTTCAAATTGTTCGACTACTTTCTGGCCGTTTGCGGCACGCTCACGCTTGAAGGCGGGCCGATCTTCTGGGTCGCCACGCATCGCCTGCACCATCAGTATTCCGACCAGCCCGAGGATCCGCATACGCCGCGCGTCAACGGATTCTGGGCGCACATGGGCTGGATCGTGTTCGGCGAGGCCCGTCACAATGACACGGCGCGGATGGCGCGCTACGCGCCCGATCTGGCGAAGGACCCCTTCTATCGCTGGCTGACGACCTACCACTGGGTGCCGCTGACCGTGCTTGGCTTCACACTGTTGGCGCTTGGCGGGTGGGGGCTGGTGAACTGGGCCATCTTCCTGCGCGTCGTGGTCGGGTTGCACTCGACATGGCTTGTCAACTCGGCCACGCACATGTGGGGCCAGCGTCGCTTCGCGACGACCGACGATTCGCGCAACACGTGGTGGGTCGCGCTCCTCACATTTGGAGAGGGATGGCACAATAACCACCACGCCCATCCGACCTCCGCGCGCCACGGTCTGGCCTGGTACGAGTTCGACGTCACCTGGCTCGAGCTCAAGGTGCTTCGGGCGTTGGGCTTTGTCTGGGACGTGCGCATGGCCAAGGTGAGCGACGCGTCCGAGGAAGAGGTCGCGGCTTAGCGGCGTTCGTTCTATCCTTGAGGCGTGAGCTTACGATCCGGCGGCCGCCGGAGATCGGTCGCCTTCTTCATTGTCCTGGGTGCCGGCCTTGTCGGTGGAGCGGTCGCCCTCAACGTCGGCTGGGTCATCGTCAGCTGGCGGCAAGCCGGTCTGTTGCTGCTCGGCATTCTGATTTTCCCCGTCATCATCACCGGCGTCGTCCTCAACACGATCTTCCTCGTTAGAGAGATCCGGCGGAACGAACAACACGAGGCGTTTATCAACGCCGTCACCCACGAACTGAAGACGCCCGTAGCGTCGCTGAAGCTGTATCTGCAGACCTTGCAGAATCGCCAGGTGGACGAGGGAAAGCGCCAGGAGTTCTACAGGACGATGCTGGAGGACAGCGATCGGCTGCTGGGCACAATCGAGCAGGTACTGCGCGTCGGACAGATCGGGGCACGCGTCAGACACGGGCACCGCCGGCCCGTCGACTTCAGCGCGCTCGTCCAGGAGTCTCTCGCGCTGGCCAGGACGCGCCATCGTTTGCCGGCGGAGGCGCTGACCTATCGGGAACCC
>ORMF010153378.1_pt1 | contig 10582 bp, 3 predicted proteins | sample 1779871 | NCBI WGS metagenome assembly ORMF01 (sample SAMEA104232316, study PRJEB22302) | groundwater metagenome | biome: forest; feature: aquifer; material: groundwater | place: USA | collected 2011-08-07 | depth 5.4 m
CCGACCCCCGGTGAGCACCCACAATCATCCTGGCGCCGACGGCCGCGCCCTCCGATTCGTTTCCGATGCCGTAGTACCGCGCCCCCTCCATCACGCTGTAGCTCATCCAGGACTTACGCAGCAGGTAGCCACCAGTTAGCAGGTCGATCGCCAACGCACCGACCAGAATCCCGCAAAGCCACTTTATGATCGCGCCGCCCCCATTCAGTCGCCAAACACTGTATACGCCTATAGCCAGTAACACGACCGCCAGAGCTATTCCGGCCATTAAGAGAGACCGAAATCCGAGCTTTGGCAGAAACAAGCATGCAACCGGAATCGCTGGGACGATGACCCCGAGCCCTGCCAACTTCCGCCATCGTCCACCCATTGCAAGCGCGACCATACATACAACCACCATGATCAGTTGCAACGTTGGCAGACCGCCAAACGCCGCCTGCTGTTCCGCCGTCTCCAGCCACTGGTCATGCATATTCGCCCACTGGTCAGCGACATCCATTTGCTTTCGATCGGGGCTTGGTCGGAGACGCAAGGAGACAAGCAGACGCTCGAACCAACCCCCACCGCTGTCTATCGGTGGTCGAGGCACCACGTACATCGGCCTGCCGACCAGGTTCTTTGGGGACTTCAAGCGCAGCCATTCTGCGATGGTCGGTAGGAAGTCCGTGTTTGTAACGAGGCCCGGCACACGTGTGGACCCTCCGGCGATGAGGCCCGGCCGCACACCGGGCCGATGCATTATGATTGGGGCGAGTCTGTCGCCGGGCGCGGCAGAATCTGCCGGACACGGCGCAAGCAAGAGGATAAGTGTGTCCGGCAGGCGTGCTGTTAGATCTGGGGAAATAATGTTGCCAATGTTGGAGTCGACTCGTTCAAGCGCCTGCTTGCGATGGAGGTCGGCGACTTTGGGAAAACACAGGTCAGCATATCGATCAGCCCGAGCAACGTCTCCATAAACGTAGACAAATACGCCCTGGCCATGCTCCCACACTCGATGGAAGTCCGTCAGATGCTGACGTATGCCGTATGGGTCCTCCCAATACAGATTCCGGTTGCCCGTTGGGATTGGATCCAATGTGACCGCACCTCTTGAATCCGTGACAATCCAGCCCGCTGACCGTTTTGGCGCAATGTCATCTTCGTCCCCGGATACTTGAGAATCCATTCCCGCGGACCGAAGAAGATCGCCCAATAAACCAACGTGAACGCTGTGATCCAGCTCGGCATTCTCTCTTTGGAGACGATTGAGTGTTTCGGCATTGACCACTCGGGCATAAGCTCCGGCCTTGGCTCTCGATCCAGATCCAAGCGTAACATACGCAGCCTCTTCGGGATCCTTGGCCTGTCCAGCCACTCGCGCCGTACGGGTATTCATCCATCCGATGGCAGAGTTGGCAGCAAAGGTTCTAAGACTTGAAAGCTCGGGCCGTCTTAGATCGCTCGCTTTCAGCCCGGGAATCACCAGCACGACGACGTTACGCTTTTGAGCTTGCACGAAACTGCATGGGATGAAGAGGAGCGCAGCAAGTACGAAGGAGAGGAGGCGCACCGAATACTAACTTCCCCGCCGCAAAACTTGCCCTGGACGGTTATGTGTGGCCTGGTCGGCCCATTTCACCGCCCGGCCGTTAACGAATACGTACGGGATTCCCATCGGGAACTGAAGCGGGTCTTCGTAGCTCGCGGCGTCCTTAATGGTCCTTCGGTCGAACAGAACGAGGTCCGCGGCCTTGCCGACCGCAATCGTCCCGCGGTCTTTCAGCCCCAGTCGAGCTGCGGGCGCACCGGTCATCTTGTGGACGCCTTCCTCCAGAGTAATGGCGTTCCGCTCCCGAACATAGTGGCCCAGGATACGAGGAAAGGTTCCGTAAAGGCGGGGGTGTGTCTTGCCGGGTAAATGAAGACCGTCGCTTCCGACCATTTGCCCCGAATGCTGCAGTATTGCTGTAACGTCCGATTCATCCGCTCGGTGGGCAATGAAGCAGGCTTGAAGCTCGTCTTCGACAACGAGTCGGACCAGGAATTGTGCCGGAGTCAGCCCTCGTTTTTCGGAAATTGTCCGGAACGACAGGCCTTCAAACGGTCTGTTCATACTGGATCGCGCCCCCGCAAGCATCGTGCGATCCCAATCGATCCCGCTCGCCGAAACTTCCTCCTCGATCCTGGATGCGGTGTCGGAATCGTGCAGCCGCTCTAATGTGGCCTTCGGCCCCCCGTCAGTCGCCCATCCGGGCAGCAGCGCCTGGACAAGCGTCGAGCCCGCGCAATACGGATAGGAATCCCACGTAACATCTACACCGCGCTCGCGAGCGCGGTCCAGCATTCGGAGGACTTCCGGCGCTCGACCGTGGTTTGACGGGCCATTGAGCTGCAGATGGGAGAGCTGGACCGGAACCCCCGCCTCTTCCGCAATGGCAAGGGTCTCTTCCGTAGCCTCGTCGAGTGTGTCCTGATAGTTCCGCTGGTGGGTCGCGAAAAACCCCGCTGCCCGGCACAGGGCCACGTTTTCGGCGCGGTCGGCGTGGGACATCGGAGCGTACCAGAGGCCCGTCGAAAGACCCCATGCGCCATGGTCCATACCTTCGCGAACCATCACCTCCATCTTGCCGCGCTCATCTTGAGTGGCCGGCCGCGCATCCATCCCCATCACCGATACCCTCACCGATCCGTGGGGTATCAGGTACGCAATATTGGTCCCGATCCCCTGCTTCTCATACCGTTCCAGGAAATCGCCGACCGTCCGCCATCCCCAATCCACTCCCTCGGCATCGCCGAAAATGCCGCCTAGGTACTCCTTTTGGATAGACAATCCTTGCGGAGTTGCCGGCGCGAAGCCCAATCCGCAGTTCGTGAATACCTCTGTCGTCACGCCCTGCATCACTTTGGGAAGATGGTCAGGACGCGCGAGCAGTGCGATGTCCGCATGTGTGTGTATATCGATGAAGCCTGGGGCCAGGACCATGCCGGTGCCGTCGATCTCCTCCATTGCGGGCACAGATGGAGGGATGATGTCGATGGATGCGATCCACCAGCGCTTTACCCCAAGGTCAGAGAGAAACCCCGGCCGCCCGGTGCCGTCTATGACAGTTGCGTTTCTTATGACGAGATCGAACATGGCTTAGCTGGAATGGCTTTGACCAAGAGCAAATCCTGACGAGATTTCTCTTCCGGCCTCCGGATACCCTCTTAGCATGTTGCGACATCCCGCCGTATGCAGTAGAATCGTACCATGGTTGCAATTGCCGGTCTCGTGACTAAGCGGATGGGAATGCGGTTTCAAATCGTCGCGGTTCTCGCTGCGGTCCTGCTCGGCGGCGGAGCGCTGGCTGCGGATCGCCGTGTCGCGAAGTCGGGGCAGGCTGAGAATGCCGATGCCGGGCAATTCTTCGAGTCGAAGATCAGGCCGCTCCTGGTTTACAACTGCTTCGGGTGCCACGGGGAACAGAAGCAGACGGGGGGACTGAGGCTGGACTCCCGCGAGGCAGCTTTGAAGGGCGCGGCGTCGGGCGCTGTTATCCTCCCCGGCGATCCCGATCGGTCGAGGCTCATCGCGGCCCTCAACTATGGCGGTGCGATCAAGATGCCTCCGCCCGGCAAGCTCCGCGACTCCGAGATTGCCGACATTAAGGCGTGGATCAAGATGGGCGCCCCCTGGCCGGAAGCGAAACCGGTTCCCGGCGCGCGGGGGTCTGGTCCGAAGTTCACTCCCGCACAGAGGAACTTTTGGTCTTTTCGTCCCTTGACCCGACCAACGCTTCCGACGGTAAAGAACCCCACGTGGTGCTCGAATCCCATCGACCGATTCATATTGGCTAAACTCGAGCAAAAGGGACTGAGTCCGTCTTTGCGCGCCGATAAGCGAACGCTTTTCCGCCGGGCCGCGTTCGATCTAACCGGACTCCCGCCAACGGCACAAGAAATCGATGCTTTCCTCGCGGACAAATCGACAGACGCGTTCGCGAAAGTCGTCGACCGGCTCCTGGCGTCTCCGCGTTACGGCGAGCGATGGGCGAGGCACTGGCTGGACCTGGTGCGGTATTGCGATTCTCTCGATTCACGTGGATCGGGCCAGGAAGGCGACATCGTGGACGCCTGGAAGTATCGCGATTGGGTGGTCGACTCGCTCAACAGCGACATGCCCTACTCGGACTTCATTACCAACCAAGTCGCCGGCGACCTACTTCCAAGTTCGAAAATCGAAAATCGAAAATCGAAAATCGAAGATCCGCCCTACCTCCGCGGCACCCGCCACGTTAATGCGGCCGGCATCATCGCAACCTGCTTCCTGGCGGTCGGCAACTGGGGTAACGGAGACGCTGACAAGGACAAGATACTTACAGACATCGCCGACGACAACGTGGATGTGGTGAGCCGGGCATTCCTAGGACTGACGGTCGCCTGCGCGCGCTGCCACGATCACAAATTCGACCCCATAACCCAGCGTGACTACTACGCGCTCGCCGGTATCTTTTTCAGCACGCACATTCTCCCGAAACTCACGCCGAAAGGCGCGGGCGAGACATTGATGCGCATCCCGCTGGAGTCCAAGGACGATCTTGCGGAAAGAGAGCAGCACAAAGCGAAACTGGCGGAGGCCGAGAAACGGCTCCTGGCAACGCGCGACCGGGAATATAGCGTGTACGCGCGGACGATGCTCCCTGCGACCTCGAAGTACATGGTTGCGGCCTGGGATTACCAGAATCGTCCCGCTGAGCAATCGGGCTTGTCACTTACCGGTTTTGCAGCTCAGCACAACCTGCAGCCGTTCGCGTTGCGGCAATGGACCGACTTCGTTTCCGGCGGCCAATACAAGCCGATGTCCACGCCGATCAGGGACTTCCTTGGGAATTCCGGGATCCATTCGTGGAAGGGCGCGGCAGATACGCCATCGGCGACAATCAATACAAACGACATCGCGAAAGCGATCATCAGCTTTACTCTCCCGCCGCGATCGGTAGCCGTCCACCCCGGCCCAACCACGGGAATCGCTGTTATCTGGACGAGCCCTGTTGCCGGCACCTTCAAATTGACCGGAAAAGTATCGGACGCCGATCCGAACGGCGGCGATGGGATTGCCTGGATCATCGATCATCGCCGAGTGGCAGGCGCGCGCGAACTGGCTTCCGGCGATATCCCTAACGGCGGTGCTCAGGAGTTTGGCAAAGGTGTTGGTGCCGAAAAGTTAGCCTCAATCGAAGTCAAGCCCGGAGAATCCCTTCAGCTTTTGGTCTTGCCAAAGCAAAACCACACATGTGACACTACGATTGTCGATTTCATCCTCTCCGAAACACGGACCGGTCGCGTTTGGGATCTTAGCAAGGATATGCAGCGCGACCCACTCGACGGCAATCCCCACAAGGATGGCTTTGGAAACCCAGGTGTTTGGAGGTTCCAGGACATGGCCGGCAGCAACCGCGGTCAGCGGCATGCGTCCGGTCAGGACGAAGCGTGGGCGGCGTGGGATCGAGCGCTCGGCGACAATCCCGCCGCGGCCGATCACAAGGCGATTGAAGCTGCAGCACAAGAGTTCCAGCGCGGATTCAGCCTGGCAGACAACCGAAGTCCTTTCTGGATCAACAATCCCGCGGATGAAGCCATATTGCCCGCCGAATCGCGTGACCTTATCGCGAAAGTCACTGCTGAGATTGACACATTGAAGAAGTTCGCCCAGCCTCCAATTCAATACGCAAACGGCGCGCAGGACGGCGGAGTGCCGGAAAGCCCGCACGCCGGCGTCCATGACGTGCGAGTTCACATTCGCGGTAATTATGCCCGGCTCGCCGACCTCGTCCCGCGTGGTTTTCCGGTAATACTGGCCGGCACTAGCCAGTCGCCTATCACAAAAGGCAGCGGTCGACTCGATCTCGCACAATGGCTCACGAGTGAAAAGAACCAGTTGACGGCGCGGGTCATGGTCAACCGAGTGTGGCAGCATCACTTTGGGGAAGGGATCGTGCGAACTCCAAGCAATTTCGGGTGGCTGGGCGACCGGCCGTCCCACCCCGAGCTGCTGGATTGGCTCGCAACGGAATTCGGAGCTCCACGGGGAGCTTGGTCACTCAAACGCCTCCATCGCATGATCATGCTCTCTTCCACATACCAGCAGTCCAGCATTCCGCCCGCCGCGACGGCCAAGATCGATCCGGATAACCGGCTGTTTGGACACATGAACCGGCGCCGCCTCGAAGCCGAAGCATTCCGCGACAGCCTGCTCGCAGCTTCCGGACGGCTGGACACTACGCTCGGCGGCCCGGCAGTTCGGGACTTCAATAGCCCGCGAAGAACGCTCTATCTCATGACGGTCCGGTCCGACCGGACCGGTTTCGGATCGCTGTTCGATATGGCGGACTCGACTTCGCAGGTGGACCGGCGGACCGTTTCAGTCGTGGCCCCGCAGGCTCTTTTCGTGCTGAACGATCCCTTCGTGGTCAGCCAGACGCGGGCGCTCGCGGAGCGGATATTGAACGATCCGGGCCTTAAAGACGCTGCAAGGATTCGACAGCTTTATGTTTTGCTGTACGGTCGTCCCGCAACGGGTGTCGAGGTAGGAATAGGTCAGGATTATCTGGAACGGGCGCGGAAGTCCCACCTGGCATTGGGCGACGCCGTGGATCACAATCGAACCATATCGGGACCGGCATTGGCATCGGCCCAGTCCGGGCCGGCTGCATTGCGTAAGGAGGAAACCCGCACTGCCGATCCGAACCGGCTTGCGTGGGAGGCGTATTGTCAGATTTTGCTCTGCGCGAACGAGTTTATGTTCGTGGATTGAAATCGGAAATCGATAGGTAACCATAGATGAAACAGACAGATCCGGGCCATGGCATACGTCCAGCGTTCTTGAGCCGCCGCGAAATGCTCCGCTACTGCGCAAACGGTTTCGGCATGCTAGGCCTATCGGCCCTGCTCGCTGATGAGGCTTCTCCACAGATTTCTAACTCTCAACTTACGGCGCTCAACCCTCAACTCGCAACCCTCAACCCGCTCTCGGTCCGCCAGCCCATGTTTCCGGCCCGGGCGAAGCGTGTCATTTTCTTATTTATGTCCGGCGGTCCGTCTCACGTGGATACGTTCGACCCCAAGCTGCGACTCGCCTCGGATAACGGCAAACCGCTTCCGTTCGAGAAACCGAAGCTGGAACGGACCCGGACCGGCAATCTGCTTCGCTCCCCATTTGCGTTCAAGAAGTATGGCCAAGCCGGTCTCGACGTGAGCGAGCTGTTTCCCACGGTCGCCACGTGCGCGGACGACCTCTGCGTCATCCGGTCCATGGTTGCGGACAACATCAACCACAATGGCGCGTGCCTGCAGATGAATACAGGCGAGCAGGCGTTCTCAAGGCCAAGTCTGGGATCGTGGCTCACGTATGGGCTCGGAAGTGAAAATCAAAACCTGCCGGGATTCATCGTTATCAGTCCCGCTCAGCCTGCTCAGGGCGCCCCGCTCTGGACATCCAGTTTTCTCCCTGCAGCCTATCAGGGCACGCTCGTGGCGGATCTCAAGAATCCGATTGCGGATCTCAAGAATCCGGATACGACATCTGACCAGCAGCGAGAACAGCTGGACACACTTCGCAGATTGAACGAGATCCACAGCCATGACCGCCAGGGTGACAGCCAGCTGAATGCCCGGATCGCTTCCTTCGAACTGGCATATCGCATGCAGGTCCAGGCACCGGAAGCGTTCGACGTCGAGCGCGAAACGCCGGAGACCAAAAAGCTCTACGGCCTAAACGAGAAGGTGACGGACACGTTTGGACGCCAGTGCCTCATGGCCCGGAGACTGGTCGAACGCGGCGTGCGTTTCGTCCAGGTCTACCACACCGAAACGGCCGGGCGGAAGAGCTGTCAGCTTTGGGACCAGCACGGCAACCTAAAGGCCGGCCTGCTGGAGAACTGCGCCGCGACAGACGTGCCCATCGCAGGATTGATCAAAGACCTGAAGGGCCGCGGACTGCTGGAGGACACACTCGTGGTTTGGGGCGGCGAATTCGGTCGTACTCCCACCGCGGAAAACGCCGATGGACGCGAGCACCATCCCTTCGGTTTCACCATGTGGATGGCGGGCGGCGGCGTGAAGAGCGGCATTGTTCATGGGGCTACCGACGAATTCGGCTGGCATTCCGTCCAGGACATCGTACACGTCCACGATCTCCACGCCACCATCCTTCATCTCATGGGCATCGATCACGAGAAGCAGACCTACCATTACGGCGGCCGCAACTACCGACTGACAGACGTCTATGGCAAAGTCGTCAAGTCGATCATCGCATGAGAAGCGCTTGTTTGCTGTCGTTCGCGATTCTCTTGGCGGCGACACAGAAGCAGCGGCAAGTTGAACCGCTTTCCGCCGGTCGCCCTATATTGAACCGCTGCCGCGCCTGCCATTCCGGCGCATCTCCCGCGGCCGGTCTAAGTCTCTCCTCACGATATCTGGCCCTCAAAGGCGGCAAGTCCGGCGCGGCACTGATTCCAGGGTCTCCCGATAAGAGCCTTCTCTTCACGATGGTCTCCACGCGCAAAATGCCTCCTGGAGCCCCACTGTCACAGGGAGAAATCGATACGATCCGCAATTGGATCGCTTCGGGCGCAGCGTGGACGGACACCACACCCAACCATACCGAACCGAAACGGGCGGGCCTCGACTGGTGGTCTCTGCAGCCGGTGCGACGGCCCGCGATTCCAAAGGTTCGAAATGCTTCATGGGTGCGGAATTCTATCGACGCCTTCGTCATGGCAAAACTCGAATCTCGCGGTCTCTCGCCGGCGCCGCCTGCCGACCGGCGGACTCTCATCCGCCGCGCTACATTCGATCTCATCGGGCTCCCCCCGCCGCCGGAAGAGATCGATACGTTCGTAAACGACGGATCCTCAAACGCGTATGAGAAGCTGGTCGACCGACTCCTCGCCTCGCCCCATTACGGCGAGCGCTGGGGTCGCCACTGGCTGGACGTCGCCCGATTCGCGGAGAGCCAGGGCTACGAGCGTGACATCATACGCGACCACGCCTGGCGCTATCGCGATTACGTTATCAACAGCCTCAACCAGGACAAGCCCTATAACCAATTTGTCCAGGAACAGCTCGCAGGAGACGTTTTGCAGGAAATGGGGAAACGGGGAAATGGGGAAACGAATCCGGACCGTGCCATTTTCTCATTCCCTCATTCCTCTTCATTCCCACAAGTTCCCATTTCGTCGTACGCCGACCGCGTTACGGCCACCGGATTCCTTGTCGCGGGCCCCTGGGACGAAGTCGGAAACACGGTGACCGCCAGCGCGGTACTGAGGGCGCGCGTGCGGGAAGAGGAGCTGGAGGACATCGTCAGCGAGGTCTCCCAGACATTCTTTGGACTTACGGTCAATTGCGCGCGCTGTCACGACCACAAGTTTGATCCCATTCCGCAGGCCGACTACTATCGCTTGAAGGCTGCTTTGGACGGCGTGAAACACGGAAACCGCCCTTTATTGTCCGAGGTTGAACTCAAAGAACGCGAAACTAAGGTGGAGGCCGCTAAACAAACTATCGCTCGGATGGAGCGCGAGATCGCTCCGATCGAACAGAGCGGACGACGGAAGGCCGCCGCGGCGAAGGGCCTGGATAAGTCCGGCCTTCCTCAACCGATCGCTCAATGGACGTTCGATATTGGTCCTGGCGACGTGATCGGAAGCAGCCACGGTGTTCTGACGAATGGCGCGACAGTGCAGAATGGCCGGCTCAAACTGAGCGGAAACAACGCATATATGGTCACTGCTCCGCTGAGCAAGGATCTTCGTGAAAAGACCCTGGAGGCATGGGTTTCGCTGCCAAACCTGACCCAACGCGGCGGAGGAGTTGTCTCGATCGAGACTCCGGATGGACGTCAATTCGACTCCATCGTCTTTGGTGAACGCGAGCCGGCCAAGTGGATCGCCGGCAGCGATGGATTCCAGCGCACCAAGGACCTTCCGGCACCGGTTGAAACTGCCAATGCGGGAGACCTCATCCACGTCGCCGTGGTCTACGGCACGGACAACTCCATAACCGTATATCGGAATGGCGTGCCCTATGCGGCGCCGTACGTTCCGGCTGCTCACGATCTCCGAACCTATCGTTCCGGTGAAAGTCATGTCCTTCTCGGCCTTCGGCACACAGGGGCAGGCAACGGGTTTCTTTCGGGGGAGATTGAAGAGGCGCGCGTCTATGATCGTGCGTTGTCGCCCATCGAGATCGACGCATCGTTTCGGGCCGGATACGTCAATCTTTCGGAATACGAGATCATCAGAGCGCTTTCCAACGACGAGAAAGCCGAATACCACAAGCTAGCGGACGTTATACATGTTCAGCGTGAAGCGCTGAAAAAACTAGCGGGCGTACCTCAGGCATACGCCGCCAACTCGGTCCAGCCGGGAGCAACCCATGTGCTGCTGAGGGGCGACGTGGAGTCCTTGGGCGAACCGGTTCGAGCCTGCGGCCTCTCCGCCGTGCGAACCATGTCTGCCGACCTCGACCTGCCGGCGGACGCTCCGGAGGGTGCTCGGCGTCTTAAACTGGCCGAATGGATCACCGATCCGCGCAACCCACTCACCGCCCGCGTCATGGTCAA
>ORMF011621521.1_pt1 | contig 10576 bp, 7 predicted proteins | sample 1779871 | NCBI WGS metagenome assembly ORMF01 (sample SAMEA104232316, study PRJEB22302) | groundwater metagenome | biome: forest; feature: aquifer; material: groundwater | place: USA | collected 2011-08-07 | depth 5.4 m
CGTCGAGCATCATCCACGTCAACGCACGGGCCCAGATCCATCAGGAGGGCGCGGTGCGCGCGCTGGTGGTCGGCGGGATCCCCTTGCTGACCTGGAGCGCGGACGACGCTGCCTCTGAGGCGTACGCGATGGTGCTGCAAGTGCGTGGCGGCTTTGCAAGTCCGACGGAGGTGGCGCGGGCGCATGGCTCCACGCGGATGACGGTGTACCGGGCGCACGCGCGGTTTGCGGAGAAGGGCCTGCCAGGGTTGGTTCGAGGCAAGCGGGGTCCCAAGCAGGCCCGGGTGCTCGGCGATGTCGCGACGCGCAGGATGGTGGTGCTCAAGAGGCGGGGAGTGCGCAATGGGGTCATCGCCTCGAAACTCGGCGTCACCGAGTCTGGCATCCGCAAGGCGCTGCAGCGCATCGGCTATCAGGCGCCCACGCCCGTGCAGGGGGAATTGAGGAGCGCCGCACCGGAGGTGGCAGCCGCCACGGAGGCGAGGAGACCAGAGGCCCCCGGGGCAGAGGTCGAGGCGCCCGACCTCGCAGCGTCGTCAATGCCGCCACGCGTGGAGTGGGCGGCGCAGAGCACGACACGCACCGACGGCGGCGTGCCTGGTGCGTCGGAGGGGGCGCCGCCGACGCCGCCCGAAGCGGGCCACGCTGAGGGCGCCGCGGCGAGCGCGCCGGCCGCGGCCGGGCAGGCCGAGGCGATGACCGAGGGCGATCCATGGGATCGCACCGCGGACCGTGTGTGTGCCCGCCTGGGATTGCTCAGCGAGGCGCCGCCGCAGTTTGGCGATTGCACGGACGTCGCGGGGCTGGGAGTGCTGCTGGCGCTCCCGGCGCTGCTGGCCACGGGTGTCCTGGACATCGCGGTCAAGGTGTACGGGCGCTTTGGCGCCGCCTTCTTCGGCGTGCGCAGCGTGTTCGTGTGCCTGGCGCTGATGGCGCTCGTGCGCGTCAAGCGCGCCGAGCACCTGCGGCACCGCAGCCCGCCGATGTTGGGGCGTCTCTTGGGACTGGATCGCGCGCCGGAGGTCAAGACGCTGCGGCGCAAGGTCGGGCAGCTGGCCCAGCAGGGCAAGAGCGAGGCGCTCCAGCGCGAGCTCGCGCAGCGACGGGTGGCGGCGCATCCGGAGGCGATGGGCTTCCTGTACGTCGACGGCCATGTCCGGGTCTACAGCGGCACGGTCAAGCTCCCCAAGGCGCACGTGACGCGCATGCGTCTGTCGATGCCCGCCACGGTGGATCACTGGGTGAACGACCGGGAGGGCGAGCCGCTCTTGGTGTTGACCGCGACGCCGACCGCGTCGCTGGCCAAGGAGATGATGGAGATTACCCGGGAAGTGCGGCGGCTGTTGGGCGATCGCCGAGCGACCATCGTCTTCGATCGCGGCGGGTGGAGCCCCAAGCTCTTCGCGGTGCTGATCGGCGATCTGGGCTTCGACATCCTCACCTATCGGAAGGGGCGCATCCCCACGGTTCGCACGAAGCGTTTCAGCCGGCGGGACGGCCATTTCGACGGGCGCACAGTCGTCTACATGCTGGCGGAGCGCACGCTGACCGTGAAGTACAAGGGCGGCACGCTCGCGCTGCGAGAAGTCGTGCGGCTGTCCGAGGATGGAGAGCACCAGACCTCCATCGTGACCAGCCGCAAGGACCTCGCGGACGTGGAGGTGGCCTACCGGATGTTCGAGCGGTGGCGGCAGGAGAACTTCTTCAAATACATGGGCGACGAGTTCGAGATCGACGCGCTCTGGAGCTACGGCACCGAGGAGGCCGATCCCGATCGCGACGTTCCCAACCCGGCGCGCAAGAAGCCGGAGCGCGCGCTCCGCGAGGCCCGCGCGGAGGTCGCCAGGCTCGAGCGCGCCCTCGGTGCGGCCGCCACCCTGAACGAGGAGTCGAAACGGCCCACCATGCGCGGCTTCAAGATCGCGAACGCCTCGGTGGGCAAGCACGTGCGCACGGCGCACGAGAGAGTCGCCACGCTCCGCGAAGCGCTCCGGCGCATTCCCGAGCGCGTCAGCGCGCGCCAGGCCGCCAACGGAGAGCCGGTCGTTCGACTCAAGACGGAGACCAAGCGTCTGACCGACACGCTCAAGTCGGTGGCCTATCAAGCCGAGACGGCCCTCCTCCGCCTGATCCGGCCCCACTACAGCCGCCACGAGGACGAAGGCCGCAAACTTCTCGCCTCCGCGATGCAGTTGTCGGGTGCCATTGAGGTCGGCCCCGGCGAACTGCGCATCACCCTCGAGCCTGCGGCCAGCCCGAACCGCACCCGGGCCATCGCACGGCTGTGCGACGAACTCAACGCCACCCAGATCTTCTATCCCGGTACTCGGCTCCGCCTGCGTTACGCCATCCGGGAGGCCTGAAGTGTCACACTCGTGGCGGGGCCTATGTCAGGAGGTCTGGAATCAGGGACTGGCTCGGCTCGTCATGGGCGGCCAGCAGATCGGGCAGCTTGGCTGCAGCCTCGTGCGCCGACAGGAGGCCCTCGGTGTGGCGCGCGCCGAGCGCCAGTGCCACCCGCCCAGCCCCTGGTCGCTCATCGGCCGTGGAGCCCTCGAAGCCCAACGTGAAGGTGCGTAGAGGCTCCTTCAACGCGCGCGACGCGACCGCCGCAATGAGCCCCGACTCGAGGCCGCTCGACAAGAACGCGCCGAGCGGGACGTCGCTGACGAGCTGGCGACGGACAGAATCTTCGACGAGCTCACGAACCGCCAGCCGGTAATGCTCACTTCCTCGATCGTCCTCTTCCTCGAACCCGCAGTCCCAGTAGCGACTTTCGCGCACGCCTGCCGCATGTGCCACGAGAAAACACCCCGCGGGGAGCCGCCGCACGTTACGAAAGAACGAATACGGCTCGGAAACCACAGAGCTGGAGAGATAGTGAGGCAGCGCCGTCAGATCAAGATCCCGGCCCACGAGCCCCGAGGCCAGGAGCGCCTTGATCTCCGAGGCGAAGACGAAGCCTTGCGGCGTCTCGGCGTAGACCAGAGGCTTGATGCCCAGGCGGTCCCGCGACAGGAACAGGCTACGCGAGCGGCGGTCCCAGACTGCGAAGGCCCACATGCCATTGAGACGGCTGAGAACGTCCGGACCCCACTGCGCATACCCCCGCAGGACAACCTCGGTATCGCAACGCGAGCGAAACCGATGCCCGTGGGCCTCCAGATCGCCACGGATCTCGGCGGCGTTGTAGATCTCACCGTTGTAGACAATGGTGAAGGTTCCGTCTTCTGTCGACATCGGCTGGACGCCATGCGCCACGTCGATGATCGCGAGACGGCGAGCGACCAGCCCCGCCGAGGGCAAACCGTTGTCGACGTAGATCCCCTCGCCGTCAGGCCCGCGATGCGCGATGGCCCGCGCCATTCGGAGGAGACCGTCGCGGTCGACCGACCGCCCGTCGCGATGGAAAATGCCCGCGATCCCGCACATGTCAAATACGCGGTCCTACTACCCGCACGCCACTAACCCTCGCGCCTCAAGTAAAGAGGACCACTCCGACACTCACCTATTTCCCCCGCTCCAGCTCGTACGCGATGACCCGCTCCAGCATCTCGGGTAGGCCCAGCACCGGCCGGTAGCCGACCAGCCGCTGGATCTTCGAGATATCCGGCATCCGGCGCGGCATGTCCTCGAAGCCGGCCCCGTAGGCCTCGTCATAGGGCACGAGGACGATCTCCGAGCGACTGCCGGTCATCCGCTTCACGAGCGCCGCGAGGTCGTAGATCGAGATCTCCTTGGTGTGGCCGATGTTGAAGACCTCGCCGTAGGCCTTCGGATGCTCGATCAGGGCGAGCATGGCGCCGATGACATCGCCCACCCAGGTGAAGGAGCGGCGCTGGGTGCCGTCGCCGTAGACCGGGATGGGCTCGCCGGCAAGGGCGAGGCGGACGAAGCGCGGGACGACCATGCCGTACTGCCCCGTCTGGCGGGGGCCGATGGTGTTGAAGAGCCGGACGACCACGGTGGGCAGCCCCTTTTCCTTGTAGTAGGCCCGCGCCAGGAACTCGTCGATGATCTTGGACGCCGCGTAGCACCAGCGGGCGCGAGAGGTCGGCCCCAGGATCAGGTCGTCGTCCTCGCTGAACTTCGCTTTGTCGAGCTTGCCGTAGACCTCCGAGGTGGAGGCCAGGAGCAGCGGCTTTTGCTTGCGGGCCGCCAGCTCCAGGATGAGCTCCGTCGCCTTGATGTTGGTCTCGATGGTGTAGACCGGCTTCTCCACGATGAGCCGCACGCCGACGGCGGCGGCCAGGTGGAAGATCACATCCGCACGGTCCACCAGCTCCAGCATCAGCGGGCGGTTCATCACGCTGTCGAGGACATAGGAGAAGTGCGGGTGGCCCTTCAGATGGCTGATGTTCTCGATGCTGCCGGTGGAGAGGTCGTCCACCACCCCTACGGTCCATCCCCGCTCGAGCAGGGCCTCCGCGAGGTGGCAGCCGATGAACCCGGCCCCTCCGGTGATCAGCGCTCTAGCCATAGGTGTCGATCCTTTTCCTCAATGGTTTCACAAGCTTTCAAGCAGATTGGACGGCCGGCAATCTGCACGGCTGCGCTCTCTCACTTACAGTCCCGGAGCGCCGTCCCTCCGGAGCCCCGAATGGCGGACGACCATAGTATAGGACCCCACCACAGGGACGCCCTCATCGTTAATCGGCTTCGAGGGGGATAAATCTGAGGAAAAGTCAGCCGGGAGTGGGGAATTTCCCTGATCCACGGGGTTTCAGAGACCGGGGTCACGAGCGGTGGACAACCCGCACGGCCTTTGCCCGCGGCACCTGCACGGTGAGCGCCTCGATGGGCAGTGGCCCAAGGGCGAGCTTCCCGTGCTCAGGGACGGCCGGGCCTGTCCACGCCTGGAGACACTTGCACACGGCCTGCCCCTGGGATAGACATGGACCATGACCTCGGCCGAGTACCAACAGCTCGTCGAATCCCTGGAACGCCAGTTCACCGAGATCGGCCGCCAGTTCAGCGAGGTCGGCCACCGGTTCACCGAGATGGACCGCCGGTTCGACAAGGCAGACCTCCGGGTCACCGAGCTGCGACAGGACATGCTCGGGCACTTCGATGCGATCTACCATCGCTTCGAGCGACTCGAGCAGGAGTACCACGCGATCACGCAGGCCCTGCGCCGGATCGAGGCGGGACTCGCCGACGAGCGCGGCCGGCGTGAGATCCTTGAGCGCGCCCTCGCAGAGCTGAAGCAGCACGTGGCGGTGCTCCAGTCTCGTATCGAGGAGATCGAGCAGCGCCTCGGACGCTAGAGCGCTCGGCCGCTCCAGTCGGTGGTTCGGCGATGGTTCGCCATCGGCTCAAGCAGCGTAGCGGATGATCTCCAGTTCGATCCCTCCGTCGACGCGGCCGAGAATCTGCCTTGATTGCCGTCAGGGCAGCTCCACAGACCTCACATCTCATCGCGTCGGCTACCTGGCCTGCGTCCGGCCCGTGTCGCGTGAGAGTCAGGTGGCTCGGAAAGTACTTGTCGTCCGGGTATGCCTCAATCAACTCGTACGTGGTTACTGCGGCCAAGATCGCCTCGCAGCGAATGAACCTACCGGCAAGCCGCATGCCCACGTGATACGCCCAAGGGGCCGGGCGCCCTCACTGGGACGATTCTCAGGCCTCTGCAGGGTCGATGATGCGAACGCGAAAGCCGCGCCGATAGAAGCCGCGGTCACGCGTGAGCAGAGCGTCGGCCTGCTTCGCCGCGTGCGCCCCGATCAGAAAGTCCGCCACCACACGGTCCCGTGACAGCTGCCTGGCCACCCGGCTCTCCCGCCAGAGCCGCCCGGCGAGGGCGGCGGCCTCAGGACTGAGCGCCTCGAAGCGCACGCCGAGCAAACCGAGGACCTCGTGGAACTCGGCGTCGGTGAGAAAATGCGCCCGCACTTCCGCCCACACGATCTCGCACGCGACCAGGGCGCCGGCGTTGTAGGCGGTCCGGAGCGCCTCGCGCGACCGTTCACCGAAGCGGGTGTCCGCCCCCAGGACATCGAGGAGGACCGACGAATCGACCGCGGTCTTCATCCCTTCCGCGGGCTGCGGCGAGCGATCCTCCGGCCTGGCGCCGGCCGTGGGCCCCGCATCTCGTCCAGCAGGGCATCGACGGGCTTGCGGAGCCTCAGCCGCCCGAAGACCTGATCGACAGGATGCGCGCCGCCACGGCCCTTGCGCAGGAGCACCCCGCCCTCGCGGAACTCGAACTGGACGGCCGTGCCCGGGGCGAGACCGAGCTTGTCCCGTACCGGCGCCGGCACCGTGATCTGCCCTTTCGTGGAGATGGTGCTTTTCATGGGTAAAGCGTAGGCCCCTTTACCAAGAAGGTCAAGATAGTGCGACGAGTAGATTCAACCGCTGGCGAATGCCGCAGGCAGCGGCAGCGTGTCAGCCAGTCCTAGGCCTGGGCGCTCAGCCGTCGCTCATTCGAGCAGGATGATGTCGTTGAGCCCTAGACGGGTTGTGAACACGGCCACCGAGTGGTAGCCCTGCCCCCAAAGCGCCGGGGCGGCCCGGTCCTCGGTGAACGGCAGCGGGCCGTGTTCGACCGAGCGGACGACCCGCGCCGGTTTCGCCAGCGGCACCCGCACGGTGAGCCGCTCGATGGGCCGGTAGGTGAAGTTGGCCAGGACCAGCGCCGTGCCGGCCGGGGCATCGTAGAGGCCGGCCTCAACCACCGGATGGGAGAGTTCGACGAGGCGCGCCACGCCTCGCGCGGTCGCCAACCCGGCCAGCACGCGCCGCTGGACCAGCGGATAGCGCTCCTTGAGTTCCGCGGGCACGAAGCGCGCATCCTTGAGATACGATAGCCCCGGGCATGTCCCAACATAGACCGCCTTGCCGCGACCGAAGTCCTGCATGACCGCGGCGGGGGCGCCCGACTTGAAACGACCGATGACCCGGCCGCTCGTGGGCGCGAAGGTCACCTTCACGCCCAGCACGCCAAACGCGGCCGGCTCACCGAGGAGCAGGGTCCGGTCCAGCCTGACCTGATCGACGTAGTCCATCCAGTTGAGGCTGCCGCGGATGCGGTACTCGCCACGGTGGACCTCGCCCCGGATGGCCGGTCCGATGCCGAACACCCGTGCAAGACCCGGCCCCGGCTCGTTGAACTCGTCGCGGCTGCCCGCGCCGCAGGAGCCGAACACGTAGCCACCGTCCCCGACCCATTGCTCGATGCGGGCGGTCGCGCGAGCGCTGATATTGGGCTCGACCACATAGAGCGCGTCATAGTCCCCGAGCCGGCCCGCGACGACGTCCTCCTCAGTCAGCATGTCGACCATGTACTGCTCGTGCGCCAGCGCGAGGTAGGTGGCGCGGCGCTCCAGCATGTGGATGTAGCCCCAGGGCTGCCAGAGGTCGGCGCTGATGCTGTACAGGAGGGCGACCCGCGTCTTCCGGATCACGCCTGGGGCGATGACATGCTCCGCGCCGGCCAGCTGACGGGTCATGCGAACGATCCCGTCATACGCGCCGCGGAGGTCGGACCAGTAGTTCTCGGTGCTCGTGGTTGTGGGACCGTAGGTCCAGTAGAAGAAATGCTTCGCGCCCTGCGCAAGGGCCGAGCTACTCTTCAGCACGAGGTTGGTCGCATCGCTGGGCGTGATCCACGCGATGATCGGCTGCAGGCCGCGGCTGCCACTGCGAAAGATGGCCGCCTGAAACCCCATGAGCTGAAACCCTTCCCACGTGTACCGGGGCCCGTACATGTACTGGAGCCCCATCCAGTCCTCGATCCCGATCACATCCACCGCCCGCTGGCGGGCCACGTCGAACCAGTCCAGCGACAACGGGTAGCCCCCCCAGGCCATGTTCGGTTCGTCCATGCCCATGCCGAGTCCCGAGCCGGAGAAGTACGGGTGATCGGCGACGAGACTGGACGTCAGGATGTTGGCGGCGGCGTAGCGGTGAAAGCTCTCCGTCAGCCACCGCAGCCGCTCGGTCGACGCCGCCTGCCGGAAGCGCGCCGTGTAGTAGAAAACCCGGTTGGCCGCCTTCGGGTCTTGCCTCTGGCGTTGCCGAAGCACGTCGGGGGATTCGATCGGCACGACTTCACCGAGCGCCTGCACCCCCAGCTCCGCGGGGCGCACGCCCTGTGCGTGGAGCCAGGCGTGAAAATGCCGCAAGGCGGCCACATCCGTGCCGATGGCCGGTGACGTGATCTCGTCCGAGAAGTTGAAGAGCGTGGGGCGCGGCGCGGCCTTGGTCGCCTGGGCCGGCGGGCGGATCTGCTTGTCGATGTCCTCCCGCGTCTGGTTCGCGCCCAGCGTCACCCAGTGATGGCCGCCAGGATCGACGAAGTCGTACTTCTCCCGGACTTCGGACCACCGGTTGACCACGTTGAACCCCAGGAGCCACAGGACTTCGGCTTCCTGCAGATTGAGCTCCGGGCGCTGGGGACCCCAGAAGGAGGTTTGCACAATCAACTGGCGCGGGGAGACTCGCGTGCCCCCACTCGCCTCGCGCGCCCAGGCGAGCCGCCGGCTGGTCATCTGCGAGGCGATCTCCAGACTGTGCTTGTCCACGGCCAGGCGGGGCGACACGAGGAAGCTCGTCAAGCTGCCCGTGAACGATTCCTCGAACCGCTTGACGACGGCGCGTTCGTCCGGCGCCGCGGCCAGCTCAATCACGATCTTCCGTGTGGGGCTGTCCGTACTGGTGATGAAGTTGGCCGTGATGTTCGGGAACTCGGCGACACCGCCCGCGCGGTGCATGCGTTCATGCAACTTGGACCCGGCGTATTCCCCGAGGTCAAACCACTCGGTGGCCGTCCCGCTGGCGACCCGCTTGGTGCGATCCTTGTCAGCTCCGGCGGGCCAGACCGCGCCGGGGAGCACCCAGGGCTCGACGTGGACGTACGCTCCGATCTGGACGTAGTAGCTCGTCTCAGCGGGCTCCTGCAGCGTGAAGCGCACAAAGACCCGGCTGTCGGCTGAGGCGCCCGACAGGGTGATCGCGACCAGCAGCAAGGCGAGCAGACGGCCTCTGTGCCGTGTCATTCCCTGCTCATCGCCCAGGCCCCCCGCGCGGCCGAGCGGAGCGCGCGATCCGGACACGTGATCCTCCTCCAGCGGGACTCGTGATGGTTCGAGACCCGGATACCACTCCAACCGGCACCGCGCGGGAAGATCCCGGCACCGAACTCCGCACGCGGGTCCTCGTTACCCATCCAGAACCCGCCCTCTCTGGAGATCACCAACACCCAGGTCGTGGGCCGCCGCGCACCAGGTTTCTCACGCCATCGATCGGCGTCAGGGCGTCACATGGCCTACCGCTGCGGAACCAGCCGGATTTCGATTTTGCACCCTACCGCCTTGGCATATTTCTTCAGAGAGGTGAGCGACGGCGCATGCTTGCCAGCCGATTCGAGACGTGACACCGTGCTTTTTGTCGTGCCCATGCGGGAAGCCACCGCTTCCTGCGTGAGACCAGCACGAGCGCGTGCGGCGAGCATTTCGCTCGCAACGGCGTACTCGACCGCGAGGGCTTGATACGCAATCTGGAAACCCCGGCGCTTACTCGCCTTTCTAAGGAAAGCATCGTGATCATGCAAAATCGGTTTGTACTTGGTTTCAGCCATGGAATACCTTCGGTACTCGGAGTACCAGATCTGTCTGCATCGTTGATCAGCGCGTCGGAACTTTCCGAGCGGCATAACGTCCGCGTTGAACGACGCGAGCGAACGCGCAAAGCGCGGCTCGCCAGCGTCCGTTTTTGAACGCGTTGTTATGCGGCATACACCCGTTCATAGTGCTCGACGGTCGGAAAAGGATCGTAGAAGTGGTGAAGGAGTGCTTTCCATTGCTGATATTCAGGCGATGACCGAAATCCAATTGTGTGGTGTTCGAGAGTGGTCCATCGCACGAGGAGTAGATATCAGTTTCGGGCTTCGACACAGCACTGTAACTCAAGTGCGATGAAGCCTGGCATTGAGGAGATGATGGCCTTCGCTTCGCCGAAAGCAGCTTCGAAGGCGCCCTCTTGTCCCGGCTTCACGTTTAGTACTGCCGACTCGAGGATCACCGGCATCTCCTATGCTGCATAACGTTCGCGTTGAACGGCGCGCAGCGTTATCGCGCGTCCAAATTCGAACGCGTTGTTAGGCATTTTCTGTTGATGACCTTGCCCACCCGCAACATCTCCGAGCGGATCGTGGCGGCGATCTATTCAACCTGGATACCGGCGGCCTTCACGACCTTGCCCCACTTGGCAATCTCGGCCTTGATGAAAGCGCTGAATTGTTCGGGCGTGTTGCCGACGCCTTCCGCGCCCATCTGCGCGAGGCGCTCCTTGATGTCGGGCAGCAGCAGCGCCCGCCTGGTCTCGCTGTAGAGTTTCGTGACGACCGGTTTCGCGGTGTTCCTAGGCAGAAACAGCCCGTTCCATCCGACCAGTTCGTAACCTTTCAGCCCTGCTTCGTCGAGCGTCGGCAAATCGGGGACCACCGGCGAGCGCTTCTTATCCGTCACCGCGAGTGCGCGCAACTTGCCGGCTTTCGCGAACGGCAGCGTCCCGGGAATGTTCTCGAGCATGAGCTGGATCTGCCCGCCCACGAGATCCGCGAGCGCGGGTGCGC
>ORMF012135287.1_pt1 | contig 10575 bp, 9 predicted proteins | sample 1779871 | NCBI WGS metagenome assembly ORMF01 (sample SAMEA104232316, study PRJEB22302) | groundwater metagenome | biome: forest; feature: aquifer; material: groundwater | place: USA | collected 2011-08-07 | depth 5.4 m
CGGCTTTTACCTTCCGAGCGGCATCGCCCTCACCAACGAACAGATCGAGGGTGCTGCCGACGCACTCAGGAAGATCCTTGCATGAGCGGGGTATTCGACGCCTACGCGCGCTACTACGACCTACTCTACCGCGACAAGGATTACGCCGCCGAAGCCGCCTGGGTCGCCGCGCAGGTCCGCAAAAGTGCCCCCGCGGCGCACCGCATCCTCGAGCTCGGTTGCGGCACCGGCGCCCACGCCGAACATCTGGCCCGGCAGGGCTACACCGTGCACGGCATCGACTGCAGCCCGACAATGCTTGCCGGCGCCGAGGCGCGCAAGGCCGCGCTGCCCGCCGAGATCGGCGCCAGACTCTCGTTCTCGCACGGCGACGTGCGCTCGGTCCGGACCGGCGCAGCCTACGATTCAGTGATCTCGCTCTTCCATGTCATGAGCTACCAGACCTCGGATGCCGATCTCGAGGCCGCCTTCGCCACCGCTGCCGCCCATTTGCCGCCGGGCGGCAGCTTCCTGTTCGACTTCTGGTACGGGCCGGCGGTACTGAGCCAGCAGCCGGACACGCGGGTCAGGCGGCTGGCGGATGACGAGATCGAGGTCACCCGTATTGCCGAACCGGTGATGCATCCCGGCGACAACCGTGTCGACGTGAACTACACCGTCTTCGTCAAGCAGAAAGCCAGCGGTGAAATCAGCGAGATCAGCGAGACCCACACCATGCGCTACCTGTTCCTGCCTGAACTCGACCGGCTTCGACAGGGCAGCTTCGCGCCCGGCAAGAGTTGCGCCTGGATGAGCGATGCGCCGCTCGACAGCCGCAGTTGGGCCGGTCTGGTCGCGATGACCCGTCTTTGACGCGCAGCCGGACAATGCTCGACTACCGCTTCCTCGACCCCGAAGAAATCCTCGACTCGCCCGACTTCCGCATCGTCGACGCCTTCCTGAGCGAAACCCGGCGCCGCAACATCGGCTGGCACTATGCCGTCGACCTGACCTGGATCTACTCGCGAGCGCGGCACTGGACGTCTGGCCTGCGCGTGCTCGACGCCGGCGGCGGCCGCGGTCCGGCGCAGTTCCTGCTGGCCGAGATGGGATTCGACGTCGTCAATGTCGACCTGATGCACACCGTCCCCGAGCATGCCTGCGTCCGCCGCTACGGCACGCGGCGGAGCGGCCTCGCCAGCCACGTCGCAACCCCCTACCTTACGCACATCCTGAACTTCGGCGGCAGCATGAAGCTCCTCACGCGGGCCAGGACGGTCGCCCGTGAATCGGCGCTGCTGCGTGAACCGATAGCCGCCGGCTACGCCCGACGGCACGAGCGCTGGCGCACCGCGCACGGCTATGCGACGCAGCCGGTCGGCCGCATCGAATGGCTGGCGGGCAATCTCGGTGACGTCCCCGAACTGGAAAGCGGCAGCTTCGGTGCCGTCGTTTCGCTGTCCTCGCTCGAACACATTCCGCTCGACCTGCTCCCGGCTGCGATCGCCGAAATCCACCGCCTGGTCCGTCCGCAGGGGCACTGGGCCCTGACTACCTCGGGCACCGAACAACCTGCAACCTGGTATCACGCCCCCTCGCAAGGCCACTGCTTTGCCGCCGCCGACCTCGGCCGCCTGTTCGCCGCGAGTCCAGGCAACGATGCCGTGCCCGTCGATATCCTGCGCAAGTACCAGCGCTCGGAATGGCTCAGGAAGAATCTCGCACTGCATTACCGGCTGTCGGGGAAAAACGGCATGCCCTGGGGCCGCTGGAATCCGGCCTATATCCCTGTCGCGATCGGCAACACCGCCCGCTGATCGAAGCGACCGGTCGGCTCAGCGCCTGAGGAAGGACTCGATGCGCCCGCTGCCCATCCGGCCGCGCGCAAAATCGGCGAGCCCAGCAAGATAGGCGAAGGCCAGTCGCGGCCGCAGGCACAGGATGTGATGGCCGGCCCGCAGCAAAGCCTTGGCCAGCACGCGAAGGCCGGCGCGCAGAAACAGCACGGAGGAAAAATTCTTGCGGTAGAAGTACAGCCGGTTGCGCGTCCGCAGGTATTCCTTCAGCGCGCTCGGCGACGAGCGGCCTACCTTGTGCAGGATCCGCGTACCTTCGCCAAACGCCACCCCGTGACCGCTGCGTCGGGCGCGCAGGCAAAGGTCAGCCTCTTCCCAGTACGCAAAGTAGTTCGCATCGAGCCAGCCGATTTCCTGCAGCAGTTCCGTCCTGACCATCAGACTCGAACCAGGCACCCAATCGACATCGATTGCCGCCCTGCCCTGACGATCGAAATCGGCGACCGGAGTGAAGCGGTCGGCCGCAAAATCGGCCCGGATGCCGGCGCACCAAACCTCTCCCGGCGATGCATGGTAGTAGTTCACAGCACCGACAATGCCGAGGCGCGAATCGGCGTCGAGCATGGCCTTCAACGCGGCGATGGCGTCATCGACCATCACGGTATCGTTGTTGAGTAGCAGCACGTAACGCGCACCCTTGGCGATCGCCACCTCGATACCGGCATTGCAAGCGGCGGCGAATCCTTCGTTCACCGCATTGCACCGAATCTCCAGAATGAACGGAAAGCTGGTGGCACGCAGCGCGTCGGGCGGGATCGTGGAGGCATTGTCGATTAGCACGACCGAGAACAGCCTGGGGTCGCAATACGTCGCCAACGAATGCAGGCAGTCGATCGTATCGTCAAAGCCATTGAAATTGACAAGAACGACGACGACGTGGTCGTGCAGATCGCCGGCAGCTGCGTTCATCCGTGAATCCACCTCATGAACCGTAGAAGCGGATCAGGTCGGCGTTGAAGCGGCTGATGAAATCACCGCCGTCGCGGCGCAAGGCGCGCTTGAGCAGCGGTTTGGCCGTCGCATACAGCGACGACGCCAGTGCGCCGAGGTGGAACATGCTCTCGCCGGCCCTGTAGTAGCGCGAATTCCTGGCACTCGCCGCGGCGTTGAACCACTCACTGAGGCGATTGATCTCGCCGATCTGCCGCTCGATGTCGGCCGGATCGATGCCTGTTGCCGGAGTGCCGACGCCGCCGAGGCAAGCATCGACTGCGGCAAGCAGACCGGCCGCGTGTACATCGAAATCGAATTGCCGTGCATAGACCTCGCGGCAGCGCCGACGCATCGCTTCAACATCGATCGTCGCCAGAAAAGCCGGGGTGATCTCGGCGACATTGCCCGCCACCCTGCCCAGGGCATGCTGACGCACCAGATCGCTCATCGCTCCGACCTCATTGATGATGACCGGCAATCCGGCTTTCAGGTAAAGCGGGAATTTCCCCGAACTGAGGCCGATGAACAGCATGTTCTTGCCCTCGTAGCGCGTCTGTAGGGTTGGCTTGAAGAAGCAGATGCCAAGATCGGCCGAGGCGATCGCTCGCAGCAGTTCGTCGATCGAGTCGAGCTTCATGTCCGAGAAATACACCCGCGACAGGTCGTGCCTGCGCCCGAAACGACGAACGACCGCGGCCGGAATCCCGGCGTAGGAATGCACGACCAGCACCCACTCGTCCGGCCAGTCCGCCTGCGCCTCCAGCAGTTCGTCGATCATCGACTTGCCCGAGACGGCGCCGGCGAACACAGCGATCTTCCGGTCTTCTGGAATGCGGAAATGGGTACGCAGGAAATGCATCCGTTCGACCTCGCCCAGCCCCGAATCGGCGACAGGAATGCACAGGACCCGCTCGAGTGGGATCCCGTACTCGCGCGACACCAGATAGCCGCGCACCGGATCCTGAGAAATGGCGAACGAGACCTTGCGGCAGGCTTCCATTTCGGCGATCTTGAAGTCGGTGCCCACCTCGTCGGCAAAAAGGATTTCGTAGGAAATGAAGGCCAGCGGCGCCGACATTTTTTCCGCAATGAAGGAGGCTGCAACAATCGCCTGGTCGACGCCAATGACCAGGTCGTAGCGGTCCTGCAACTGCCGGTACACCGTCAGATTCTCCGCGTACGCGCCGGAAATGCAGAGCAGCAGCGAGGAATTCGCACAGACCACGGTCTGCGCGTACTGCCTGCGGCTGGTCATGATATCGACGTAGAAGTCGTGCGCGCAAAGGCAGCGGACGATCGCCGTCAGGTTCGGGTTGATGTTTACCGCACCAGAGGGTTCGAGAATCAGGATGCTCTTCATCGTCATGACTCTTGCATGGATGGCATGCGCCACCCGGCGGCTGAAACTCCTCCATCGTCCTTGAGGACATCGCGAGCAGACGCCGGATGCAAGGGTTTGTGAAAGACACAAATCATTTCATTCGCTTGTGCCAGTGCCAATTTCTTCAGCCCCCACTCGAAAGCGTGCGCCGCCTCACCGAGAAAGGCGAGCCAACGCCGCTGATGAGTCGACATGCCAAGACAACTGCCCAGACTATCGCAAAAAATCCGCGAAGCGATGCGAGCCGATGTCCCGATCCGAATATTCTCGGCGCCGCCGGATGCCACGAGATTGCGTAGCGACTGCGGCGTAAACAGATGTAGATGACGCGGCGGTTCAAGGCCACGCCAATGTCTGCCGAACAGGCGATGGCTCCAGGAATGTACATTGGGAGTGACGACAATGCACCGCCCGCCGGGTTTCAACACCCGTAGCGACTCGGCGACAAGTGCTGCCGGGTCCACTACGTGTTCAATGACATGGCTGGAAAAGACCACATCGAAGCGACTTTCCGGATAGCGCTGCGATTCAAGGTCTCCCCGTTTGACTTTGACGCCTTTCCGCAGTGCCATATCGACCGCTGCCTGATCGAAATCCACGCCTTCGGCCGCCCAACCCCATCGGTTCATCAGAGCCAGCAAATTTCCATTGCCGCAACCGACCTCGAGCAGATCCCCTTTCTCCAGGCCGGCGAGTTGCGCAAACCCGTAATCAAGGTAGTCGCGCCCTGGCAATGCCAATCCGATCAGATTGCCGAGAAGTCGATCCAGCGTCGTGGCCTGGTCTGCCTCGAAAGCGAACTTCGCCGCCCGGTAGCCGCGTTTCGCCTTTTCCTTTACCACCTGCAGAAATGAACTTCCTGACTCATTGTCGCTGTGCGTGTAGTAATTCGAGTACGCCTTTTGCATATCTTCTGCGTTGGGCGTCGAGTCAAGCCAAAGCAGGCCGCAATCGAGGTTCAGACAACGCTTTAGGTCCCAAGCACCGGGCACATGGAACAGGTGATCCTCGAGTCCAAAATAAAGGATCTGCCCCTGGCTGCCGCACACATGGCAAGATCGAATTGACTCAGTATCAAAGTCTTCCATTTTCATGAAACGAACTCGGCTTTGCGGCGGCCGACGGTCGATGTTAAGGAGTTACATTATCTTCTGTTCGTAAGCTCCAGACCAGTCCCGCACGCCGGGCAATGCAGTTTCAACGTTGAACTGTGACAAGACGCAAGATGCGTGATAGCTGGCAGTCCAGATCAGGTACTATTTAGTTCCGCACGAACTTCGGGGCCGCCCCTTCTGCATGCCTCCGATCAAACAGGGATATTCGGCCAATCGCATTTCTCATGATATTGAACACCTTTGCCAAAAGGATCTGCACGGAAATCCAGATTACCCGAAGTGCGGCGGCTCTCGCTCCGCGAAGGCCTTCGCCATCCGAACGAGATTGCACTTGTTGACCATGGCCTCCGACATCAGTGAGCGCGTCGATCGCGTCATTCGAAAATCTGCGCTCGGGCGTCATATTTCAGTCCTGCGGAAACTGGCGCCCGGACTTTACACGTCCCTGCGCGGCGCCTACTCCCGATTGTTCGGCCTGGATTCGAAGCACGGACTCGCCCGATACCAGGCGCGCGCACTGCGCCGCTTTCTGGAGATACTGCCGGATGCCGTCGAACGCAGCAGTGTGCTTGAAATTGGCTCGGATCTCGACGCAAAAGTTCTGCGGGAACTCCACTCGATGGGGTGCCGCAAGCTCACCGGAATCAACCCTGCCTTTTCCCCCGCCGAGCTCGCCCGAATCAATCCCACGCTTCCCTCCGGTACCTCGCTCATGCGTGCCGACATAAGAGATACGGGTTTGTCGGACGCCAGTCAGAGAGCGGTTTTCTGCGTCTCGGTTTTCGAGCACCTGCTCGATTTCGAACGCTGCCTGGCCGAAATGTACCGAATCCTTGTCCCCGGTGGAATCGTCTACGCGGAGTTCGGGCCAATTTGGTCCTCCGGACTCGGACACCATGTTTGCGCCAGCGCCGAGGGACAACAGGCCCGCCACTGGGATCCGCGCCTGAATCCGCTCGCGGATTTCTCACATTTGCTGCAGTCCCGGGATGCAATGCGGGTTGCGCTAGCCGACCGGGTACCGCCCCGGCTTGGCGATGAAATACTGCGCTGGGTCTATGACAGCGACAATATTAATCGCCTGTTCTTCGAAGACTATGTTCGTCTGGTGGGAGCATCGCGTTTTGAAATGCTGCAGATAAGCACCGATCGTGAGCACGTTGCCGCCGATATGCTGGCTGCACTGAGAAAGCGCCATCCAGGCTATAAAGTCTTCGACGTGCGCAACGCCGAACTTGTTCTGCGCAAGCCGGGATAACGGGAAATCCCATGCGCTTCCGGCTCAGCGAAATCACCCCCGCGCGGCTCCACAATGCGATGTTGCGCCGCATCAAGGACATTCCCGACGCGCTATCGTGGAGAATGTCGAAGCTGGCCGCCGACAACCGCAATCGTCTCGCTGGCTACCGCAATATCCATCGCGGACAACGTTGCTTCATTTTGGCCAACGGGCCAAGCCTTGGTGCCATGGACTTGCGGGCGCTGGCCGGAGAATTCACGATCAGCATGAATCGGGCCTACATTCTTTACGCCCAATGGGGCTTCACGCCCTCCTACTATGTGTGTATCAATGAGCTCGTGCTTGAACAGTTCGCGACCGACATTGCGCAACTCGATCTGCCGCGATTCGTAAACTTCAATCGTCGCAACTGCTTTACCGGCAAGGGCAATGAGCCAATGTATCTGCGTGTCGGCCTTGGCCTCGGGGATCGCTTCAGCGGCGACATTACCGGCACGATCTCCAGCGGCGGCACGGTAACGTTCGCTTGTCTTCAATTGGCTTATTTCATGGGATTCAGCGAAGTCATCCTGATCGGACTGGATCACAATTTCGCCGAAAAAGGTGTCCCGAACACCACCGAGGTCCGACGGCAAGCACGCGACGAAAGTCACTGCCATCCGGACTACTTTCCGCAGGGAATCAAGTGGCAGCTACCCGATCTATACCGCTCAGAACTGGCCTATGCGCTGGCCAGGCAAGCCTTCGAGGCCGACGGCCGCCATGTCCTCGATGCCACAGTGAATGGAAAGTGCCAGGTGTTCGACAAGGTCAATTTTCTCCGGCTCTTTTCGATATCCTGACCGCCCATCTTAGGAACGCTTTGTGAACAAATACAGGATTCTGGTTACCGGCGGCGCCGGCATGATCGGCTCGACACTAGTCAAGCGGCTGGTTAAGCGGGGCCATGATGTCCTGGTCGTCGACAATCTGTGGCGGGGAAAACTCGATTATCTGAAGGACGAGAGCGGACGGGATGTCATCGACCTCGGCAAATCGTTCTTCGATATCGACCTCAAGATTCCCGGTGCGATCGATTCATTGCTCGAAGGTGTGGACTACGTCTACCACCTCGCGGATATCGTCGCTGGCATTGGTTATGTCTTCAAGCATCAAGGCTCCCTGTTTCGCGAGAACTTCCTCATCAACTCCAATGTCATTGACGCTGTTCGTCGTCATCCGGTCAAGGGCTTCATCTACGCGGGAACTGCATGCAGTTTTCCGGCGCACCTTCAATCGGGCGTGACCGCAAGGCCCCTGCGCGAGGACGACCAGTACCCGGCACAGCCCGAATCGGCCTACGGCTGGAGCAAACTCATGGGGGAATACGAAGCCCTGCTGATGGAACAGGAACTGAGAATTCCGGTAAGCGTGCTGGTGTTTCACAATGTCTACGGAGCGCCATCGGATTTCAGCCCGATCACCGGACAGGTGATTCCTTCACTGGTACGCAAGGCCATACTCTGGCGCGATGAATCTTTTGTCGTCTGGGGCAGCGGGAATCAGGGACGCGCCTTCGTCCATGTCGATGACGCCGTCGATGCACTGGAACTCGCCCAGCAGTGCGGCCTGGGCAAGGGAGCAATCCAGATCGGCCCCGCCGTGTGCACCACGATCCGGGAAATCGCTGAAACGATCGTCGCCATTTCGCGCAACCCGATCGAGATTCACTACGACTTGAGCAAACCGGAGGGCGACAAGGGGCGCTGCGCGGATTTCTCCAAGGCGCGAGAGTTGCTCGGGTGGAAGCCTAGCGTCGAGCTTAAGTCCGGTCTTTTGGGACTGTATCGATGGATCGAGCAGCGCATAGAACAAGGTGCCTGATGCTGCCGCCGAAAGCCGCGGGTTAGGGATGTTCGCCAAATTCATTTCCGAGCGGACGGGACAGGACGGCACTTGCCAGCGCTTCGTTGACTTCTGTGGCGTGGACATCGAAGCATTGACTTTCGAGGAAATGGAGCGTCGGATCGACCGATGGATCAGCGACAAGGCCGGACGCTCCCATCACATCGCCTGCCTGAACGCTTACTGCGTTGCGCTTTCGCTGCACGACCACAAACTGCGGGCAATTTATAACCACGCTGATATCGCCGGCCCCGACGGCATGCCTTTCGTTCGCTGGATACGCCGCGTCGTGCGATCCCCTTGCGACCGGTTCGCCGCGCCGGACATTGCATTGCATCTGGCCGGACGCTCGATCGACAAGGGCTATACTTTTTACCTATATGGCGGCGCACCCGAGGTGCTGGAACGAATGCGTCTCAATTTGGGCACCACCTACCCGCACCTTCGTATCATCGGCGCCTATTCTCCGCCATTCAGGGCACTGACGCCTGAAGAAGACCGGGCTGTGTGCGACGAGATCAATCGCCTGCAACCGGATATCATTCTGGTCGGACTCGGGACACCGAAACAGGACTATTGGATAGATGAACATCTGGAGCGCTTGCGGGGTTCGGTTCTCGTTGCCAGCGGCGCAACCTTCGATTTCTTCGGCGGTCGGATCAGGATGGCCCCACAGTGGATCAGGGAATCGGGCTTCGAGTGGCTTTACCGCCTATTCAGCAAGGATTTTCGGCGGTTATGGAAACGCTATACCTACTACAACCTCCTGTTTCTCTATCGATTCTCCATGCAGCTTGTACGATCAGAAAAGTACCGGCAGGGACGCTCTTGTGGCCCGCGCAACTGAATTCGGCGTTGGGAATGACTTCTTTGATACCGGCTCCTGACGGCCTCAATTAGGTAACTTGAATGCGATACCGAGGCGTTCTAAGGGAATACGCAGCGTTATGGCCGGTCATGCTACGAGTGGGCGATGTCCTGATCGTGGTCCTATCCGGCTGGCTGGCGAGCGTGATTTATCCGAAAGGAATGCTGACGCTGCCCGGTTATATCTTGGGCATGGTGCTCGCCGTTCTTCTTTGCCAAGTGCTATTCCCCGCCTTCGGCATGTATCGGGCATGGCGCGGAGTCTCATTCGGCGAGGAAATCCGCGCCATTACGCTGGCGTGGACAACGACGTTGGTGACACTAACCTTCTTCGCCTTCATCACCAAAACAGGCCCCGACTTCTCGCGTGGCTGGTTCATGATCTGGCTGGTCGTCGGCTGGATCACGCTGGTGGCGGGGCGATTCAGCTTGCGTTTGGCCCTACGCAAATTGCGCCGGCACGGCTTCAACCAGCGCCGAATAGCGATTGTCGGCGATCAGGCCAAAGCGGCCGAAGTTGCGGAAAAGCTGGCGGATGAGTCGTGGACAGGGCTTGTGGTATCCGCGGTGTTTCCGCCGCTACCGTCACCGACGTCGGCGGCCGATGACTTTGCCGAGCTGCTTGCGTTCGTCCAGGGCGGCGGCGCCGATCAAGTCTGGATTGTCGTTCCATTGCGCGACGAACAAACGATCCACCGCGTTCAGTTCGCACTCCGCCATTCAACGGCCGACGTGCGCTACGTCCCTGATATTTCCGGTTTCAAGCTCCTCAACCAGTCGATCGACGAAGTCGCCGGCCTGCCGGTCATCAGCCTGAGTTCGTCGGGAATGGACAGCGTCGACATTCTGGTCAAGGCGATCGAGGACCGCCTACTAGCGGTACTTATTCTGACCCTGCTAGGTCCTTTGATGATAGCCATCGCACTTGGCGTCAAGTTATCCTCGCCCGGTCCGATACTCTTTCGCCAGCTCCGATCCGGCATCGGTGGCGAAACGATCACCGTCCTTAAATTCCGCAGCATGGTCGTTCATGCCGAAGCGTCCGGTCAACTGACTCAGGCGCGCCACAACGATCCACGTCTGACCCCCTTTGGTGCCTTTCTCCGTCGCACCAGTCTCGACGAACTCCCACAGTTCTTCAATGTCCTGACCGGGGAGATGTCCATTGTCGGGCCACGGCCCCATGCCATCGAACACAACGAGCAGTACAAACTGCTTGTGGATCGCTACATGGCGCGGCACAAGATCAAGCCGGGCATCACCGGCTGGGCGCAGGTCAATGGCTTTCGCGGGGAAACGGACACGCTGGAAAAGATGCAA
>ORMF010379435.1_pt1 | contig 10574 bp, 5 predicted proteins | sample 1779871 | NCBI WGS metagenome assembly ORMF01 (sample SAMEA104232316, study PRJEB22302) | groundwater metagenome | biome: forest; feature: aquifer; material: groundwater | place: USA | collected 2011-08-07 | depth 5.4 m
GCCGCTGCGCGTAACGGTCTGGCGCATGCGGTCGGCGGCAGCGGTCTTCAGCCTGGCCCAAACGGATCGCAGCATCCCGGCCACCATGTTGGCACAAGCAAGACCATGCCCGCTGGCCATATGCTAAAATCAGGAATTCGCACCCCGCGAAGGGCCCGTAGCTCAGTTGGTTAGAGCGCTACCTTGACACGGTAGAGGTCTCCAGTTCGAGTCTGGGCGGGCCCACCACAAAACAAATCACTCCGGCCGCGTCGAATGGATATTGTCTGGTCACTCCACCATGCCGGCCGAAACGCAAAACTATGTAGCAGCCCTTACGCTCCCATCTGTCATAAACAAGAGCGGCGATAGGATCATCCTGCATCAAGCCAACCCAATGTCATGGGAGCGGCCGCGCTCTTGTTGGTGGCAGCAGTGATTCGGATGAGAGCATGAATGTCTTAATGGAATCAGCCGTGAACCGCAAGCCAAAGACGCCCGGTGTTCAGATCCTACGCCGCGGGCCAAACCCTGTTCACATGAGCGAAGACGAAGCCGATGGAATCATCGCCACCCGGCGGAAAAAAGAGCCTACCATCAGCTTCGAACAATACCTCCGAGACCACGGCTATGAGATGGACCAAAACCGTAAAGGTTAGCATCTCCCAATCGGAGCGGCTCGATCTCAACTCCCGTAAACGTGACAACCCGGAGGCGTGGGACGCCGCTCTGGATCGCATTGCAGACATTCGCTCCAATCCAGAGCAGGAAGACGCAGTTGAGTTAATTGGGTTCGCGCGGCGTTACCGCAGCGAAGCCTACAAGAATCTTTAGACAGACTCCATAAATGCACAATCCGGGGAATGAACCTGGAACAAGTTACTCGTGGCAAGCGCCGTTCCCAAAGAGGTGATCGGCCGGTTTCAGCGGGTCCCTGTCTGGGAAGGTTTGACCCGAAACCAGGCTACAGTCCAGCGAGCTATTTGATCGCGCCCGGGCGCACCTCGTTTCTTCACACCGGCAGAACCTGCCGCCATCACCACGCACGGTACTGCATCGCGAATGGCGAATTCAGGCCTCCTTCCCGGCGATTTTTGACGCCTGCGGCATTATGAATCAGGCCCAGATTCACGCCTCGACGCTGCGCCGCCCTCACTCCAGCACGCGTGCGCTCGGCTCAACGATGCCGGAGTCGCCGCAGTTGATGGGCGCCGAACAGATCGGCCAGCTTCCACTGCATCGGTTGCAGGAGAAAAAACGGGCTCTTTTTGGCTCGTCAGAACATGAACTTGGCGGTGATCTGCACGACGCGAGGGTTGCTGCCGAACGTCTGATCCCACCGCCCGAAGATCGGATTGCCTGGGATGAACATATTGGCCGAGCCTGAGGTATTGCGCAGCCGCACGCTGTTGATGTTGCCGATCGTGAATTGGGGGTGGTTCACCGCATTGAACATGTCGGCGCGGAGTTGCAGGGAATAGTGCTCACGGATGGCAATGTTCTTGGCCACGGTCAAGTCGACATTGTTGATTCCCGGAGTGCGCAGGATGTTACGCCCGGAGTTGGCGTATGCGCCGATCTGGGCCTGGATGTATTGTGCGTTCGGGTTTTGAGCCAGATAAGCGACGGTCGCGCCCGACGAATTCCTCAGCGCCGTCACGCCGCTCGAGGTGCCCGGCACTCCATTCGGATTGAGGATCACGCGGTCGGTCGCGGAGTCGCCGTTCTGGTTGGAGTCAACACCACTCTGCGGGGTGGACCAGGTTCCCGTCTCCGCTGTGTAGGTGCCACTGAGTTGCCAGTTGCCGAGAAGGTTCTTCACGGACAGGTTCTTGTGGGCGCTGAGCCATGGCGTGTTGTAGATCGCCGTGTAGGTGAAGCGGTGACGGCGATCCAGAGCGGAGTAGGCTCGTTCCGCCGCGTAGTTGTTGTAGTCCTGCGGGCGGCGCGGTGTGGCTACGACGGTATTGAGTTCCGCGGTCGAGTCGTCCACGTTGCGGCTCAGCGTGTATGCCGCGTGGAACATCAGGTTCTTGCTGTAGCGCTTCTTGAAGTCCACCGCCATGCCGTGGTAGCGGGAGTTGCCCCGCGGCTGGTAGGCTATGATCGCCGTAGTGAAGCCGTAAGGCTGCAGTGGGTTCCAAGCCGGAGTGGCGCGGCGCTGCGTGAACGTAGCCGTGCTGATCCGCAGAGCATCGAGCGTGGCCGCCGAGGGCGCCTGCAGGTATGTGGGCAGGTTGAAGGACTCCGTCGCCAGCGAGTTGCGATTGAGCTGCCCCTGCAGGATAAGGTGCACGCCCTTGGTTCCGACATAACGGACCTCGACCGTGTAATCCTTTGCGAAGGAGCGCTGCAGGCCGATGTTCATGGTGATGGCGTAGGGGAGTTTCTGTACAGGGTCGAGCCAGTACGAAGTCGCGGCGCGGGCCTGAGCGGTGGTGAGCGCTGTGGCGCGAGCCGAGGGGGGGATACCGCCCCCGGCCAGGAAGCCGGTGCCGGGGTTGCCGGTGAGGTCGACGTTGGCGTTGGCTTGCGGAGGACGGGCCTGGATGCCGATGCTGTCGAACCACTGATCGTAGGTGATGCCGAATCCGCCGCGAATGGCCGTGCTGCCGCTGCGGCCCGGCGACCAGGCGAAGCCCACGCGCGGGGCCCAGTTGTTCTTCGTCGACTGGGGGGCACGGAACGTGAGCACCCCAGGGACGTCGGCTAGCTTGTTGAGGTCGAACTCCTTCATCGACTTCGACACGCCATTCCATTCATAGCGCAGGCCGATGTTGATGGTGAGGTTCGGGCGGAAGCGGAAGTTGTCGTTGACGAAGCCGTAATAGGCCGGAGTGTTGCCGGAATAGACCTTGCCGCCGACGTTGCGCTGGGCGATGAAGTTGGGGATGGTGTCGTTCAGATAGCCTTCGAGCGCCGTCCACTGGTAATCACCTCGGCCGCGCGGGACGTAAGTGCTGGCGAAGATCTGCGAGCGGAGGTCAATGCCGAACTTGAGGTCGTGACGGCTCTTGTTCCAGCTCAGGTTGTTGACGAGTTGGTAGGTGTTCTGGATAACGGCGGAGGGGGAATTGTTGTTGGGACCGATGTCGAGGTTGAGGTCGTTCCGGATCACGACATTGGGGAACACGTTAAGGCCGGGCCAGGAGAAATCGGGCATAATACGGGTGTTGTTGTTGCGGTTCCAGGCGAGACGGAGCTCGTTGTTCAGATTGGGGCCAAAGCTGTGGAATTCGGCGAGGGAGGCCATCTTGGAAAAGACGGGCTGCGGGGTGAAGAACTGCGGGAGTGCAGCCCCGGTGTCCAGGCCATGGTTTTCGTTGTTGAGGTAGCGGACCCGAAGCTGATCTTTCGCGCTGATGCTGTAGTCGGTGGAGACCAGCCAGTTGTACGTATTGGTAGCTCGGGCGGACGATGGTGAAAACGCCGATCGGAATCTGGGTGCCGTTGACCGGCGTGGTGCGCACCTGGGCGGGTGCAGGCGGCGCGTAGAGGCGAAGCATGTCGAGGTTGGATTTCGAGATGTTCGGCATGCCGGCGAGTATGGCGTAGCCGGCGGCGGTGGGGGCGTAGACCGGCGCCGCCGGGACGCCAGCGCGCCCGGAGGGGTTGTATTCGTAGAGGCCGTAGATGAACCAGCGGTTCCTCCGGATGGGTCCGCCGGCCTGGGCGCCGAGACGGTTCTCGTCCAGGCGCGGCGGGCTGAGGACGCCCTGGCGCGCGGCGGCCTGATCGTTGGCGTTCAGATTCCGGTTGAGCAGTCGTAGACCGAGCCGCGCAACTGATTGGTGCCGCTCTTGATGGTGATGTTGAACTGGCCGCCTGAGCCGCGGCCGAACTCGGCGCTGAACTGGTTCTGCAGGACGGTGAACTCACCGACCGCGTCATTGGGAACGTAGATGATCGGGCCAGTGTCCCTCTTGTTGTTGTTATCGACGCCTTCCACGGAGAAGTTGTTGTTTCGGGGCCGGATGCCGCCAACCGATGGTCCGGTGCCGGCTCCGATACCGCCCGAGCTGGCCACGCCGGCTCCGAGGAGCGATAGGTTGTAGACGCCCCCGCTCGGGTTCGGCGAGAGCGGGTGCTCGGTGGCGAGGCGGCGTTCGTATGAATTGGTGACCTGCGCCGTGGTGGTGTCTAGTAGAGCGGGCGCCGAGTTCACCTCCACCGTGCTGGTTACGCTGCCGACCTTTAGTGTCAGATTGGCTGTGGCGGTGCGGCTCAGCTCCACCGTTACATCCTTGAGCGACGCCGGCGTAAACCCGGCCGCACTGACCGTGATTGTGTATGTCCCAATCAGTACGTTGCCGAAGCGATACGCTCCCTGGGCATCTGTCGTCGTGGCCGTCCGGATCCCCGTCGCCGTATTCAGCAACTCGACCGCCACGCCCGAAACTCTCCCGCCGGTGGAATCATAGACAACCCCCACGACGTTGCCGTCGGTGGCCTGGGCGTGGATCCGGGCCGGTAATATCACAAGAACGAGCGCAGTGGCCAACGCAAACGAAGAAGTAAGGCTGAATTGACGGTTCATACTTAAGACCCCTACCTGACAGTCTATCTAGTAACCAACTGCCGTGGCTCGCCACTACTCGTCACCGGCAGTTAACATCCAATTTGGCAGCCAACACCGCGAACCTGTTGAAGCCGCATTGCGGCCGGACCCGCCACTTCCTGGCTCAAACTGCGGGGTAGACTTTGCGGATGGCGGCCACAATGTCGGTGATGTCTTGCCGGGTGAACTTCGGGTCCATCAACACGCCGCCATAACGCTGCAGAATATCAATGGTGTTGGGACAGGTGTCGGGTCCGTAACGGATGGCCTTGCCGTGCTCGGTCTGGAAGCTCGGCCAATTGGCATGAGGCATCTTCTTTGCCATGATGTGCGGAAGCGTGGGCAATATCACGGATCCGCCCGGCTTGCTCGCCGTGACATTCTCCGCTTTCATGGCGGCGAGAAATCGATCGCACCGCGCCTTGGTGCCGAAATCGAGGAACACTCCGGCGCCCAGTTCGCCTTCCGGATCGGGCAGCAGGCGAAACTTCAGGTTGGGAAGATCGCGGATTCCCTCGTGAACCAGGCGCGCGTTGGCGCGGACGGCGCCGGCAATCCGGTCCAGTTTGCGGAGCTGCGCCAGCAACACTCCTCCGGTGAATTCACTCATGCGGAAGTTGGCGCCGAAGAACCAATCCAGCCGCGCGCCTCCTGCCACCTCCTGGTGCGGCGCACGGAAGCCGCCGAGGTCATGAAAGCGGGAAGCCCGTTCGAACAAGACCGGATCATTGGTGACCACCGCTCCCCCTTCACCGGCTGTAATGGTCTTGTTCAGTTGCAGACTGTAGATGCCGATGTCGCCGAGCGAACCCACCGGGCGGCCCTGGTAGGAAGCTCCCACGCTCTGCGCACAGTCCTCCAGCACCCGCAGATTGTGCTTCCTGGCAATGGCGAGGATCCGAGACATCTGACACGGATTGCCCTGCAGGTGCACCGCCATGATCAGCTTGGTTTGGGCAGTGATGTGCCGCTCAATCGCGGCAGGATCGATATTGAAGGAATCATCGATCTCCGCGCACACGGGCAAGCCGCCCGCCAGGATGACGGCATTGAAGCAGGAGTGCCAGGTCCAAGCCGGCAGAATAACTTCATCGCCGGGGCCGATTTCGAGCGCAGCCATGGCGCACTGCAGCGCCGCTGTGCCTGAGCTGACTCCCAGCGCGAACTTCGTCTGCATGCGGAGGGCAAGCTCCTTCTCGAATTGCAGAACCTTGGTGGGCTTGCTTGGGCCGTACCACCGGAAGGGCGATTTCGATTCCAGCACATCCAGGAGTTCTGCACGCTCCTTCTCATCGTAAAATTGCGAACCCCAGTAACCAGCCCGCAGTGGAGTGGATCGCACGGGTGTTCCGCCATCGATGGCTGGTTTGCCCGCGGGAGCAGCTGAAGACGCCGTAGCGAGTGCCGCGGTGGCTGCGACGAACTTGCGACGCTGCATATTGTGACCTCCTAATTCGTAACGAATCCCGGCCGGATTAAAACGAGAACCTCGCCGCGATCTGCAGAATCCTCGGCGGCACTCGAGTCGATGAGACAACTCCGAACGAGGCCGACGTAGATGTGACCGTCGGGTTGTTGAAGTTCACGTTGTTAAAGACGTTGAAGGCTTCGCCGCGAAGCTCCATCTTCATGCGCTCAGTGACGGCAAAAGCCTTGTGTAGTGCGAAATCAGTCTGAAAGAATCCGGGACCGGTGAAGATATTGCGGCCTGCGCCGTACTGGCCGACGCCAGGGGCGGAGAACAACGCCTTCTCGGCTTCCGACAGGTAGGTGACCGCTGAGCCGCCCTTGGTCAAGGCTCCGATCGCGGTGGGATCCCCCGTGAAGACCGCGTTTGAGGTTACGTTGGGGAACGTTGCGCTGAAGCCGTAGCCGACGGTGAACGGATATCCGCTCGACCAGTCGATGATCGTGTTGGTCGTCCAGCCGCCCACAACCCAGGACATTACCCCCTTGTTGAGCCACTGCTTGTTCTTGCCGAACGGCAACTCATAAATGATAGCGGCCCGGAGTTGGTGGCGGATGTCATAGTTGCTGCGCCCGCGGTCCAGCCGCCTGTTGTTCGAATCATGGGGAATGAGCAAGCCCTGTCCGGCGCCGTCCGTATCGTCGCTGATATCGTCCAGGCTCTTCGCCCACGTGTAATTGGACATCACCATCAAGCCCTGCGCGAAGCGGCGGTTCAACGAAATCTGCAGCGAGTTGTAGCTGTTGTCGGTGCAGGCGCAGCCGAGAGCGGCGATGCTGAACTGCGGGTTGCGGAAGTAACTCTGGCCAAGGCCCGCCGCTACCAGGCGGCCGCCGGCGACGCCATTGAACACGCCGGTGTCGACGGCGGTGATGAAGCCGCCCACGTCGTTGTTGGACAAGTTTGTGGTGACGGTGGAGGGGATGGCCGTGCCATAGGTATTCAACAGCGCACCCACCGGACCGGTGCGGACGCCGTTCTGGGCGGCCCGGAAACTGGACAGGAACTCCGGCGTAACGCGGGCTTGATTGGCGTTCAGCATTCGGAACATGTGCGTTCCTTTATTGCCGACGTAGGCCACCTCCAGCACCGTGTCGCGCATGATCTGGTGTTGCACGCTGAGGTTCCATTGATGAACAAACGGAGTGGTCAGGTTCGGATCGAACAGGAGTGGAGTCGAACTGCGGTCCGGCGCGACCACACGCAGAACATCGGTGCCGACCACCGTGTTGGGAAGGCCTTTGACCAGGTCCTGGACCCCCGGATCGCTGGCGCGCAGCGAGGCTGGGTTCGCCGCCGTGGCGCCTGAGTTCGGCCGTCGAATCTCGGGCCGGGTCGTGCCGGGCTGGTTTTGTTCGACGACGTTCAGCGCCCAGCTCACCAGGCGGTTGTAGGCAATGCGGTAGCCACCCCGCACCGCCGTTTGGCTGCCGCCCTTCGGAGCCCAGGCGAAACCCACCGATGGAGCGAAATTGTTCTTGTCCGGGTTGTACCACTTGCGGTCCGTGCCAGGGCCGGCGGGCAGGAGCGCCACGTCCCCGCCCGGGCTGTTGAGAGGTTTGTCGTTCACTACCTGCATGCCGGATAGATCATACGGCACGCCGTTGTACTCATAGCGGACGCCGAGATTCAACGTCAGGCTCCGGGTCACTCGCCAGTCGTCCTGGAAATAGAAATTGTATTCGTGCGCGCGTTGCAGGAACCTCAATTCCTGATCTGCCGATGGGAACGTTTTGCCGTTCGAATAGAACGTCTTCTGGACCGTGCCGACCACGCCCATCAAATCGTTGAAGAGGCTGTTCATGCGGGTAAGGTCCACGGTGTTGATGCCTGCGGTGCTGATGGCCGGGTCCAGGAACACGGGCGCGTTGGTGGTGCTAAAGGTGAGGCGAGGGTAAAAATTAGTCGCCCGGCGAAACTGGTCGATGGCGTAGAAGCGGAGGTTCACGCCCGTCTTGAAAGTATGGTTGCCTTTGATAAAGGAGTAATTGTCCAGCGCCTGCCAGTTCTTCGGCGTTCGTCCAGTGCCGCCCCAGAACACAAACGGATCCGATTGAATGTTGGAGATGATCTCGAACTTCGGATGAGTCGGGTCGAGGAAGAGAATGCTGTTCCTGGTATAACCGATGTTGAACTCGTTTACCTTGGAGCCGCCGAAGACCGACGTGAAACCGCCGGAAAAGCCGCGGTTCTTGGACTCGCGAGTTCGGCCGGGGGATGAGGCGGGATTGGCGGGATAGCGCGGGAGGCCGGTGTTGATGTAGTCACCGATGAGCGAGTTGGTGCCTTCATTCCAGCGGAGAAAGGCCGAATGAGCCGAATTGAGCCGGTGATCCACTTTCCCGGTGTAGGTGTTGACCGGCGCGGCGGCGGCGGCGTTGAATCGGAAGATGCCTGTGTTGAATCCGTCGCCGCCGGAGAAGTCGTTGGGGAGGTCCGTCAGTTTGATCTGCGACTGCATTAGCGGGTCCAGCCCGCGCCTGAGAGGATCAGCTTGCGCCAGATTCACCGTGCGGTAACAGTTGGTGGTGACGCTGGCAGTACACGCGCCCACCAGGGGCTGGCCGCCGGCATCGACGAAGCGCGGGCCGTTGGCCGCGCCCACCATGTAGCGGAAGATTCCGTTTCGCATGGAAGGCGTAAGAACGGTACGCGTCTGGGTGAGGCTCTGGGCCATGCGCTGGGACTGCCAGTTGAAGAAGAAGAACGTCTTGTCTTTGCGGATGGGTCCCCCAATCCCGGCGCCAAATTGGTTGCGGATGAGCACTTCGCGCTCAATACCGGAGCGGTTGTTGAACCAGTCATTGGCGTTGAAGATGGTGTTGCGGTGATACTCGAACAGATTGCCGTGGAACTGGTTGGTTCCTGAACGCGTGACCACTTGCACCTGCGCACCGGAGTTGCGGCCGTATTCCGCTTTCGCGACGCTTGTGATGACGCGGTACTCGCTGATCGAGTCGGGGTTCATCAGGACCTGAGAGAGTTCTCCACGCGGGATGACCGGATCAGAGATGTCGACGCCATCGAGCGTCGTGTAGATGCCTCGGCCGCGATCACCGTTCACAGAGAAGGTGACCGTGCCTGTCGAGGACGTGGCCTGGGAGGCATGTCCGGCGACGCCTGGCAGCAGCGCCATCAGGTGCAGGGGGTTGCGGCCGTTGAGGGGAAGCGCTTCGATCGGCTTGGTATCGAGCACCGTGCCGAGGGAAGCTTCGGCGGTCTGTACCTGGACGCTATGCGCCGAGACAGTTACCTGCTCGGTGATGGAACCGGTTTCGAGTTGAATGTCGATGGTCAGCGGCTCCCCCACTTGCAGTTCGTTGCCGGGGCTGGTGAACTTTTTGAAGCCCTGCAAGGTGACGGAAATTTCGTATTTTCCGAGCGGCATGGCGTCAAAGGCGAACTGGCCCGATGAATTCGAGGGCATGCTCCGCCGCAGCCCTGTGCTCGAGTGCAGGATGGAGACTTCCGCGCCCGGAACCAGTGCGCCAGAAGGATCTGTAACAACGCCTCTAATCCGTGACGTGATGGTTTGTGCAGACAGCAGGAGTGCTGTCAAAACGAAAAGCAATATAGCTCGGTGCATTCTTGACCTCCCCTTACGCAGAAGCAACAGTTTTCCAGGTCCTGGGGTGGCGCTGATTCTTAGAGACGCCGCATGTGGATCGCTCACTCCCTTTCCCTATTGCCCATTAGCATACCACCAAGTTTGCGGACACTCTGCTGCTTCTAATGTATACTGGCTGGAATCCCGCACATGACTGGAACGCGGCTCGGCCACTTCGACATTCTCGAGCAACTGGGTGAAGGCGGCATGGGCGTCGTCTACAAGGCCCGTGATACGCACCTGGACCGGTTCGTCGCCATCAAAGTCCTCCGCGCCGAACGCATGGGCGATGCCGAACGCAAGCGCCGCTTCGTGCAGGAGGCCAAGGCGGCCAGCGCGCTGAACCATCCGAACATCATCACCGTCCACGATATTTCCAGGGACGGCGCGGCCGACTACCTGGTCATGGAGCTTGTGTCGGGCAAAGGGCTCGGCCAACTGATCGCGGGCCGTCCCATGCCGCTCAAGGACGTGCTGCAACTGGCGGCGCAGATGGCGGATGCCCTGGCGGCGGCGCATGGCGCTGGCATTATTCACCGGGACCTCAAACCAGCGAACCTGATGGTGAATGAACGCGGGCTTGTAAAAGTGCTTGATTTCGGCTTGGCCAAGCTGCGGGAGCCCGCCGCCCTTGGGCCGGAGGCGGCCACTCGCACGGCGCTGGCTGAGGTGGGCCCGGCCACCGAGGAAGGGACCATCCTGGGGACCGTCGCCTACATGTCTCCGGAGCAGGCCGAAGGACGCACCGTCGATGCACGGTCCGACATCTTCTCGCTTGGTGTGGTCTTTTACGAAATGGTCACTGGACGCCGGCCGTTCCGCGGCGAGACACGGCTCTCCACGCTTTCGGCCATTCTGAAGGAAGATCCCAAGCCGGTGAGCGAACTGCGCCCCGAGGTTCCCCTGGAACTGGACCGGATCATCGCGCGCTGCCTGCGTAAGGATCCGGCGCGGCGCTTCCA
>ORMF011066114.1_pt1 | contig 10572 bp, 6 predicted proteins | sample 1779871 | NCBI WGS metagenome assembly ORMF01 (sample SAMEA104232316, study PRJEB22302) | groundwater metagenome | biome: forest; feature: aquifer; material: groundwater | place: USA | collected 2011-08-07 | depth 5.4 m
CCGTTCCGGTTCGGCGAAGCCGAGTGGTCAGACAGACCCTAATACCGAACCCACGCAACGATCGCCGCTGGCGGCCCCGTCGGCTCGCCCAACACAGGGAGGATCACCGGAGCCAGCGCGCCTCGATACAGCTCGAGCCAGCCGTCGGGCGGTTTCTCGAGTCGGCGGCGCGTGGGATCCACGACGAGGATCCGTACCGCGATCCGCTCGCGCGCGGCGTCGTGTCGCTTCCGATCCTCCGTCGTGCGCGTGGTCGAATCGAGCAGGAGCTCGGCCGTCGGCAGCCATTCTCCGAGATGGAACAGCAGCCGGCCGAAGTCGTCCGGTCCCCAATCGGGCGAGCCCTCGACCCCGACCGCCATACCGGGGCGGTCGAAGCGACCGAGGCTCCGCGCGAGCCGCCGCGTCTCCTCGCGCCACGTGCTCTCGACGGGGGGGCGCGCGAGATCGGGGCCGAGGCCGCTCCATGCCGCGTGCTCGCCCGACCCGACGAACTGGGCGGTGATGCCGCCCAGGAGCGCGAGCGTTGCCAGCGCCACGCGCACACCACGACCGAGCCGCGCGGCGCCCACGGCGGCGAGCACGGCCAGGAGGGGCACTGCCGGCAGGAGGTAACGCGCGTGCTTGACCGCGATCGCGGTGTGCACGAGCAGCGCGCCCACGATCGCAGCCGCGGGAACCGCGCGACGCGGATCGCCGCCCCTACCGCAGCTCCACAGGCCCGCGACCGCCACGGGCCAGGCGGCGTAGCCGAGCCAGGTCATCGCGGCGGCGGGGTAGTAGAGGAGAGCCCGCGCCGTGAGTCGCTCGCCCGGTACGTCGGTGTGGGGGTTGTCGAGCGCGACGGCGTGCCAACGGGCGTCGGCCAGCACCTGGGCGAGGTCGCCTGCCCAGAACGGGGACGACCCGAGCGCGGCCGCGGCGCCGAACAGCGCGAGGCGGGCGACGGCAGCTCGTCGGCCGAGGCGGGCTTCGGCCAGCGATGCGAGCGCCAACCACGGCACCCAGAAGACGAGCTGGGCCTTCACGAGCGTCCCGGCTCCTGCCGCCAGCCCCATGACGACGGTGGCGCGGACGCTCGCCCAGGGTGGGTGGACCACGAGCCACGCGCCGAGCGCGGCGACCGTCGCGGCCAGCGGCAGGGCCATGCCGAAGCTGCGCGCGCTGCCCCACACGCCGGGCGCCGCGAGCGCGAGCGCGGAGGCGAGCACGCCGGCCGTAGGTCCGGCAAGCCGCGCGGCCATCGCATAGCTCGCTGCGCCGATCGCGCCGAGGCTCGTGACCGCGGCAAGGGCCGCGAGCAGCGCGGCGTCGTCTCCGGGCCACGCACGGACCAGCGGCGCAGCGACCTGGTGAGGGACGGTCGAGCGGGTCCAGTTGCGCCGATGCTTCTGGGCCCAGGCGACGACCGACCCGGCAGGCGCGTCGTCGGCCACTGCGCGGTCGAGGTCGTTGGCCGCGATCCGCGCGAGCAGGAGATGCTCGCAGCAGTCGAAGCCCGACGGGAACTGGTCGCGCCCGATCCACGCGAGCGTGCCGATCACCTGGAGGGCGACCAGGCAGGCGACCACGACTCGCGGCGATGCGTGCATGGCGTGATTGTGCCGCGCGGTACACTCTTCCGCATGAACCGCATCGAGCAGTCCGTGTTCGTCGCGCTGTTCCTCGCGTTGTTCGTCCCGCTGTACGGGTGGTTCACGACGATCGACCTGCCCATGCTCGTGCGAGGGCTCGATCGCTTCGTGGTGCCCAAGGACGAGGCCAAGCGCGCGGCGGCGCTGGGCCACGAGCCGCTTGCCGGCCTCGTGGCCGCGGGGCCGTCGGCCACGTCCGCCCTGATCGCGGTGGCGCGCGATCCGGACCGCCCCAAGGATGCGCGCATCGGTGCCTTGCTGGTGATCGAGCGGGTCGCGGACCCGGCGGCGATCGCCGACCTCGCCGCCCTGGTCGGCGAGGACGGCGCGGTCGGGCTCGCGGCGGCCTCGGCCCTGGTCGCCCACGGGATCGCGGCGCTACCGGCGATTACTCAAGCACTCGCGGATCCGGCGCGCGAAGCCTCCGCTCGCGCGCTCCTGCTCGTCGTCGGTCGGCTGCGGCCGACGCCGCCAGCCGTCGAGGTCATCGCGCGCGTGCTCCGCGACGACGCCCGCCCGGCCGTTCGTGCGGCCGCGGCCGACGCCCTCGCGCTCGTCCCCGGTGTCGACGCGGCCCAGCGCCAGGCCGGGTTGCTCACCGATCCCACCCTGCGCGACGGCGTTCGCGCGGCGCTCGCGGCGCGCGCGCCGGCGGATCTCGCGCTCCTCGCTCGTCGCCTGATCAAGAGCGCGGACACCGCGGAACGCCAGGTTGCGGTGGAGCTCGCGCGCCTGCACGACGACGATGCCGCCATGGCCGGCGTGTTGCTCCTCGGCCTGAACGACGCCGACCCGGGCGTCGCGATCCGGGCGGCTCCCGGCTACGCGCGGGCCAACGGCTCTCCGACCTCCGCCACGCGCAAGGAGCTGATCGCGCGGCTCGAGGCGCTCGCTGCGCTCGCCGCGGGTCCGGACGCGCTCGCGGACCTTGCGAGCGCATTCGAGCTCGCCCGCGCCTCCGAGCTCGCCCCCCGCCTGCGGAGCTGGCTCGCGGGCAACGACGAGCCGCGTCGAGTCCTCGCCGCGCGCGTCCTCGGCGCGATCGGCGACGCGTGGCAGGGGGATGCGCTGGTGCCACTGCTCGAGCCGGCGGGGAGCCCCGTTGCCTTGGCCGCGGCGGATGGGCTCGCGCGGCTGTTCGGGCGCGGTCGCCGGGAGTGGCCGGGCTACCACTATGGAGGCGATGCCGTGCCGGGCGACGCACCCGCGTGGAAGGCGTGGTGGGACGAGCAGCGCGGGATTCACGTGCGCGCCGAGGCGGTCGACCGCGGCGTGGAGCGCTCGAAGGGCCTCATCAGCGTCTCGACATTCGAGAGCATGGCCGAAGCCGAAGGGATCCTGCGCCAGGGGATCGCCGACCTCGAGGCGATCGCGTACAAGACGCGCGTGCCGCAGGACTACAAGATCAAGCAGCTTCAGGAGCTGATCCACGCGACGATCAAGATGAGGCCCGTGAAGTGAGCGGACGGCGCCTCGCCGGTGTGGTCGGACACGATGCGCTGCGCGCGCGGTTCGAGGAGCTCCTGGCCACGGGTCGGCTCGCGCCCGCGTACCTGTTCGTCGGTCCTGCGGGTGTGGGAAAGCGCACGTTCGCGCTCGCACTGGCGAGGGCCGGCCTGTGTCGAGCAGGCGGCGGGGACGCGTGCGCGTGCACGTCGTGTCAGAAGGTTCGCGCTCGCACTCACCCGGACCTCCACGTGTACTCCGCGGAGGGCGAGGTGTTTCCCATCGACCACGTTCGCGAGCTGCGGGCGCGGCTGGCACAGGTACCGTGGGAGTCCGACCATCGCTACGCGATCCTGGACGGGGTCGAGCGCCTCGCGGCCGAGGCGGGCAATGCGCTGTTGAAGACGCTCGAGGAGCCGCCCGCGTACGCGCGGATCGTGCTCGTGATCGCCGGCTCGGGCACGCTCTTACCGACGATCGAGTCGCGGTGTCAGCGCGTTCGCTTCGGGCCGCTCGGCGAGGCGGATGTGGCGGCCGGGCTCGTGGCCTCTGGGATGGACTCCGCGCGAGCCCGCGCGCTGGCGCCCTTGTGCGGCGGGCGCCTCGGTGCCGCCACGGCCGAGGGCGAGGCGCTGCTCGCCGCGCGCGAGCGGCTCCTGGCCGAATGGGCGAAGGGACTTTCGCTCGTGGGTGCCGGCGCGGCGCTCGGCGTGGTGGCGTTGGGCGACGCCGAGGGGCAGGCCGCCCGCGAAGTCGCGCGTGGGCTCCTCGACTTTCTCGAGGTCGTGTTGCGCGATCGCATCGCCGAGCTTTCGGGTGCCGGTGCGCCCCTCGCGGCCGACGTGCCGACCGAGCTGCGCGCGACCCTCGGGCACGACATCGAGAAGTTGCTCGCCTCGGCAGAGCAGGTTGCCGACTGGCGGCTCGCGATTCGGTCGAACGTGAGCCCCAAGGCCGTGCTCGAGGATGCCGGTCGCGTGATCGCGGGTTGCCCATGACTCCGGAGCCCGGCGACCTGGGACCCGGCGGCACGACCAGCGACCCCGCACAGGGACCACCGGCGTACCTCGCGCTCGTGCGCTACGGCCAGATGTTGGCGCGCGCCGAGTTTCTGGCCCAGGCCCCCGGCTATGCGAAGGGCGACCGCTGCGTCGTACGTTCCGAGCGCGGCCTCGAGGTCGGCACGGTCATCGCCGAGCCGCGGCCCATTCCGCCGGGCCTGGTCCTTCCCGAGGAGGGGCGCCGCGAGATCCTGCGCCGAATCTCCGAGCAGGACGTCAAGAAGCTGCGCGTCCTCGACCGCGAGGAGCGCACGCGGGAGTTCGCGTTCTGCGCCTCGCGCATCGCGAAGCGCGGCCTCGCGATGAAGCTCGTGAAGGTCGAGCACCTGTTCGGTGGCGACGTCATCGTCTTCTACTACACGGCGGAAGTCCGCGTGGACCTGCGCGGCCTCACACGGGACCTCGCGACGGAGCTCAAGAGCAAGATCCAGCTGCGGCTGGTCGGGGCCCGTGACGAGGCGCGCCTGCTGGGTGACTTCAACGGGTGCGGCCAGCAGCTGTGTTGCCAGACCTTCATCGGCGAGTTCGCGCCGGTCACCATGAAGATGGCGAAGAACCAGATGACCACGCTGGATCCGGCGAAGATCACGGGCCGGTGTGGACGTCTGATGTGCTGCCTGCGCTACGAGGACGACCACTACGCCGAGCTCAAGCGCGTTTTGCCGCGCAAGGCGCAGCGCGTACGCACGCGCGACGGTGCCGGCACCGTGGTCGCGATCAACGTGCTGGCGGGGCAAGTCACGGTCGAGCTCGAGGGCCGGCGGCGCCGTCAGTACGACGCGTTCGAGGTCCAGCCCATCGCGCGCGAGGCGGAGGCGGAGGCGGGCCCCACGATCGAGCACGTCTACGTGACCGCGCCGCCGCTCCGCCCCGATCGCCTCCCGGACGCGACCGCGCTGCACTCGGTGATCGCGGCCGACGTCGTCGCTCGCTATCAGCGCCTGCGCGGGGCGACGGTGTACTTCCCGCTGTCCGTCGCTCGTTACTCGGCCGCGCTTCAGGCGGCCGCGGTCCCGCTCGGGACGCCCGTGGAGCACCAGGCACGCCTCGCGGAGGTCCTCGGCCGTCTCGGTGTGACCGCGGCCCCCGTGGTCGACACCGACAACCGCCATCACGTCCGCACCGTCGCCGACTTCTGTCGCCGGCTCGCCCAGGTGGGGGACCTGTATCCCGCCGACTTCGACGGCACCCAGTGTGCGGACTGCCACGCCAGCCGGCCTCTGGACCCGGCGTCGCCTCCATCGGCCGACGAGCGCTGCCGCGAGTGCGGCGGTGCGCTCGAGCGCGTCGTCGGGCGGTGCTACCTGTTCCGGTTGTCCCGGTTCCAGCGCAAGCTGCTCGCGGCGATCCAGACGCGCGCGGACTCGATTCGGCCGCACATCCGCAAGCTGGCGCTCGAGGACCGGATCAAGCGTGGGCTCGCCGACCCGGTCGTCGCGCGGAGCACCTACGCGCGGGGCCTGCCGATCGCACAGGACCCGGCGTTCCGCCTCGCGGGCTGGTTCGAGGGGCTCCTCGCCTACGTCTCGTGCCTGGTCGAGGACGAGTCCCTGTACGCGACGTACTGGCCGGCCCGCTACCAGATCGCACCGCGCGGGTCGTTGTGGCTCCACGGGGTCATCTGGCCGGCGATGCTGCTCGCGGGCGAGGTCGAGCTTCCGCAGCACCTCGTGGTCCACGGCGATCGGGACGTGCCGGGGGTGGCGTCGGACGCCGCGGTGGACGAGCTCGCGCGCGCGCACGGCGGAGACGCGGTGCGCTACGCGTTGCTGCGCGACCAGCCGCTCGGGATCGACGGGCGCTTCGACGCCGTGCGGGCGGCCGAGCTGTGGCAGACGGAGATCCAGGGTGAGCTCGGAGGTCTGGTCGGATTCGTGGTGTCGCTGGCGGGCGACGTTGGGAGCGGGGCGTTTCCGCGGCCGGCGGACGCGGTCCTTCCGGAGCGGCAGGTGGGGGAGCTCGTGCAGGAGCTCTATGCGGAGGCGACGCTCGCGCTGGATCGCCTGCACTTTGCGCCGGCGCTCGAGCGCCTGCGCCATGCCTGGACACGGTTGTCTGCGCTCGCGAGGGATCCACGCCCGCCGGCGGTGGCGCCCGAGGACAGTTCGCCCCGCGCCGTGGCGGCGCGACGGCGCGTGCTGGAGCTGGGGGAGGCGTTGCGAATCCTGTCGCTCCTGCTGTGGCCGCTCTTGCCGCGGACGGCGGAGCGAATCCAGCTCGCGCTCGGGCTCGCGCCGCGTTTCGAGGGGCTCGCGTCGGGTGTAGAGTTCTCGTGGGCGGTGGCGGGGTGCCGGGTGGATCCCACGGTTACGCTGTGAGCCCACGCGGGAGGGGGCGATGAGCGACATGTACGAGGGCGTGCGCAAGATCGTGGACGCGGACCCGCGCTACGACCGGGCGGCCTACTTCTTCGTGTTCCAGGCGTTGGACTACACGCTCGAGAAGGTGGGTCGTCGCGGTCACGTCTCGGTCGACACGCTGCTCGAGGGCATCAAGGGCTTTGCGAAGGACAAGTTCGGCTACATGGCCCGCACGGTGCTCGAGTGCTGGGGCCTCCGGGGTACGGCGGACTTCGGCGAGATCGTGTTCAACCTCATCGATCACGACCTGATGAAGCGCACGGACACGGATCGGAAGGAGGACTTCCGTGGGAAGTTCGACTTCGCGCAGGCCTTCGAGGGCGACTTCCGGCTCACGCGCGAGGAGCTGGACTACGCGTGAGCGGCGGTCGGCGTGGGCCGCGCCCCGCTCATCTGCTCAGCGTTCCAACAGCGCCACGACCGCCTCGTGCCCATGACGGCGGGCGACGTCGATCGGACGGTCGCCGCGGCCGTCGCGGAGGTTCGGGTTGGCGCGGTGGTCCAGCAGGACCTGGGTGACGGCGGCGTTGCCGGCTTCCGCGGCGCGGTGCAATGGCGTCTGCTCGCCGTCCATTCGCGCGTCGGGGATCGCGCCCTTGGCCAGGAGCGCCGCAGCACACGCGGCCAGGCGGTCGTCGGGAGCGAACGGGGTCTGAGCGGCGAGGTGCAGGGGCGAGGCGCCGTAGTGATCGCGTGCGTTCGGATTCGCTCCGTGGGCGAGGAGCACGTGGAGGACCTCGACTTCGCCCCAATCCGCGGCTCGCATCAGGGGAGTCATGTCGTCCACGATCCCATCGGGTCTCGTGACGGTGGGCTTGTGGCGGTCGATCGCGGCGCCGCGTTCGAGCAGCATCCGCGCAACCAGGGCTCGCTCCTCCCTCGTGTGCTCATTGAGCGCGCTACGGCCGCGGCACTGGGCTTGTATCGCGGCCCACTCGGCCGACGGCGTATAGGCCCGTATCCCTCCGGCGGCGTGGCGGAGGGGCGTGTTTCCATTGGAGTTGAGAGCGTCCGGGATCACGCCGCGATCGAGCAACTCCCACACCACGTCGGCGAGCCCGAGCGACGCTGCGAGGTGTATGGCACCGACACCATTAGCACCGATCGTTGCGGGTGATGCCCCGAGCTCGAGAAGGCGGACAGCGACCTCGGACCGAACGATATTGATCGCGGCCAGCAGAGGGGTGAGGCCGTACTGATCGTGGGCCTCGAGGTCGGCACCCTGCTCGACCAATGATGCGAGGAGGTCCGTCCGGCCCCACGCGGCGGCGTGGTGGAGGGGTGTCGCCTGCGAGCGATCGCACGCGGCGAGCTCGGCCCCGCGCTCCACCAGCATGCGGATGAGCGCCCGGTCCGCCGCAGGGTCGATCGGCCCCGTCGCGCTCGCGAGGCTATGCAGCGCCGTGGCTCCATTTAGGTCCGTGGCCCTCGCGTCGGCACCACGAGTGAGCAGGGCTCTCGCGATCGCGTGTTGATGCGAGACGCACGCGATGTGCAGCGGGGTCTCGCCGGTCACGTTGGCGACCGCTTGTGCGCCGCGCTGGAGAAGGAGCTCAACGGTCCGGGAGTACTCGGCGTGGGGGCCGTGTCGTGGAAGGCCGAGCACCGGTTCGGGACGATGTCGCAGTACGGAGGCCGAGTCGGTCGCGTCGAGTTCGACGCTGGTGTTGGCACCGTGGGCTGCGCGCTTGGAAACAGGCCCTCCGGCCGCCAAGTGGAGCGGCGTGTTGCGTGTTCGGGTTGACTGCGGGTTGGGATCGACGCCCGCGTCCAACAGTACCTGCGTAACGTCGAGCCATCCGTGGTCGGCGGCGTAATGGAGGGAGGTCAGGTCGTTCGCCGCATCCCCAGCTCTCGCGCCTGCGTCGACGCCGGCCGCGATGAGTCGGCGCACGACGGACGCATTCCCACCCTGTGCCGCGAAGTGCAGGGGCGTACGACCGTCGTTCGCGGGCGCCCTCGGATCCGCGCCCGCCTCCAGCAACAACCCCACGACCTCGTCTCGGCCGTGCTCCGCCGCCGTGGCGAGCGCCGTGCACGCGAACCCATCGCGGGCATCGACCACGGCCTTCGCCGCCAGGAGCTGGCGCACCGTTCCCGCGTCGCCTACCCAGGCGGCGTACGCCAGCGGTCGCCACTCCGTGCGATCGCCGATCGCGGTCGAGGCGCCGCGCGCCAGGAGCAGCGCGACGACCTCCGGCTGCCGTCCCAGGATCGCCGCGACGAGCGGCGTCCGTCCCTTGCCGTCCGTCGCGTCGATCCGTCTCGGGTGGGCGTCGAGGTGCGTGCGCACGGCGTCCACGTCCCCGAGCCACGCATCGGCGTGCAGGTGCGGTTGCGTCTCGGCCGCTCGAAGCCGCCGCACGAGACCCGGCAGCGTCGCCGCGCCGAGCGCGAGCTCGAGGGGCGTCGCGCCCACCGAGTACACCACGTCGGTGCGCGCGCCCTTCGCGAGCAACAGCCCGACGATCGCCTCGTGCCCGTTTCCGTACGCGATCCCCGGCTGGCCGGCGCCGTGGGCGAGGTCCACCGCGCCCTGGACCGCCTGATGGAGCGGCGTCGTCCCGCCGTAGCTCTCGCTCACCGCAAGGCCCCGCGCGAGCAGGAGCTGCACGATCTCGGTGTGGCCGAGGCGCGCCGCGAGGCACAGGAGGCCGTCCGTCGACCGTGGCGACTTCGCGGCATCGAGCAGGTGCCGGAGCGTCGACGCGTGGCCGTGCAGGATCGCCTCCCACAACGCGCCGTCGTTCGGTGTGCAGGTGTTGGGCCGGATCGGAGCGCCTCGCTCGAGCAGCGGCGCGATGAGGTCGTCACGGCCGAGCCGTGCCGCGGTGAGCAACGCCGTGACTCCCGTAGGCGTGCTGATGCGCGCCAGTTGCGGGCGCGCGCGCAGCAGACGGAGGGCCTCGGCGGTGTCAGCGGTCTCGATGGCGCGCAGCAGCTCCGGGAGCGACGCGCGCGCGGGGCGCGCCGAGGGAGCGCCCGTGGTCGACGTGTCGCCGGAGGCGTCGGGTGTCGCGTGATCGGGCGGCGAGGGCTCGGGGGGCGCGGCACGAGCGGCACAGGCGGCGAGCAGGACCAGGCCAACGCACACGATGGTACGGGGGTGCGGGAACATGGTCAGGAGCATACACGGGGATTAGCGGGCGAGCTCGACCGCGCACACGGGGTCAGGAGCCCTTTTCGCGGGCATCGGTCCGCCCCGCGGTATCGATCCGGCGAAAAAGGCTGCTGACCCCGATTGCGCTCGCCTCTCCGTGGCTCACGACATCTGGCGGAGCGTGACCTTGGCCTGTGCGGCGGCGAGGAGGTTCGCGCCGTCGAGCAGCAGGATCTGCTCGAGCTGGATCCGCCGGAGACCGGGCGTCTCGGCGAGCAGGCTCGACTCCCACAACAGGCAGCTCAGGATGTCGCCCTCGCGCGCGTGCTCGATCCCGCGCGAGTAGGCCGCGAGCGCGCCCGCGTCGTCGCCCGTCGCCGACAGCAGGTGCCCGTGCAGGAGGTGGAGCTGCGGCAACGTCGGCGCACGCGCGAGCTCGCGCGCGGCGAGCTCGAGCCGTGCGCGCGGGCTCTTGCGGTCGTCCTCGAGCACGCACAGGATGAACAGCGTCGAGGCCTCGAGCCGGCCGGCCCCGAGCTCGCGCGCCAACCACAGGTGCGAGCGCACGTGGTACCACCCCGGCGCCAGCTCATGGACGCGCTCGTAGGCCGCGGTCGCCTCGTCGAAGCGCTCGAGCAGGCTGAGCGTGCGCGCCCGCTCGTAGTGAGGCTGCGGGTCAAACGGGTCGAGCGCCGTCGCGGCCGCGAGGTCGTCGAGCGAGCGCGCCAGATCCCCGCGCCGACCCGCTGCGCGTCCGAGCTCGACCCACCGCACCGTCCCGCGCAACACGGGGCGGTTGCGCGCGATCACGAAGCGCACCATGTCCGCGGGCAGGCGCGGCACCTCGTCGAGCTCGAGCGGCGTGCCCTCAACCAGCGCGACCACTCGGCACAACGGCTCGCCTCGCCGCACGCGCTCGGCCTGCCCGCGCCCCCCCGCCGCCCCCTCGCGCTCCCCCGTGCGGGCGGACA
>ORMF012230840.1_pt1 | contig 10572 bp, 4 predicted proteins | sample 1779871 | NCBI WGS metagenome assembly ORMF01 (sample SAMEA104232316, study PRJEB22302) | groundwater metagenome | biome: forest; feature: aquifer; material: groundwater | place: USA | collected 2011-08-07 | depth 5.4 m
CGCGTCAACCGGACGGCGAACCAGAAAAAATGCGGCTACGTGGTCGATTACGTTGGAGTTGCACATCACTTAGAAGAAGCGCTGAGTGATTACGACGGGGAAGATGTCGAAGGCGCTTTCATTAACATCAGCTCAGAGTTGCCAAAGCTGCTCGACCGGCGCGCGCGTGCGGTAGCCATATTCACGGACCGTAGAATCAGAGACTTGCAAGCCGAGGTCGAAGGCTGCGTGCAATTGCTCGAAGACCTGAAGGTTCGCGCTGACTTCATTAACAAGGTGCGCTCGTTTTACGAAACGCTTGCACTTCTCGAACATCGTCCGGAAGTGCCGGCGGACGTATTCCGTGACGCGAAGTTGCTCGGCTTCATTAATAAAGCGGCGGCAAATCTTTATCGCGATCCCGCGTTGGATCTGTTGGGCGTCCCTGAAAAAGTGAAGTCGTTGATTTACGCACATGTGTCAGCCCGAGGAGTCGATCCCAAAATTCCGCCAATCGCGATTACTGACGCCCAGTTCGAGGCGGTCCTGAAAGGAGAAACTAGCAGTCGGGCTCGCGCCACGCAGATGCAACACGCCGCGCGCTATCACATCATCGGTTTTTCTTCTCAGAATCCGGCGTATGCCCACAAGATGAGCGAGCGGCTGGAGGAAATCCTGCGGAAATTTAAGGACGATTGGGACGCATTGGAGCGTGAGTTGCGAAAATTCATTGCCGAACTGCGACAAGGCGACCGCCAGGACTTTCCCGATCTTGATCCACACGTACAAGTGCCGTTTGTGCGGTTGGTGTTGGAACAGTCAGGCATAGACGGTGAAAGATCCGCGCAAAACCGCGAGGCGGCGATTCGCGCAACCTTAGCAATGGTCGATCGGATTCAACAGGAGGTTCGCAAGGTCGGTTTCTGGAAAAACGATGATATGAGAGAGTTGCTCACGAAGGCGTTGATCCGGGATCTAAATAATGCGCGTGTTCGCTGTCCGAAGGGTGAGCGAGACTTGGCGCAAAGGCTGGTTGCACTGGCTAAAGAGAATCACGTTTATCTTACGCGCTCATGATCGAAACACTCACAATAGAGGGGCTTAGTTTTGAAGTGCGAAGGAGCGAGCGCCGGCGAACATTGGGTCTCACTGTCGATCGTACCGGCGAATTAGTTGCGCATGTCCCCGCGGCAGCGTCATCGGACGAAGTTTCGCGCTGGGTGAGCAAAAATCTTTTGTGGGTGCACCGAAAACTCGCCTTGAAGGAAGAAGCGACGGCCAAAATGCGCTTCCCCGAGTTTGTATCGGGAGAGGCGTTCAGTTACTTAGGACGTTACTACCGGCTGAAAGTTGTCGAGCGTCAGGATCAGCCGCTGAAATTTGATGGAGCGCGGTTCATTTTGCGCCGAAGTGCGCGGCCGGCAGAAGCACATTTCCGTCGATGGTACATAGCAACTGGATCAGACTGGCTGAAGCGTAGAGTCGAGTTCATTTCTGCGCGAACATCGACTAAACCAAAACGGATTGAGGTTCGCGATTTGGGATTTCGCTGGGGTTCGTGCGGAAGCAACGGCGTGCTGTTTTTCAATTGGAAACTTCTGCAGCTACCCGTCCGGCTCGCTGATTACATCATCGCGCACGAGCTCACGCACTTGGGCGAGACACGCCACGATGCGAAATTTTCTCGTGCCTTGAGTAGAGCGATGCCTGATTGGGAACGAAGGAAAGAGAGCCTGAACAGTCGGGCGAAAGAATATCTGGTTTTTGGACTACAGACTCAATGAAGTATTCCTGCGGTGGCGTCACTAAAGCTGCAAGTGCGTGAGGCCGCCACCACGGACCGCCACCACACCGGGACCGTTGTTAGAAAGGAGACGAAATGGCTGTTTGGCTAACTCGCGCCGGCTCGCACGGCGAATACGAGCAACGGTTCCTTCGAGACAAACGAGTTTACGCCACGTGGCAGAAGCTTCGCACAGATTTGGCTAAGCTGAAAGATCGTGATGAGCTTTTCGATCAGATGAAATCCGTATATCCCGACGCCAAGCCTAAGACGATTCACAATTGGGTAAGCCAAGTATGGCCGTTCGCACACGCTATGCGAAAGGCCGATTTGGTAGTTCTTCCTCTGAAATCGCAATCTTCAATCTACGTGGGCGAAGTAACGAGTGACTACCATTTCGAACCAAAAGCTGACGACCCGTTTTTTCATTGGCGCTCAGTGAAATGGATTGGTGAATCTGTTCCCCGCTCAAATTTCGGCAAGGACTTGCTGCATTCACTCGGGGCTTTTATGACAATCTGCCGGATCAGTCGCAACAATGCCGAAACTCGAATACGCACGATGGCCCAAAGCGGTTGGAAACCTGATCCGAACCTTCGCGCAATAGTGCAGGCGGAGGAGGCAAGCGATGAGACGGCTGAGGTTGTAGAGGATCTTGAGCAGTTAGGTCACGACCAAATCGCGCAATTGATACGAGCAAAATTCGGCGGACATGGACTTGCGAGACTAGTCGAAGCAATCCTTAACGCGCAAGGTTACACAACATATCGCAGCAGTGAAGGACCCGATTCGGGTGTTGACATTCTTGCCGGCGCTGGTCCACTTGGGTTTGGTGCTCCTCGACTTTGCGTTGAAGTTAAATCCGAGGAGACACCCATTGATAGACCTACGGTTGACAAGTTACTTGGTGCGATGACGAAATTCGGCGCTCAAGAAGGTTTATTCGTCGCTTGGGGTGGCTTCAAGAGCAACGTATATCGAGAACTCGCGCCAAGTTTCTTTAGGCTTCGATTCTGGACGCAAAAGGAACTGCTAGAACAGTTGTTCGCGAATTACGACCGTCTCGATGAGGAATTGAAGGCTGAACTTCCGCTGAAGCGGATCTGGACGGTAGCAGCACAGGACGCTGAGTAGGAAAGATTAAAGGATCTCTACCGTATGTCGTTCTGCGTCGGAACAATGGAATTATCGTTTGAAAGGGTGAGCTTTGGGTTCGTTCCTGGTTTTAGGGCAACGGGCATGTGCCAAGACATCTCGTTGTTTCCAGCCTTGAACGTTCCAAATAAGAATGCCTCGCCGACGGGGACGCCCTCGAACGTAGCCTTTCCATTAAAGTCAGTTGTCACGGACGCTATAATATGCGCCGCGACGGCCTTCCTGATTTCCCGCACCTCAGCGATGACTTCTGCCGCGCGCTCCCTGCTCATATGGTACGGGTTACCCCTTCGGATGTCGTCCTCAACTCCCCCAGCGTACATCTCCATTCTGCTAAGTTCGCTATCGAACATGTAGGCAGTTATCGGAGGCCCTTGTCCCCAATTGCTACTCAGCATCCGAGGAAACGGATTCAAGATAACATTCAGGTCTTCATCCAGCAGGATGAAGTTGGTGCGAGCCGCGGGCTTCACGTCACCTGAATTGAAAATCAGCGCTACTTCGATCGGAAGCAAACTGGTCTTTGCTGTGTCTTGCTGTTGCTTCGCTTGATCCGGGTTTGGCTGATTCGTCGAAGCGTCTCCAGTTCGAATCGTCACAATTTCATCCCACTTAATAGTGAGATTGTTTGCGCCGACCTGAACGTGTACCAGTGACGCATCTGCGCTAACTAAATTGCCCGTCACCGTTTCACCTGTTTTTAGCGTAATTGAAACGTGGCGCTGCGTCGCTTCTGTGGGCGCGCTCGTAGCAGGTTTTTGGGCAGGTCTAGTTGCGCGCCGTTGACCATAGGCGAAGTTACTGACGACCAGTAAGACCGCGACGATCGTAATAAGCCGGGTGTGACAGAGAACAGGCACGGCACTGGCAAGGTTGTTCCATGGCTTGAACATCTCTCATCTCCTTGGATATCCGGTTATGTGCTGTTAATTGAGTGCTGCGGAGTATACGCTGGTTCCCCCTGTGTTGGTACAATTTCGTTCGAAGTGGGCTCCATAGCAGCACAAGAGCAAGAAAGATGTTGTTACACGGCCCAGCCGGATGCAGCTTCCCGGCTGTTAAGATGAATAAGATTCTAGTGTAGTGCATCAAACAGATCATAACTTATTAGCGGCGGCGCGAGCGCGCTTGACCTTCTCTAGAATGTCGGAAGCTTTGGCGGTCCAGACAAAAGGCGTTGGATTGGTGTTGTGGCGCGCAATATATTTTTCAATGGTTTCGATCAACTCCGCGACGCTGGCGAAGCAACCGCGTCTGAGTTGTTTCTGAGTCAGGTTTCTAAAGAATCGCTCGACCATGTTGAGCCAAGAAGCACTGGTCGGAGTGAAATGAATGTGGAATCGCTTATGCTTTTTCATCCAGGCTTGCACGTTGGGATGTTTGTGCGGCGAGTAGTTGTCGACAATGAGATGAAGTTGCTTGCGTTTGGGAGTTGAGCTGTCGATCAGTCGCAGGAACTTCAACCACTCTTGATGGCGATGCCTGGGCATACAAGTAGAAATGACTTTACCGTTGAGCGTGTTGAGTGCGGCAAACAATGTGGTGGTGCCATTGCGCTTGTAGTCATGGGTCATGGTGCCGGCCCGCCCTTTCTTCAAAGGTAGTCCCGGCTGGGTTCGATCTAACGCTTGTACTTGGCTCTTTTCATCAACTGAGAGTACTAAGGCGTGTTCGGGAGGATTAAGATACAGACCCACAATGTCTTCAACTTTTTCGGCAAACAAGGGATCGTTACTGAGCTTGAAGCTGCCCAACAGATGCGGCTTCAGGCCGTGTCTTTTCCAGATGCGCCGCACTGAGGCGGCACTAATCCCAGCCGCTCGGGCCATGCTGCGGGTGCTCCAATGGGTGGCATCGAGTGGTTTCTTTTGGGTCGTCAGCCGCACTACTTTCTGTACTCGCTGTGATGAGATTTGTGGTTTGCGGCCGGGTCGCGGGGCATCTTTCTCGATGCCAGCTATCCCATTCCGAATAAACCGGTGGCGCCAGCGCGCTACAGTCTGTCGCGCCACTCCTAACTCGGCGGCGATCTTGAGATCTGGTATTCCGGCGGCAGCCATGACAATCATTTTGGAGCGCTGGGCCAAGCGGACACTTGCGGTCCGCGCCCGTGATAGCTTCTCCAGTTGCTCTCGTTCGTCATTCGACAGTTTGACTTCGACTGCGACTCGCATCGTATCTACCTCCACAAAGGTTAACACGATGCGCTCGTTTCATTGTTCCATTATTTGTGATGCACTACACTAGCTTTCGATCGTGCTTGCTTCTCAAGATTTCCGAACGCCAGGATGCTCTAAGAGTCGAGATCAGAGAAAGCGCGTTGCAGTGAAGTTCAAGTGCTTAATTTAGAGCGCGAGGACAGCTTCGGCTTGTTCCATTGTTTGTGCAATCTCCTGGGCGGATGGGCCGCCGAGGGTGTTTTCGTGGCTTGGGTTGTTGAGTGCCGGCCTTTCGCTGATCGTTTGTGCCAAAGGTTCTCTTTCGAACTGGCTGCCCTGTCCGGGGAGCTGATCTCTCGATAGTGTTTCCTGTCGATCGTGGTGCTTGTCGAGTAGCGCCATCTGGTCATGGTTGTGTCCGTTGGGAGCATGTCCTGCAAGGGATGCGCTCGTCTGTGGTTGCGCGAGCGACTGATCCATCAAGTGTGCGGAGGTGTAGAGCTGGTGGGTGAATTCCTGCGTCTGCGCGTACTGCTGGTTCGCGTGTTCCAGACCGAGCGAAAGTGAATCGAACAGGTTGCTGGCGATCTCGTTTATCTGGGCAAGTCCTTCCGATGTTTGGTCGAGTGAGATGTTGTTTGCCGCTGCGCTTTCTATGATCGCCTGTGTAATACGTTCGACGTGATCGTCGTGGCGCAACGGTTCCAGCAGGGCTTTGAAGCCTTCTTCTCGAACGGTGTCTTTCAGATAGTTATTGATTGCGGCGGCTGCAGGTTGCGAAAGCGCGCGGAATTGGGAGAGTTCCTTTTCGACACGGATATCGGTGCGAGTGCTGGAAAGTTCGTGGGCTTTATCGTCGATGACGGTAAAGGACTGTTCGAACTTCGTTTCGAGTTTCTCGACGTTGCTGCGAAGGTCGTTATATTGGGCAGCTTCGCGGCCGGTAAGCTCGCTCAGGGTTTGTTGCTGGACTGCCTCTCGTTCTTCGAGAGAGCGATAAAGGGATTCTTGTTGGACGTCCTTCGCGTGAATGGTGGCGGCGTTATGCGCTTCGATAACGATGTCTTGTTGAATTGAGGTGAGCTGCTGCGTCTCTGCCTGTTCGACTAGTTGGGCTGTGGTCGTAGTTCTTTCTTCTAAGGATTGCAAGAGTTCGGTTGCTCTATGCGGTGGGTGGCTGTCAATAGGTAATTTGGCTTCATCTCTGGCGGCTGCGAGTGTCTCGCGGAATTCATTTTGGTAAGCAGCGGCCGCGCGTTCGTCTCGTATCGGTTGTTCGGCGCGCATTACCTGGTCCTTTAGAAAGCCCTCTAGTTTGGTTCTGGCATTATCGAGTTGCAGTTCGACAGTTTGCGCCGCTGCAACTTTGTCCATTACCTGATCGGCTGCTTGTAGAAGACGTTCGTCGACTTCGCGTTCCGCGTGAGCATCTTTTAGTTCTTGTGGTTCAAAAGACTGCCAGGCGAGTTCGCGAGCCTGGTTGTGCGCGGCCTGTCTGGTTTCCTCTGAAAGCAAATCTCTGATCGTCAGGTTTTGAATTTGTTCCCGTGAGAGTTCCGGAAGCGCTTTGCCGTCGAACATCTCCTGAGCGCGATCTGTGAGGATTGCGTGTTCGATTTCGTTTGTCGTGACCACATATCTTTCGGCTGCGGGCATCTGTTCTTTGTTGGCGATCGTGAGGTTTGAGATCGACGCTTCGGCAACGCGGCCCTCATGTGAGGTAACAGCCTTTTGATCCTGATCGAGACGGGTAAATGACTGCAAGTATTCTTTGCGGGCACTGGCGGCGTATTCGTTAAGTTGCGTGGCCCGTTCTAAGTCCGTGCCGGTGAGGCTTTGTTGGACGATCGTATATTCGCGTTCATTCTGTTGGGCGAGGGAATTGGGCGTTTGTGGATCCAGGGTGATCTTCACAAGCTCCCTGACAAATTCTCTTTGTTCCTGCGCAGTCCGTTGTGTTCCCGGTGCTGTGAGGTCAGCGCGTGATAAAGCTTCCTTCGCCTTAGTTGTGCAGGTGGCGATGTGGTTGTCGAGTATGCGAAAGGCGGTGCGTGCTCGTTCATGCAGTTGGGCGGTTTGTTCGATGTCTTGCTGCAGATCGCGGGCTTCGTAAAGCAGGCTGGCGGGAGCATCCAGTAGTTGGCCTGGTTGCTTCAGAACCTGTTGTTGCATCTGAACCCATGCTTCGCCCTGAGCCTGTTGTTGGAGCACTGCTGCCTCGGTTTGCGAGAGATGCGAGGCGTCTGCGCGATCCTGATGCGTGTAGCTGATGATTTGGTGAATCGAGTTGGGAGAGATGGAGTATTTCTCGGGAAGTTCAAGATTGAATTCTTTGACATCGTCCTTAATGATCGCAGCTTGGATGTCGCCGGCGATCTTGATCATGTCGCCGATGGTTTGCTGGCGTTCATCGGGTGATTCTCTCAGGTGTTCGGCAACCTGGGATTGGCGAGCCTGATCGAAATTGTTTACGACGTGGCTGATGGTCCTAACTTCGAGGTCTGTAAACTCAGGCACGATCGAAGAGGACTGGAGCGATTTCGTGGTGACGACGTCGCGCAGTCCTTCGGCTTCGGCAATGGATCGGGCTTCAAGCAAATCTGCGCGAGCATAGTATTCCTTGTAGAAGCCGGTTTGTGACGGCGCCGGCAGATTTTCGAGGATCGCTTCGGTTTGTGAAGGAGGGTTGACAGTCTTTTCCTGCGTCCGGTTCTGTGTATTTAAGGCTTCGTACTTAGCGGCCAGCGCATGGTTATGGAGATAGTCTCTTTCGTATTGAGGGAGGCTGCGATGTGTCTTGTACAGATCGAAGCTGTTTTGCCGAGTGAGGGTTTCGGCGGGGTTCCGAAGACTCAGGTAAAAGTGGTTCAGCGCGGCCTTCGTGTTTCGCCCGTCGAGGTTTTGGAGCAGTCGCGACAGCATAGGTGAGGGCTGCAGTTTTCCTTCGGCGAGTAGCTGAACGCGTTCTGCTTTTTCTTTTCCAAACACGGTCATGCAATAAAGGACTGCGCGCATCTGTTCGCGCTCGACGCGGCTGTCGGCCAGAGGCGATACGGAAAGGAAGAGTTCCCGCATTTCCGAGACGGAGAGTGCCTTCTTATCGGGGGCTGGCTTATTGGCGCGATCGGTCAGGTGATCTCGAAGCTGCTCGTGGAGCCGGTAGTTTTCTAGACGTATTTCAATTGCGGTTTCGATTAACTCTTCGGTGCTGCGCGTGTCGGCGAGTCGCTGGGAGTAGTCCCGGAAAACAGGGTTTTGGGCCAGTTGTGCGGTTGCATGATCGTCAAGACGGTAATCGACGTACTGGCCGATGAAGCGAGTCAGCTCTTCTCGCTCTTCGTCTCGCCCGGTTATTTCGAAAGGCGTGGTGAGACTGGTCCAGGATGACATTTGCAAGCGGCAGTCTTCGGCGGCCGCGGTCAGGGCTTCGTACTCTGGAAGCGTAGCGACAGGAATGCGCACGCTGCCGTTACTTGTCAGGGAAACTAAAAGGGGGGTTGGTTTCAGCTCGAGATTGATTTGCGGTGCGTCCTGCTGGCCAAGTCGTGCGCGGGTGGTGTTAGCGACGGCCGAAAGGTTTCCAAGTCCGGATAGGGTGGGATGTAAAGCTTCTCTAGCTTCGGCCACGTTTGAGATCTCGCGGCCGGTTATTTGGGTAAAGTGGCTTCGATAATTGGAGAGTTCACGCGCATTCTCCGCGCGCGCGGCTTCGATTTCAGGATTGATTAATGTCTTGGCAAGCGACGCCCGTTCCTCTTGTCGGTCAAATCGATTATTGGTGGAAATTTCGACAAAGGATGATGATTGTCTTGGGTCGGCGTTTGCGAATTGCTTGTCGAGTGAAGTCGTGTCAGTTTGCGTGAGATAGTGGGAGCCGGCATTGTTGCCTCGTGTCAGCGCTTGTCGCTCATTGAGACTTCGTTCGCGATCGTTCTGATCTGAGGTCTGCTTGAGGGCTTGGAATTCTTTGCTGGTGCGCACGTGATCGGCAAACTGTTCGGCGGCGTGGTCCAGGTGAATTGCACAGCTTTCAGCGCTTTCGTAGCCCTTGAGAAGAGTTTCCGTATTGACCGTGGTCGAGCCAATTCGCGATCGAATGTGGTCAAGTGTTCGGGCAAGTTCAGCGTGGTTGGGTGTAAGGGCTTCGAGACGAGCGTTGATCTTGTGCCCTGCGGTTTCCAGGGTGTTGATGCGAGCTATTTGCGCTCTGGTGGGAGCGTGTTGGCCTGAGTGGGAGGCGAGCCAGGCGCTGCGCGCTTCTGTCTGTGACGTGATGATCTTCTGGTATTCGCCTTTTTGCAGCTTTCCCGCTGACCGCAAGCGGTCGGGATTAAGGCGGTAGTTTTCTTGGGCCCACTGGATTGCTTCGCGGGTGAAGTATTTGGTTTCGCGGCGATATTCGGCAGCGACGAGCAGTCGGAATGAGGAGAGAGCACTTAGTCTTTCATCGCGCGTAGGCGCGCTTGGATGGCTGTCTGCATTGGAATGAAAAAGTTGCGCCAGTCGTTCTTCAAAGCGATTTGTCTCGTGGGTGCGGTTTGCTTCGTATATAGGTGAGAGTATTTCCTTTCTGCTGACTCCGTTTTCAATCTGACTGTCAATTCGTGGGAGGATTTCCTGAAACAGTCTTGTTTCGGCTTCGCTGGTCAATGTCTCGGGCACCCGTGGGGGTAAAGCGTCAAGATTGATGCGCTCAAAGGTTGCGTCGAGGGCGCGGCTATCGGAGGTCTGACGTTCGGCGCCGAGATGGTCTCCTTCGGGAGTAGCGAATTCGATTTCCTCAAGTACACCCTGCTCGAACATATCGGCATAGATCTGATTTTCGTCGCCGAGCGCGGTTTGATCGTGACTGTTGAAATCGTCTGGGGAGAAGCCGGTAAGCTCGCCGATGCTGGCAAGTCCCTGGGAATTCGAGTGGAGTTCGTGGAGATAAAGCAGGTGTGCGTTTTGTTCACGATTGCCTGGATCGATCTGAATTTGCTCTTCTGGCGCGGTTTCGCGTAGTGCGGCCGCGCGGTTTTCCTCAGCCAGCTCGAGGGTGAATTGATGGATTTCTTCGGGCGTTGGTTCGGGAACCGGTTTCGGTAGGTGTTCGGCCCAGATAGCTGTCTGGTCGAGTACCTTGTCTATGACTGCGACGCGATCTTCTTTGCTGCGATAGGCGCCGTTTTCGTCTTTCCGTATTTGGTCATAGATGTGAGTAAAGATTGAAAGCCTGCCGTGTGAGTCAATCCACGGCCCGCAGGCTTTGTCGGCGAGTTCAAAGAGTCGTTGTCCTTTTTCGCGCGCTGCTTCGGCATCGTGGATGAAGCCGCGCACGAAATCGATAGCGTGGGCTTCCGTGCCGATAGTTACTTTCGAGGCGTCTATTGGCCGCGCGTCGGGGTCCTTCGGGATTGATAGGATGGAGTCGTTGATGGTGGCGCCACGTTCGAAAGCTTCGCGGGCTAATTGGTCGGTGAGGTTAAGGCGCGCCGTATGTTCCCCTCGCGTCAG
>ORMF012304927.1_pt1 | contig 10572 bp, 5 predicted proteins | sample 1779871 | NCBI WGS metagenome assembly ORMF01 (sample SAMEA104232316, study PRJEB22302) | groundwater metagenome | biome: forest; feature: aquifer; material: groundwater | place: USA | collected 2011-08-07 | depth 5.4 m
CGCGGGAGAGGGTCGGGGTGAGGGGGAAGGCACTGCGGGTGACCCCAGGCTCTGAGAACGATCCCGGAACTGTCATACTCTCCGAGTCCTCCGGTAGAGCCGGAGGCTTGCCTTTCCCCCCGGGCCGCTCAACAGAGTATGCTTCGACGTCGATCCGCTCGGAGCCGCGATGCCCTGCACCTGCTCGCGCGGCGCGCGACGGAGCGAGAAGTTTGCCACGCGGCGAGTGGTCCGGGGGCGTCGCCCGCCGCTACACTTTCCACGGCGCGCGCATCGGCTGGTGGATGTAGCCGTTGGCCTCTTTATCGTCGATGAAGCGCTGCTTCTTCGGGTCGAAGCGCAGCACGCGACCGGTCTGCATGGCGGTCTTGGCCAGGTTCACCAGCGTGCAGGAGCGATGGCCGTTGAGTTCGTTCAAGGCGAATTTCTTGCTCGTCTTCACTGCTTCGACGAAGTCGGTCACTTGCGGCTCGGGGTCTTTCAACTCGGCGAGCTTCTTTTCAAAGTCGGGAATGTCGGACTTGAAGCCCTTCATGATTTTGCCGTGCGGGCCTTGGAGGAACGCGGCGTCTTTGTCGCGGTCTTCGCCATCGAGGAGGATTTCGCAGCCGGCTCGGTATTTCAGCCGGATGCGGCGGAAGGTGCCGACGGCATCGCGGTCTTGTTTCGGCGCGTCCGCTTCGATTTCAACCGGGCTGTCGTTGTCCTTGCCGAGGATGTATTGCACGGGATCGAGGTAATGCTGCCCCATGTCGCCGAGGCCGCCGCCGTCGTAGTCCCAGTAACCGCGGAAGGTCTGGTGGACGCGATGCGGATGGTAGGGCTTGAAGGGGGCGGGGCCGAGCCAGAAATCATAATCAAGGTTCGGCGGGACGGGTTGCGGAGTGAGATCGGTGCGGCCGACCCAATAGAACTTCCAATCGAAGCCGGTCGTGGCGCTCATTGTGACCTTGAGCGGCCAGCCGAGCAATCCGTGCAGGACGGCTTTCTTGATCGGCTGGACCGTCGTGCCCATGCCGTAGAAACCATCCTGGAAACGGAACCAGGTGTTGAGTCGGAAAATGCGCTGGTGCTTCTTGATCGCGGCGACGACCGCTTGGCCTTCGCCGATGGTGCGCGTCATCGGCTTCTCGCACCAGATGTCTTTGCCGGCTTTGGCGGCGGCGATGGAGATGAGCGCGTGCCAATGCGGCGGCGTGGGGATGTGGACGATGTCGATGTCTTTTCGCGCGAGCACTTCGCGGAAATCCTTGTAGCCTTTGACGCCTTCGCCGCCGGCTTTGAGGGCGGCCTGAAGATGCTGCTCGTCCACGTCGCACACGGCGAGGAGCTTGCAGGCTTTGTTGATGGAGGTGACGTGGCCCAGGCCCATGCCGCCGGTGCCGATGACAGCGCGCGTGAGGATTTCACTCGGCGGCGTGAAGCCTGGCCCACCCAGCACGTGGCGCGGGATGAGGGTGAGCGTGGTGAGTGAGGCGATGGAGGTCTTGAGGAAGCTGCGGCGTGTGAAGACGTGTCGTTTGTTCATAGGCGGCTCGTGTTGACTGAGAGCGGAGGGTATGGCGCGGGGGAAGATTCAGCAAGGTTTTGTGGGAGCGCCGCCAGGCGCGGCTTCGGTGAGGACTTAAGCATCCGATCCAGCCGACGCAAACCCTCACCCCGGCCCTGCCCATGAACCGTCATTCAGGAACGCCGGATTCATCCGGCAGAAACCAACGCTCTCGAAGCTTCGGCTGCCGGATGAATCCGGCGTTCCGATCCTTCCCCGGTTCAGGGGCACAAGGCGCGTAAGAAATTCGGGGAGTTCTCTCCCTGTACAAAAGCGGGAGGGAGAAAATCAGGCAGCGCACAACATTTTCACGCGATCGCCGTCACGAAGGCGATTCCCTCACGCCACTTTGACTTTGAGCTTGTGGCCTTTGATGCGAGTGCGGTTCAGCTTGGCGATAATGCTGTTTGCGTGCTCGGCGGAGACATCGACGAATAGATGCCGCTCGCGGATGTCCACCGTGCCGACGACTTTCGCCGGCAACCCCGTCTCGCCGAGGATCGCCCCGACGACGTCGCCTGGCCCGACGCCCATTTCCTCACCGATGTTCAAGTGGAGGCGGGTCAGGTTCTCCGACGTGCGGTGGCTAGGTTTCGGCGGACGTGTCGGACGCGGCGCGGCGTGCTCAGGCCGCGCAGGTACACGGACTGGGCGCTGGGCGGGTTCAGGCGGCTGTGCCGGCGCGATGGGCGCGACCACTTGGGGCTGCGTCGCGGGAGGTGCGGCCAGCGGGACCGGTGCGACTGAGGCCACGACGGCGGCGGGCGGACGCGGCGGCGCAGTTGGCCGGTCGGCGGAGAACTTCGGGCGCACCGGGCGTTCTTCCCGGTGGCGGGGCTGGGGCAACGGGCGCTTTCCCTCGCGATAGTCACGCGGGCCACGAGACGGGGCGCGCTCGTGACGCGGCCGTGTTTCGTCCTGCGACGCGCGGGGGGCGGGCGGAACGTCGCCGCCCTGCAAGTGGTGGAGCAGCGCCGACGCAATGTCGGTGGAGGTGAAACCTTCTTCCAGCAAACGCTCGATGAGGTGATCCTGCCGCTTGAATTCGCCGCTGCTCAGCGTGACACGCAGTTTGTCCAGGAGCGCGCCGGCGCGGGCCTCTTCCACTTCGTCGGCGGTCGGGGCTTTGCCTCGCTGAATCCGCGTGTTTGTGTACCGCTCAATGTGGCGAATCTGAAACAGCTCGCGCCCCGCCACAAACGAGATGGCCAGGCCGCTGCGCCCCGCGCGCCCGGTGCGTCCGATGCGATGCACGTAATCCTCCACGTCGTACGGCAGGTCGTAATTGAAGACCACTTGCACGTCTTCCACGTCGATGCCGCGCGCGGCGACATCGGTGGCGACGAGGAATTCGAGGCCCGACTTGCGGAACTTGTTCATCACGCGATCGCGCATCGTCTGGTTCATGTCGCCGTGCAGCCGGTCGGCGGAATAGCCCTGCGCGTTCAAGTGATCGACGAGGTCGTCCACCATCGCCTTGGTGTTGCAAAAAATGATGCCGAGCTTGAGGTCGTGAATGTCGATGAGCCGCGTGAGCAACTCGACTTTGAAGCGCCGGTCCACTTCGTAATACACCTGCTCGACCGTCGGCACGGTGACCGTCTTTTGCTGAATGCGGACGCTCTGCGGCTCGCGCGCGTATTTCTTGATCAACTCCTGGATGGGCCGCGGCAGCGTGGCGCAGAAGAAGACCGTCTGCCGCTCGGCGGGCACGGCCTGGAGGATGAACTCAATGTCCTCGCGGAAGCCCATGTCGAGCATCACGTCGGCTTCGTCGAGGATGACCATCTTCCCCGTGCCGAGCCGCAGCGTGCCGCGGCGCATGTGATCCATGACGCGGCCCGGAGTGCCGATGACGATGTGCGCACCCTGCCTGAGTCCGTAAAGCTGCCGGTCGTACGACTGGCCGCCGTAGATGGGCAAGGCGTGGATGCCACGTTTGAAGAACGCCAGCTTGTGAACTTCCTCCGACACTTGCACGGCCAGCTCGCGCGTCGGGCATAGGATCAACACCTGCACGACGCGCTGGTGCGGGTCCGTCTTTTCGATGGCCGGGACAGCGAAGGCCGCGGTCTTGCCGGAGCCGGTCTGCGATTGCCCGACGACATCGCGCCCCTGCATCAAGACAGGGATCGCTTCGGCCTGGATCGGCGAGGCCTGCTCGAAGCCCAGTTTGTCGATGGCCTTCAGCAGCTCGGCGGACAGGCCCAGTTCGGAAAATAGTTTCGGTGTCATGCAATTTTGTCTTCGCGACTGGCCACTGTAGCCGAGTGGAAGCCGTGACGGGAGATATTTTTCTGCGTGGCCGGGTGAGTTGTGCGCCCGGCCTGCGCAAACGGTCGGATTAGCGACAGAGGAGAAACCCAACCTCCAAGCTTCAAGCGCCAACAAAGCTCCAACCTCCAAGCTTCAAAGTGGTGACGATGAACCGCGTTTTTTCGCCAAGGATGATAACGCGGACGGAGCGCCGATCTCCGATCCGGCGCGGTTCCGTCCTCCCCACGCGCCGGGTCGGAGACCGGCGCTCCGCGTTCTCGGAGCCGCGGTGTCGCCGTGCGGCTGACGCTTCAGCACAGCTCAGGGCAGGTGGGTTTGCATTGGAGCTTGGAACTTGAGATTTGGAGTTTCTTTGGAGCTTGGAGCTTGGGCCTTGGGATTTGGAACTTCAGTGCGATGCATGTCCCGCACCGGCCGCCCTTCGTTTCTTTCAGCGTGGCAAAGCGGGTGCAGTCAGTTAGGTTTGCGCGCATGAGATTTTATCAGGGCCAGGTCTGGCAGGCCCCCGGCGAATTCATCCGCATCGTGCAGCTCGACCGGCTCTCGGTGACTTACAAAACGATGAGCGACCTCTTGCTCAAGACCGGCCCACATCACACGGTGACCAAGAAGGAATTCTGTCGCCTGCTCAAGGCCCGGAACGCCGTGCTCGCCGGCGGCGCGTCCTCGAAGGAATGAACCCGAACGACGCCGCCAAGCCGGTCGAGCGTTTGTTCCCCTTCGTGCTGCGCGCGCGCGTGCTGCTGGTCGGACGCGAGACGTTGCAACGCAGCAAGAGCCGGCTGCAATTCGTGCTCATCACGCACGACCTCAGTGATAGCAGCAGAGCCGACATCCTCGCCGACTTCGCGCACTACCCGATCGTGCAGTGCTACACGACGGAGGAGTTGGAGAAGTTTTTTCGCGTGACGGGCGCTAAAGTCATCGGCTTCCAGAAATCAGGGCTGGCGAAGTCGATCTACGCCGAACTGAAGGAGCACCGGATCAACAAGCCGAGAACCAAGGCCGAAGTGGAGCAGAGCTGAATCGGAAGCGGATCAGGGGACACCGACAGAATCATTGAGGACAGAGTCATGGGGACACATTCTCAGCCCTCTGGGTTGTCCAGCAGGTTCTGGAGCCGAGCGGCCAAAGCGGAAGGCAACCGCGGGCACCACGAAGCGTCCACCAACCCGACTTCCAGCAGGTCGCGCAGATGCGTGCGGTCTTTGTCGCGGAAGGCAGTCAGCTTCATCCGCACCAGCGCGTCCAAAGTCACCAAGCGAAAGGACGCGGTCACTTCGGACTCGGCCACATCGGGTGCGGGGGCGAGGGAGTCCGGTCTGACCTTCTCAGCGGCAAAGACAAGGTGGACAGCATCGCGCGCCCGGGCTGTGGGGCTGTCCAAAAACATATCGAGACTCGCCGTGTGCCGATAGACAAAGCCGGCCTGGGTCATCGCCGCAATCACCGCCGGCAGGTCGGCCCGGCGCAGAAGAATGTCCACGTCCTGCGTGTTGCGAACGGCGGCCTCGTCCACGCGCGAAACCCAAGCGGCCACGGCGTTCCCTCCCGCGACAGCGTACGGCACGCCCGCCCCTTCGAGGACCTTGACCGCACGGCGTAGACGTTCGCGCACTTTCTCCACGGCGCGGATCATCCTTTCCCAGGAAACCTCTCCGTAAGGCGTCGCCGACGCGCGGGTCGGCGCGGTGGCAATCGCGACGGTCGGTTCGATGTTTGCCCGCATCGGCATAAGGCTAACCAGCCACCGCGAAGGCAGCAAGGAGTTTGACGAAGACGAAACGGGCGAGCCAGACACCGACTTTTGTGTTGCGCCTCGCCAGCGAACGGCTACCCTCGGCCCGAACCCGAATATGGCCGAAACACACCGCAGCGAGCCGAAAGTTCCTAAAGCCATTGCGCTCTTCGCATCCTTGGCCGTGGGTGTCCTCGTCATCCTCTGCGCAACTCTCGGGCAAACCGTAAAGATCAACGACATCAAGATCGGCCCGGACGGACGAATCGTTCTCCAGCACAGCGCCGACACGAATTCCTACTACATCCTCCGTCGCGGCGACCAAGTCACTGCCATTCTGACAGCGAAAGACATTCAGTTGGGCACGGCGGACACCGGACAACTCAAAGACCCGGACTTGGCCGCCAACGCCGCCTTTTACCGCGTGCAACAGGTCCCGCTCTCCAACCCGCTGGATACCGACGCGGACGGGATTGACGACGTCTATGAACTGAATCACCGCCCGCAGCTTAACCCGCTGGATCCGTCCGATGCGCGGCTCGACCCGGACAACGACGGCAGGACCACCCTGGAAGAGTATCGCTTGGCACGAAATCCTTTCGCGGTGGACATTCCGCCCGTCCCGATCATCACGTATCCGACGAACGCCACCACCGCCAGCTTTGTGATGTTCTCCGGCGAAGGACCAACGAACACGCTGATCCGGGTGGAAGGGGGCGCAGCCTACGTCACCAACACCGTGGACGGCAGCGGCAAGTTCGAGGCAACCGTGCCGCTCTTTGCCAACCGCCTCAACCGCCTGTTTGTGAGTGCGGTGGACGAATTCGGTGAAGCGAGTCCGACGGTGCCTATCGACATCCTCCAGGATTCCACACCGCCTTACGTGTTCATCGACTTCCCGACGAACGGCATGGTCCTCACGACCGAGACCACGCTCGTCGCGGGGCGCGTGGGCGATGCGTTAAGCGGCTTTCTCGGTCTGAGTGTTAACGTCAATGGTCAGCCTGCGCAGGTGGATGTGGGCATCGGCCCGAACGGGACTTACCAGCGCGGCCTGGTTCCGCTGAATCTGGGCGAGAATACCATCGAAGTCGTCGCCACCGATCGACTCGGAAACTCCGCCCCGCGCCGCGTCACCGTCACCCGCGTCGAACCGGCCGGCCCGCGTCTGCTCGCGGTGTCCGGCGACCTCCAGGAGACAAACATCCTTCGTCGGTTGGCCGAGCCGTTCGCGGTGAAGGTCACTCAGGGCGACGGTTCGCCATTCGCGAACAAGCTGGTGAACTTCCAAGTGACGCGCAGTGATGGACGCCTGCTGCCGGTCGATCCGAGCTTCGCAGCGAACGCGAGTTCCCTGACGAATTCACCCGACCACACCGCCGCCGGCGCGATGCTCCTGCAACTGAACACCGACGCCAACGGCGAGGCCCGCGCGTGGTGGACGATGGGCACCGACGCCGGCCACGCGAACAACCGCGTGACCGTTTCTGCTGCCGATATCACAGAGACCGTCTTTTTCTGCGCCTCCGCTCTCGCGCTCCCTGCCCGGCAGGTGAACATCGGCTCGGGCAACAACCAGCGCGGCGAGACCCTTGGCCCGGCGCCAGAGCCGCTCAAGGTGTGGGTGAGCGACGGCAACAATCCCGTGGCCCGCGTCCCCGTGACGTTCCGCGTCGTGCAAGGCGGCGGAAAGCTGGTGCCGATTGTGGCCTCAGACGGCGCGAGCCCAGCCGGCCCCGGCCTGCGCGGCAGCCGGCCCACCGGCAGTATCGCGCTGCTGATACCTCGTAGCAGCGGACGTGAGGCTCAAATTCAGCCGCTCGGAGTCCCGGCTTTAGCCGGTCCGGGCCGCCTGAAGGCGGAACTCCAAACATTTGCTACAACTCAGGCTAACGGCGCGAGCGAGGTCACCGTGCTGAGTTCGATCACCGGCCATGCGGAAGTGGACTTCACCTTCGGCCCCGATTCCGGCAACCAGATCGTCGAAGCCACGTTCCCGAATAATGCCGGCCTCCCCGCGACCTTCGTCCTCTATGGCTTGTTGCGCGTGCCTGGCCAGCCGACCACGTTCACCGGATTGATTCAGGACAACGCCTCTCAGCCGATTGGCGGTGCGCGGGTGGAACTGGAAGTCGGCGGCGCCCGCTACCAGGGCAGTTCCGATTCCCAGGGGCGCTTTGGCTTCAGCGATATTGCCTCGGGCGCGGGACACCTGATCGTTCAGGGCGCCACGGCAACCACCGTGGGCACCAACACCATTCCGACCAACAGTTTTCCGTTCCTGCAATACACGATTGCCGTGGTTCCCAACGCGCAGAACTCGTTACCCACGCCGGTGCTGCTTCCCCCGCTGAACCCGGCCAACGCGCAGTGGTATGCCGGCACAAATGATCTGGTCGTGACGTGTGAAGGCATCGCGGGCTTGAAGATGACCATCAAGGCCAACTCCATGAAGCATCCCGGCGGCGAACTCGTGACGCCGGAACGGCCCGCGCTGGTCTCACTGAACCAGGTCCACCACGACGACATCCCGATGCCGATGCCCGATGGCGCTTCTCCACCCTTCGCATGGACGCTGCAACCCGGCGGTGCCACGTTCGAGCCGCCGGTGCAGGTAGAGTATCCGAACATGAGCGGTTTGGCCGCTGGCGCGGCTGCCTTCTTCCTGAGCTTCAACCACGACACCGAACGCTTCGAAATCGTGGCCAGTGGGCACGTGCAAGATGACAGCGCCCTCATCGTGACCGACCCCGGTGCCGGCCTGAGCGTCGCCGGCTGGGGATGCAATTGCCCACCGTATTCGGTGGCGGGGCAATGTGACAAATGCGGAGTCAAGGCGAATGGTCCAACTTCAGGCTGCGTCGACGAAGAACTAACATTCACGGCGAACGGACAACCATCTCCAGGTAACTACACTTGGACGGGAGGGATCTCCCTCGCCGGTGCAAATTCAAGCACCTATCGAACACGTTTCACCAGCGCAGGTCTTCAAACTGTGCGTGTCACCTACGTCTGTACTGACTCTGGGAAGATGGACAGCGATACAATCAATGTGAGTATCTCTCAAGGCGGGCTGAAGTTTGCAAGTGACGAAACCAGCGGAAGCTTTGTCGAGGCTTGGAATCAGTCTGATGTGCAGGCGCCTCCTGATCGATTTCGGTTTCTCGTAGGAAACGGAAGGCGAATCACAGTGCAAGTGTGTGGACAAGGTGGTGGTGCGGGCACTTTGACCTGTGACGTCACTCCGGTCGGAAACTCACCGCCAGCCGTGCCATCAAGCGGCCAGTTAGTGAACGGGGGTTTCAGTTTCGTGCCAGACGCAACGCCCAATAACCGGCCGCTGCATTCTGACAGAGCGCCCGCAGTTGCGTACCAAATCCAGATTAGGATGGGAGGATCTGTTGTGGCAGATGAAACGATCAGTCAGGACATCGTTGATCGAGTCCGGCAGGAGTATGTCGATTTCGCACTTCACAATCCATTCAGAAACTGCGAGGGAACATCAAGGCAAACCAGCCTGCAAAGCCTGACCATCCTTCCTCCCCCAAGAGACGAGATGTTTGAACTCTCCGCCAACTCGGGGCTTCTTGGGTCAGATCGCAATCACAGCTACGTCTGGGACAGGGGCTGGGTTTCGTTGGCAAACGACCTTCTCGCTTTGGGTTCTTACTTAGTCACGAGCGGATATCGAAGCCCTTCGCACAATCGCAAATCTTGCGGCGTCCCCAACAGTGACCATCAAGGCGGAAAGGCTGTTGACATTGGATTCATAGACACCTCAACCGTGAACAAGCTGAACCTGTACCTGGCTGCGTTGAGCCGGACAGACGGTCAAGTGATTCTTGAACAGAACACGACGCAACTCTTGCCTCTGAACTGGACTCCGCCTCCACCGGGTACGATTATTACCGAAGCCGGATTTTCTGTTCTCCTCACAGACTTGCTTCCTGCTGACGGCCTATCCGAAGGCGTGACGCTGCTTTCCGGAGCGCTTCCAAATTCTCTAACTTGGAATGGCGTGGAATTGAACGTTCAGGGGAACCTCTTGAAGAAATCCTTTGCAGGCAACCTCTATTTCCTCCACGAGCTTTTCGGATTTGCTACACATGTTCACATCGAAGCCCCGAGTCAGGTGCCAGCGCCTCAGTTGATTGCGCAGATGTTTCTACCGGTTTCCTCTAGTTCACGGTTGGACCAATCGTGGGTGGTTGCCATCGCAGGACAATCGGTTCAGGTTGAACCGACTGGCTATTTTCTCATTCCCAACATCTCCGCCCCCGACCAGTTCGGCCCCGGCGGCCCCGGCACAGCTCCCGACTTCGTGAGCGACGACTACGTGCGGCTCACCGGCCAAAGCACCGCCGGCGGCTCGAATCGCTACGTCTTCAGCGAGTTCTTGCAGATTCGCCAGGGCGAGACCGTCAGCATCACCAACCTCACCTTCAGGGACTTCCCGCCGCGCAAGCCGGACTCCCTGAACATCGTGGTGAGCAATCGCACGCTGCACGTGGGCGAAAGCCTGCCGCTCGCGGTCATCGCCAAGTACCCCGATGGCGGCATTTTGGATGTTGCGCCACGCGCCCGCTACAGCAGCTACCGCGTGAGCAATCCCAACATCGCCACCGTCTCGCCCGATGGCGTGGTGACCGGGCGGCAACCCGGCGTGGTCTATGTCACCGCCGTCAACGAAGGCGCTTCTGCCGTCTGCGGCCTGAACATCGCGGCCGGCCTGGACGGCTTCACCACCGTGACCGGCACCGTGGTGGATACCAACGGCCTGCCTGTGGCCGGCACCACAGTCCGTATCTACGACTTGATTGTGGATTCCGTGATGACCGACGCGAGCGGCCGGTTCACCATCCCCAACGTGCCGACCACCCTCGGCCCGCTGAGCCTGAGCGTGCGCGTGATTATCAATGGCCGCGCCTTCATCGCCTCCGTACGTTTGCAGGGAGTCTCCGGCGGCCAGACCCAGTCCGGCCTGCTCATCGTCCGTCCGTTAAATCCA
>ORMF011711816.1_pt1 | contig 10569 bp, 5 predicted proteins | sample 1779871 | NCBI WGS metagenome assembly ORMF01 (sample SAMEA104232316, study PRJEB22302) | groundwater metagenome | biome: forest; feature: aquifer; material: groundwater | place: USA | collected 2011-08-07 | depth 5.4 m
ACCGCGGTCTATATGCCGGCGCGCACGCTCGGCGACTTCGCCGCCAAAGCGATCGCCGCGGGTCTCGATCCGACGACGCCCGCGATTGCGATTGCCCGCGCGACGCGGCCCGACGAGAGCCGCATCGCGGCCCCGCTGGCGGGCCTGCCGGGGCTCGTCGCGGCAGCCGAGCTGCCGGGACCGGTGCTGGTGCTGATTGGCCGCGCGCTAGGCGAGGCGGTTGTCGCGGCGCTAGAACCGCGCGGCGCCATGGAAATGACGTCGTGATTTCAAATATTCAATTTGGTTGCGGGGGTAGGATTTGAACCTACGACCTTCAGGTTATGAGTGGTCTCCAACGGATTTCGCGCGATTGCGCAGAAGTTCTTTTTTCTTCGTATTTTCAATGAGTTAGTTGACTTGAGGCCCCGCGGTCCCCACTCTGCTTTGCGAAGGTTCGCGTCGCGGTATTCGCCCTCTTGCTTCCACCATGCTTCCACGGGCGGCCGCGATCGAGATCTGGAAGCAGATTGAGCATCGAGCCGCGCGTCATGCCGAAGCTGACCAAACGCACCGTCGACGCCGCAGAGATAAAGGTGTCCGAATATTTCCTTTGGGACGACGAACTGCCGGGCTTCGGGCTTCGCGTGTTGCCGAGCGGCCGCAAGGGATATGTCGTCCAGTACCGCGCCGGACGCCGCTCGCGACGAATGAGCCTTGGCCCGAGCACAGTGCTCGCCTGCGAGCAGGCACGTAACCGAGCGATTACGATCATCGCCGCGGCGCGGAACGGCGAAGACCCCGCCGCGAAGCGCGACGCCGATCGGGAGGCGATCACTGTCACCGAGCTCGCCGAGCGCTTCGATCGAGAGCATATCGCTCTGCGGGTCAAGGAGAGCACGGCCAAGGGTTACCGGCGGATGGTAGAGCGCGTGATCCTCCCGGCACTCGGTCGTCATCGCGTGACCGAGGTGACCCGAGCCGATATCGCCAAGCTGCACCACGACCTGCGTCACATCCCCTATGACGCCAACCGGTGCCTGGAGATCATCTCCAAGATGTTCAACCTTGCGGAGATGTGGGGGCTGCGGCCGGACGGCACTAACCCGCGCAAGCACATTCAAAAGTACCGAGAGGAGAAGCGCGAGCGTTTCCTGAGCGCTGCAGAGCTTCGCCGGGTTGGTGAGGTCCTGCGCGAGATGGAGCAGGAAGGCATCGAACTCCCCTCCGGCATCGCTGCCGCACGACTTCTGATCCTGACTGGCTGTCGGCTCAACGAAATCATGAGGCTCAAGTGGGATTACGTTGATTTTGAAGGTCGCGTACTTCGTCTGCCTGACTCCAAGACAGGCGCGAAGACCGTGTATCTCGGGCAACCCGCCATCGACGTACTGAAGGTGATCGAGCGAGCGCGAGATAATTCGTGGGTCATTACCGGCACGATGCCGGGAGCACCGCTCTACGATTTGCAGCCCTTCTGGCAACGCGTGCGCGCACGCGCCGGCTTAAAGGATGTCCGCATTCACGATCTACGACACACCTTTGCTTCGGCTGCTGTCGCCGCCGGACAGGGCCTGCCGATGATTGGAAAACTTTTGGGCCATACGCAGGTTCAAACGACTGCGCGATATACACATCTTGCCGCCCATCCGATTAAGGCGGCCGCCGACGTGGTCTCCGCGCAACTTGCGGCGAACCTTCAGGGTTCCGTCGAAAAAATCGACCAATTGGGCATCTCGCGCACCGCCTAAATCCTTCGCTTCAATACAAGCGATTGGGGTGGCTCGATCTGGCAACTTCTGGCATCCTTTACCATCCTTTACGATGTGAGGGCCGCAGTTCATGCCCGACGAGATTCTAACGCTGCCAGAGGTGGCCCAATTGCTGAAGGTCGCGGAAAAGACCGTCTACACCATGGCTCAGAAGAGCCAGCTGCCGGCATTCAAAGTCCGCGGCCAGTGGAGATTCAAGCGCATAGACATCGATCGCTGGATCGAGCAGCAGAAGGCAGCGGCGGGTGGCAGGGCCACTAAGCGAGGTGGTGCATGAGTCGCCTCGATGATCTTAAGCCGAGCGCCTCAGTCAAAGGGGTATTGCCGAACGGACTCGTGACTGTTGTGAGCGTGCAATGGCACGGCTCCGAGGCGCTCGAACTAACTTACAAAACACCTGAAGGAAAGGTCGCGAATGAGCTCCTGTACCGCCACGACGAGCCGCGCATAGAGGTCGTCCAGGAAGGCCGCCCCTGGAGTTTCGATGGGGACGGAGAGCTCTTTAGGTTGGTCTCCGAGGCACAGCGCATTCGCCTCGCTCATCTATTCGACCCAGTGCTTGCGGTGCACACGTCTATCGTCGAACCCTTGCCGCATCAGATCACGGCTGTCTACGAGGCAATGCTTCCCCGCCAGCCACTGCGTTTCTTGCTTGCCGATGACCCCGGCGCCGGCAAGACGATCATGGCCGGCTTGCTGATGAAGGAACTGATCGCGCGCGGCGATCTCCAGCGCTGCCTAGTCGTCTGCCCTGGCAGCCTCGCCGAACAGTGGCAGGACGAACTCTATCGTCGCTTCCACCTGCCGTTCGAGATTCTAACTAACGACAAGCTCGAAGCCGCACGGACCGGCAACTGGTTTCTGGAAACCAACCTCGTCATCGCCCGACTCGACAAGCTCTCTCGCAATGAGGATGTGCAGCAGAAGCTGCAGGCACCCGACTGCCGTTGGGATCTCGTCGTCTGCGACGAGGCACACAAGATGTCTGCCACCTTTTTCGGCGGCGAGGTCAAATACACCAAGCGCTACAGGCTAGGGCAACTCCTCTCGACACTGACGCGGCACTTCCTGCTGATGACAGCGACGCCGCATAACGGCAAGGAAGAGGACTTCCAGCTCTTCATGGCACTCCTAGACGGTGATCGCTTCGAGGGCCGCTTCCGGGATGGCGTTCATGCTGCGGATGTCTCGGATCTGATGCGTCGGATGGTCAAAGAGAACTTGCTAAAGTTTGACGCCACGCCGCTCTTCCCAGAGCGGATCGCCTACACGGTCCCATACAAGCTGTCCGACGCTGAGGCTCGCCTCTACAGAGAAGTGACCGACTATGTGCGCGAAGAGTTCAATCGCGCCGAGGCGCTCGAAAACGATAAGCGCTCCGGCCCCGTCGGCTTTGCGTTGACAATTTTGCAGCGTCGCCTCGCTTCATCACCAGAAGCCATCTATCAATCCCTGCGTCGTCGTCGTGAGCGGCTCGAAAGTCGGCTGCGCGAATTAGAGATTCTCCATCGCGGTGGCGAGGGCGCGCCCGCCCTCGCCGCATCGGTACCGACACTCGATGCGGAGGACGTCGAAGATCTAGAAGAAGCCCCCGACAGCGAAGTCGAAGCCGCTGAGGAAGAGATTCTTGATCAGGCTACAGCTGCACGCAGCATCGCCGAGTTGCGAACGGAAATCGAAACTCTGAAGCGGCTGGAGGCGCTGGCGCATTCGATCAGGCGCAGTGGCGAGGACAAGAAATGGCGCGAGCTGGCGAACCTTCTGTCCGAAATCTTCACGCCAGCCGCGATTGCGAACCAATTCGCTGAAGAGGCAGCTCCCTACGACTCAGGTACGCGGACGGTCCCCAAGCCAAGTCCGTCACCATCCCAGAAACTGGTTCTCTTCACCGAGCACCGCGATACCCTGAACTACCTGGAAAGCCGCATCACTACCCTTTTGGGCCGCAAACAGGCCGTCGTCATGATCCATGGCGGCATGGGGCGCGAGGAGCGGATGAAGGCGCAGGAGTCGTTCAGGCACGATCCCGAAGTCCAGGTTCTGCTCGCAACCGATGCGGCCGGCGAAGGCATTAACCTCCAGCGTGCCCACTTGATGGTGAACTACGACCTGCCGTGGAATCCGAACCGCCTCGAACAGCGTTTCGGCCGCATCCACCGCATCGGCCAGACCGAGGTGTGCCACCTCTGGAACCTGGTGGCCGAGGAAACTCGCGAGGGCGATGTCTATCGGAAACTGCTGGAGAAATTGGAGCAGGCGCGCAAAGCCCTGGGCGGCCAGGTATTCGACGTCCTTGGCAAACTACAGTTCGAAGGTCGCCCGCTACGCGAGTTGCTCATTGAGGCCATACGCTATGGCGATCTGCCAGAGGTGCGCGCTCGGCTCACAAAGGCGGTGGAGAGTGCTCTGGACCGCAGCCAGCTGCAGGATCTCCTGGAAGAGCGCGCATTGGCACACGATTCAATGGATGTAAGCCGCGTTCACCGCATCCGCGAGGACATGGAGCGTGCCGAAGCCCGCCGCCTGCAGCCGCACTACATCGAGTCCTTCTTTCTCGAAGCCTTCCAACGGCTCGGCGGCAACGCGAAGCAGCGCGAGCCCCGTCGTTATGAGGTGACGCACGTCTCAGCACCTGTGCGCAACCGTGATCGTCTGATCGGCATCGGGGAGCCCGTCCTGCCACGGTACGAGCGCATCGCCTTCGAGAAATCGCTCGTTGCACCGCCGGGTCAGCCACTGGCCGCATTTGTCTGTCCAGGTCATCCGCTGCTCGACGCCGTCATTGACATTACGCTTGAGCGTCACCGCGATCTTTTGCGCAGGGGCACTGTACTGGTCGACGACAACGATCCTGGCCTCAGTCCGCGCGTACTGTTCTATCTTGAGCACGCTATTCAGGATGCTGGAATTACGCGTGCGGGTGAGCGCCGCATCGTCTCCAAGCGCATGCTCTATGTCGAGACTAACGCCGCCGGCAATGCGCGAAATCTGCAGTACGCGCCATATCTCGACTATCGACCTCTCGCCGCAGACGAGCCCGGGCTTGAGGCGATCCTGTCACGACCCGAAAGCTCCTGGATCGGGCGGGACCTCGAGCAGGCGGCACTGGGCCACGCCATTGCCCATGTCGTGCCCGAGCATGTCGCCGAGGTTCGCGCGCGCAAACTCGCCCTCCTTGAAAAGACGGAAGCCGCTGTCAAGGAGCGCCTGACCAAGGAGATCAGCTACTGGGATCACCGTGCCGAACAACTGAAGCTACAGGAGCAATCGGGTAGGTCCAACGCTCGCCTGAACTCGGGTGAGGCGCGAAAACGCGCCGATGCGCTGCAAGGCCGCCTTGAAAAGCGAATGATGGAAATCAAGCAGGAGAGACAAATCTCACCGCTGCCCCCAGTGGTTCTCGGTGGGTTGCTAGTCGTGCCGGCGGGATTGATCGCAGCCATGGCGGGGCGTCCCCCCCCGGCCTCTCCCTCATCCCCGGACACCCAAGCCGCAGCGGCGCGCGCGCGCGAGATCGTGATGCAAATCGAGCGTGGCCTCGGTTTCGAGCCGACCGACCGTGAGTTCGAGAGACTCGGCTACGACATCGAGAGCCGCGTGCCACATACCGGACGGCTGCGCTTCCTCGAAGTGAAAGGCCGTGTGACGGGAGCGGACACCATCACCGTCACCCGGAACGAAATCTTGTATTCGCTCAACAAGCCGGACGACTTCATTCTTGCCATTGTCGAGTTTCTCGACGACAGCACGCACCGTGTTCATTACGCGCGGCGGCCGTTCCAGCGCGAGCCGGACTTCGGGGTGGTGAGCGTAAATTACAAGTTTGCGGAATTAATCGAGCGCGGGAGTCTCCCTTCGTGATTGTTCAGGCCAGGATTTGGGCAAAGGCAGAGACGCCGGAGATGCGCTCCGACGCCATTGTCGTTTCCTTCGATTATATTTGGTACGAGCCGCTTCATCGGCGACGATTCTCTGCAATCATTCGCAAACGCGTTCCTACTAGCTTTCAGCCATCATGGATTTATTTCCATATCAATTCGCCCAAGAGCGCGATTTGTGCTCGCGCCTCGCTGAAGGGCATCGATCATCTTGATCTAAAATCCGCGATTGATATCGAAAAGTTTCTGGGTCTTTCGCGAGATGAAATCATTAGTTATTTTGGGCATTTAGATTCGATAGGTGTTTATTTGCTCGAAAATATAGAACTCGCAGAGGTCGAGGTCTCGATAGGTAAGCTAGCAGAGCGCTTAATCTATAATCCGCCGCAAAGCTTCTTTGCGTTATCGAGACCAGCAAAAATGGTCATTAACCAAATGTGCGGATTCCAAGCTCATCGCTCAAGCCATATATCGGAGAAGCGCGCATGAAAACCTCGAAAAAGCTGATCGAGGTCGCGCTACCTCTTGCTTCGATAAACACGGCGTGCTCGCGAGAGAAATCAATTCGGCATGGGCATCCATCAACGTTACATCTTTGGTGGGCGCGCCGGCCATTGGCCGCAGCGCGGGCGGTCATCTTCTCGCAGATGGTGGACGATCCATCGAGCCGGCCTGACCTTTTCAGGACCGAGAAGGCGCAAGAGAAGGAACGCCAGCGGCTGTTTCGTATCATCGAAGAGCTAGTCAAATGGGAGAGTACCAATAACGAGGATGTACTTGAGCTTGCGCGGGCCGAGATTTGGCAAAGCTGGCGACGGGCATGTGCCGAGAACGTCGACCATCCTCGTGCAAAGGAACTATTCGATCGGTTCCACCTGCCCGCCTTCCACGACCCATTCGCTGGCGGAGGTTCGCTTCCTCTAGAAGCCCAGCGGCTGGGTCTGGAAAGTTTCGCAAGCGACCTCAATCCGGTGGCCGTCTTGATCAGCAAATCAATGGTCGAGATCCCACCAAAATTTGCCGGCAAGCCGCCAGTAAATCCTGCCTCGCTGGCGAAACTGCTGCAAGGCGGGCATTGGAACGGTAGAGGGACACAGGGCCTAGCTGAGGACGTTCTTTATTACGGCCAGTTGATTCGAGATGAGGCTGAAAAGCGTATCGGGCATCTCTATCCCAAAATTGAGATTACAAAAGAGAATGCAAAGGAGCGGCCAGACCTGAAGCCGCTCATCGGCAAGAAGCTGACGGTCGTCGCTTGGCTGTGGGCACGCACAGTAAAGAGCCCAAATCCAGCCTTCGCACAGATCGACGTCCCATTAACCTCCACATTCATGCTCGCTACGAAAGTGGGCAAGGAAGCGTACATCAAGCCGATAATCGACCATGACGGTTATCGCTTCCTCGTGCAAATTGGAAAACCAAAGAATACCGAAGCGGCTTACGACGGTACGAAGCTCAAGGGATCGAACTTCCGCTGTCTGATTTCAGATTCCACAATCGACGCGAATTATATTCGGACGGAAGCTCAAGCCGGTCGGATGAGCGCAAGACTTATGGCAGTGATCGCCGAAGGCGAGCATGGTCGCGTTTATTTGTCTCCACAAGCCGAAATGGAAGCAATCGCCCGGTCAGCGTCGCCTACGTGGAAGCCGGAGCTGAAAGTACCCACGCCTTGCCACGACGTTGATCGATTGCCGATGTATGGAATGCCGACTTGGGGAGACGCGTTTACACCGCGCCAGCTTGTAGCTTTGTCAACGTTCTCTGAATTGGTGCGAGATGTCCGAGAGAAAGTTCAAAACGATGCGCGCGCAGCGGGCTTGCTTGATGATGGAATCAGTCTCAGCGCTGGCGGCAAGGGCGCAGTCGCCTACGCTGATTCGGTGACCGCATACTTGGGGCTTGGAGTTGGTAGAAGCGCAAATTACTGGTCTTCGTTTACGCCATGGGCGGGCGATTTCATCGTTCAAACGTTTGGCCGACAAGCAATACGGATGGTGTGGGATTATGCAGAAGGGAACCCATTTTCCTCATCTACGGGCAATTGGAGCGGAGCAATCGACTGGATCGAAAAAGTCATACTAACAAGTCTGTCCGCATTTACCGTTGGAAGAGCAATACAAGCCGATGCCCAACGACAATCGGTGAGCGACTCCAAAGTCGTCTCTACAGACCCTCCCTATTACGACAACATTGGCTATGCCGACTTGTCAGATTTCTTTTATGTCTGGCTACGCCATGCGCTACAGCCGATCTTCCCTGATCTCTTCTCCACCCTCGCCGTGCCCAAGGCAGAAGAACTCGTGGCCACACCCAATCGTCACGGCAGCAAGGCAGGAGCGGAGGCATTCTTCCTTGACGGTATGACACAGGCGATGCACCGCCTAGCCGAACAGGCACATCCGGCCTTTCCGGTCACCATTTACTACGCATTCAAGCAATCTGAGAGTGCGGGTGACAGCGGAACCGCGAGCACCGGCTGGGAGACTTTTCTTGGTGCCGTTATTCGCGCTGGCTTTGCGCTCAGTGGAACATGGCCAATGCGGACCGAACGTGATCAAGGCCTGAAGACAGGCACAAATGTTCTAGCATCCAGCATCATCTTAGTCTGCCGTCCGCGCGCGACCGATGCGCCTACCATCACGCGCCGTGATTTCCTGAACGCGCTGAAGGCGGAGCTGCCCAATGCGCTCATTAACCTTCAGCGCGGCAACATCGCGCCGGTGGACCTAGCGCAGGCGGCCATCGGTCCGGGTATGGCGGTCTACACTCGATATGCGAAGGTGCTCGACGCCGAGGGCAAGTCACTCTCCGTGCGAGAGGCCTTAGCGCTCATCAATCAAACCCTCGACGAGGCGCTGGCGGAGCAGGAAGGCGACTTCGACGCCGACAGCCGGTGGGCTCTCGCGTGGTTCGCGCAGTCGGGGTTTAACGAGGGCGAATACGGCGTAGCCGAGACGCTCTCCAAGGCCAAGAATACAAGCGTGTCAGGCATGGTTGATGCGCGCATCTTGGCGTCGAGTCGCGGCAAAGTGCGACTTTTGAAACCGAACGAGCTTCCCGCCGATTGGGATCCAACCACCGACCCTCGGCTTACGGCGTGGGAGATGGTCCACCAACTGATCCGCTCACTCGAAGCGAGCGGCGAAGGCGCGGCGGCCGCACTTGTAGCGAAGCTTGGCAGCAAGGCCGAGGTTGCCCGAGAGCTTGCCTACCGCCTCTACGCTCTCTGTGAACGCAAGAAGCGCGCGGCCGAGGCGCTGTCTTACAACGGGCTGGTGCAGAGCTGGCCTGAGATTTCGCGCCTTGCCCGCGAGGATGCCAGTCCGCAGCCGGCGCAGGCGCAACTGATCTAGCAGGAGCGAGCCTATGGCGATCAGCAACCACGAGCGTGTCGGCAAGGCGCTTGAACTGCTCAAGGAAGGGCTTCGCCCGTTCGTTGAGCGCGAACTCAAGACTTATCATGGCGATCGCTGGGCTTCCGAGGTGAAGGAGGTGCTGACCGATACTCGCCTCGGCGGTGGCAAGGGCGATGCAATGCAGGATGTCGCCGTGCAGTTGGTCCTTATGGATCGAACCTGGGGGGACGTCTTTCGGAAAACACTCGGAAAGGCAGAACGCAGCCTCGTCAACGAATTGCTCGACGTGCGCAATCGCTGGGCGCACCAAAACCCATTCTCTGGGGACGATGCTGATCGGGCGCTCGACTCCGTGTCTCGACTCCTGACTGCCGTTTCCGCACCGCAGGCCGACGAGGTCGGCAAGATGAAGATGGAGCTGAGGAGGCTTATCTTCGACGAGCAGGTACGTGGTGAGAAACGCAAGAGCGCCGGCATCCCTATCGAGAGCCAGACTACAGGTAACCTCAAGCCGTGGCGCGAGGTAGTGACGCCGCACAAGGACGTAGCGAGCGGCCGGTATCAACAAGCCGAGTTCGCAGCCGATCTGTGGCAGGTGCATCTCGGCGAAGGCACGGACGAGTACAAGAACCCGGTCGAGTTCTTTCGCCGCACGTATCTTACCGAGAGCCTGAAGGGGATGTTGGTTGGCGCGGTGCGGCGCCTCTCCGGCCCGGGGGCCGACCCGGTGGTGCAACTGCAGACCAACTTCGGTTGCGGCAAAACGCACTCGATGCTGGCGCTCTTTCACCTGTTTTCCGGTATTGCGCCCACGGAGCTGGCCGGCATCGACGCCGTTATGCAGGAGGCCGCGACAAAGAAACTGCCGACCGCAAAACGAGTGGTGCTGGTAGGCAACAAGATTTCGCCCGGCAATCCTTCTACCAAACCCGACGGCACGGTAGTGCGTACTCTTTGGGGAGAGCTGGCGTGGCAGCTCGGCGGCAAAAAGGCCTTTGCACGCATCAAGGCCGACGATGAAAAGGCGACCAGCCCGGGCGACGTACTGCGTGAACTATTTACCGAGTACGGGCCATGCTTGATTTTGATCGACGAGTGGGTCGCCTATGCGCGCCAACCCCACGACCAGAGCGACCTGCCGGCGGGCGGGTTCGAGACCCAGTTCACCTTCGCCCAGGTACTGACCGAGTCTGCGAAGCTGGCGAAGAACTGCCTGCTGGTGATCAGCCTTCCCGCCTCGGACACCGCGGGCTCGCCACACCCCCAGGCCGATGATGTGGAGGTGGGCGGCCAGCGTGGGCGCGAGGCTCTCGATCGGCTCCGCAACGTGGTCGGCCGCGTTGAGTCCTCGTGGCGACCGGCAAGCGCCGAGGAGGGTTTCGAGATTGTGCGGCGACGGCTGTTCGAGCCGATGGCCGATCCAGCGCAATTCAAGGACCGCGACGTGGTGGCGCGCGCCTTCGCCGATCTCTATCGGACGCAGCACCAGGAGTTCCCGCCCGAGTGCCGCGACGCCGACTATGAAAAGCGGCTCAAGGCAGCCTACCCAATCCATCCAGAGATCTTCGATCGGCTCTACAC
>ORMF010299536.1_pt1 | contig 10568 bp, 5 predicted proteins | sample 1779871 | NCBI WGS metagenome assembly ORMF01 (sample SAMEA104232316, study PRJEB22302) | groundwater metagenome | biome: forest; feature: aquifer; material: groundwater | place: USA | collected 2011-08-07 | depth 5.4 m
CCCGGGGGGCGCCCCGGGCGCAGACGAGGCACAGGACCCCAGCAGGGGCCCACCCCCGCCAGTCCTGAAGACGATGCTCGAGCGACTCCACGGCGTCGGGCTCTACGGCCGCGCTGACGGTCGCTGAAGGACGCGCCGCCCGGACGGCATCGCGAAGCTTCACGACGAGCTGTGTGAGACGCTCGGCACGAAAGTTCCTCCAGCGCTCGGGGAACGCCTGCGTGTAGAGGAGCGGTTGGGCTGCCAGTCGGCGGTCGTACGTCTGCTGATTGCCAGGCGTCAGATCGGCGGCAATTGATCGTCGGAATGCGGCGAGGGCCTCTCGACTGTAGTCGAAGTCTTCGGTGGGGTAGCGCGCGTGGTCGAGGTGCACACCATCCAGGTTGTAGTGCGTGACGAAGTCGCTGATGGTGTTCGCAGTGAAGTCGGCGGCACCAGGAGCCATCGGGGAAAGGTAGAGGCCCTCCACCTGATCCGGCCGGCTGCGGGCATATCGCGAAAGACGACCAAGATACTGCGGGCTCGTGGGGTCCACGTCCGCGAGGTCCGCGGCCAGGGCGCGAGGCACCATGAGCCACTCGGGATGACGGTAGACGATGTGGTCGCGGGCCGTGGGTAGTTCGTTCGCACCGGCGACACGGTTCACGTTGAACCAGGCATGCACCGTCAACCCTACCCGGTGCGCGCGTTCGATGACGAGGGCGAGCGGATCGAACGCCGGCTGGACGGCGAGAGAGAAGGGCCGCTGCTCGAGCGCGCTGGCGTAGGAGGTGTCGGCGAGGCCGCGGACCTGAACGAGCAGGGTGTTGAAGCCGCTGGCGCGTGCCGTCGTCACCATGGTGTCAACCGCGGCTGGCGAGGTGAGCGTGGTTCGAACGACCCAGAGCGCACGAACCTCGCGGTTGCCAGAACTCTCAGAATTCGCGAGGACCTCGGACGCTGCGCGTAAACGACTCGAAGTGAAGGGACACAGGGCCGCGGCGGCGGCGAGTATCAGGATGGCCTGCCGCAGCCCACGACTGTCGACTCGCCGTGTCATCGGAAACGTCACGCCTTTTCCGAGGCTCCGCCTCCGCCCAGCAGTTCCCTCAATCGTGGTTCTGCCTCCTCGCCGATGGCATCGGCGATGAAGTCGTGGGCCTTTCTGAGGCGCGCGACGGCGCGCGCGTAGTTGAGTCCCGACTTCTGCATGACGATCGCGGCCTTCACGTTCCAGTGGGCGCTGCGAAGCAACTTGTCGGCCTCGTCGTACTCGAGCCCCGTGATCATGGTGATGATCCGACGCGCGCGATCGCGAAGTTTCTCCGATCCCATCTGCACGTCGACCATCAGGTTGCCGTACGTTTTCCCAATGCGGATCATGGCCGCCGTTGTCAGCATGTTGAGCACGATCTTCGTGGCCGTGCCCGCCTTGAGGCGCGTGGATCCCGCAATCACTTCCGGACCGACCGCGGGCGCGATGATCACGTCCACGAAGGTCTGCAGTTCCGTGCGCGGATCGCAAGTCACGAAGATGATCTTCGATGCTGCCCGCCTGGCGCGCGTCAGTGCCCCGCGCACGAACGGCGTCATGCCGCTGGCCGACACGCCGATGACGACATCCTTCTTCGTGGGCCGTAGACGGTTGATGGAGCGTGCGCCTTCTTCGTAGTTGTCTTCGACGCCTTCCTTGGCCCGCACCAGCGAGTTCTTGCCGCCGGCGATGATGGCCTGGACCATCGTGGGGCTCGTGCCGAAGGTCGGCGGCATCTCCGCGGACTCGACGACGCCGAGCCGTCCGCTGGTGCCCGCGCCTACGAAGATGATGCGGCCACCCTTACGAAGCGCCTGGGTGATGATGTCGATGCCGACGGTAATCCGCTCCTTCTCGCGCTGGACCGCCACGAGCATCTTGCGGTCCTCGTTCAGCATGCCCTCCACGATGTCAGCGGGGGAGAGTTTGTCGATCGCCAGCGTCGACGGATTGATCGCCTCCGTGGGAAGGGACTGCCATTTGGAGCGCAGGGGCATGCTGGGAACAGACCTCAGGAGAACAAACCGCGGATGCTAGCATAGTCGACGGCCAAGGGCCAACGGCAATGACGAAGCACCACCAATGACCACCCTCGATTCGTACCTCGACCATCTCCGCATCGAGCGCCGCCTGGCCACTCACACGCTCGAGAGCTACGCCCGCGACCTGCAGGCGCTGGCTGCTTTCGCGGCGTCGCGGAAGGCTCGACCGGAGGCGCTCGATCGCAGGGCGCTCGAGGCGTTCGTCCGGCAGCAGATGACGAGTGGTCTGTCTCCACGGTCCGTGGGGCGGGGTGTTGCAGCCGTGCGCGGCTACTACAAGTATCTCGTGGTCGATCGACAGATCTCTCACAATCCAGCAGACGACCTGCATCCGCCCAGGGCATGGGCCGCGCTCCCGAGGTTTCTGTCACTCGAAGAGGTCGATGCCCTCATCGCGGCGCCCGACACCACGGCCCTGCGCGGGCTGCGCGACCGCGCGATGATCGAACTGCTCTACGCCACCGGCATGCGCGTCTCTGAACTGGTCGGTCTCCGCGCCGCCGATCTGCATCTCGATGCGCACTACATCACGTGCATCGGAAAGGGGAACAAGGAGCGACTGATCCCCATCGGCGATCAAGCTGCCGACTGGACGGCGCGCTACCAGCGTGATGGGAGACCCGCGCTCCTCAAGAAGGTCACCGGAACAAGCCCCACGCCGCGGCTGTTTCTGAATGCGCGCGGTCGGCCGCTCAGCCGCGTCGGCTTCTGGAAGATTCTCAAGGGCTACAGCCGGCAGGTTGGCCTTCCCGTGTCGGTCAGCCCGCACGTCCTCCGGCACTCCTTCGCCACGCACCTGCTCGAGCGAGGTGCCGATCTCCGCGCAATCCAGGCGATGCTCGGGCACGCCGATCTGTCGACGACGCAAATCTACACGCACGTGCTCGAAGCGCGGCTGCGTACGGTCTATGATCGGTTTCACCCCCGCTCTTGATCTGCTAGACTGAATCGTTTGACGCCTTCGTTTTCGCGGACGATCTGCGCACTGTCCGGCCCGAAGCTGGACCTGACTAGGAGTCCTGCATGAGCCGTAGTGGACGGCATCTCTTCACATCCGAGTCTGTCACCGAAGGACATCCCGACAAGATCGCCGACCAGATTTCGGATTCGATCCTCGACGCCCTCATTGGCCCGGATCCTCAGAGCCGCGTTGCCTGTGAAACGCTGGTCACGACCGGGATTGCCTTTATCGCAGGAGAAATCACCACCCGCGCGGTGATCGATTACCAGAAGGTCGTCCGCGACACCATCACCGACGTCGGCTATACGCGCGGCAAGTTCGGGTTCGACGCGGAGACGTGTGCCGTGATCTCGTCAATTCACAGCCAGTCGCCCGATATCGCGATGGGCGTGGACACCGGGGGCGCCGGCGACCAGGGGCTGATGTTCGGGTACGCCTGCCGGGAAACCGAAGAACTGATGCCGCTGCCGATCATGCTCGCGCACAAGCTCGTCAGGGGGCTGTCAGCCGCGCGGCGCAACGGCGTGCTCGGGTACCTGCGTCCCGACGGCAAATCGCAGGTCACCGTGGAGTACGACGGCAACACGCCCGTGCGCGTCGACACCGTGGTCGTGTCGAGCCAGCACAGCCCGGATGCCACGAACGAGCAGATGCGCGCCGACATCATCGGGAAGATCATCAATTGCGTCATCCCCGCGCAGCTGATGGACAAGCAAACCAAGGTATACGTCAATCCCACCGGACGGTTCGTCGTTGGCGGTCCGCACGGAGATGCCGGCGTGACCGGCCGAAAAATCATCGTCGACACCTATGGAGGCGCCGCGCCGCACGGCGGCGGCGCGTTCTCGGGGAAGGACCCCACCAAAGTGGACCGGTCGGCCTGCTATATGGCCCGCTACATCGCCAAGAATGTTGTGGCGGCGGGCATTGCCGATCGCGCGCTGGTGCAGCTCGCCTACGCCATCGGTGTCGCGGATCCGGTGTCGGTGATGGTGCACACCGAAGGCACTGGACGCATTCCCGAGGAGCGGATCACCGAGCTGGTGCGCGGTCACTTCAAGCTCACGCCACGCGGCATCATCGACGACCTGAATCTCCGGCGGCCGATCTACAAGCAGACCGCAGCGTTTGGGCATTTCGGACGTTCCGAGCCGGAGTTCACGTGGGAGCGGACCGACAAGGCAGCGTCGCTACAGTCGCAGGCGAGGCTCTAAGAGTCTCCACGTGAAGCGTGTTCTCCTGGCAGGGGCGGTCCTGGTGGCCGCCGGTGTCCTGTGGATCGCGTTTACGCTCCCACCCGTCCGCATGGCACTTCCCCATGCCGAGGACGATGGCACCGTTGCCGGCGTTCTTCACATTCACACCAACCGATCCGACGGCTCCGGTTCGCCACAGGATGCGGCAGCTGCGGCAAGTCGCGCCGGGCTCAAGTTCATTGTCCTGACCGATCACGGGGATGCGACGCGCACGCCAGATCCACCTTCGTACTACGGCGACGTCCTCACTCTCGACGGCGTGGAGATCAGCACCGCCGGAGGTCATTACCTCGCCATCGGGTTGCCGGCGGCGCCCTATCCGCTCGGCGGGGAGCCTCGGGATGTGGTCGAGGACGTGGCACGCCTGGGCGGGTTCGGCGTTGCTGCGCATCCCGATTCGCCGAAGCAGGAACTGCAGTGGCAAGGCTGGTCCACACCGTTCGACGGCATCGAAGTCGTCAATGCGGATACCAGCTGGCGCGTCCACGCCACCGGCGGCCTCCGAGCGAAGCTCCGGCTGCTCGAGGCGCTGAGCGGCTATCCGTTCAGGCCGGCAGAGGCCATCGCGCGGCTCCTGAGCGATTCGTCACGGGTGCTGGCGCGATGGGAGACACTGACGCGCGTACGCCGCGTGGTGGCCGTGGCTGGCACCGACGCCCACGCGCAGATAGGACCGGTCCCCATTCCCAGCTACGAATCGGCGTTTCGCATGCTCTCGGTGCGGGTCAAACCCGAGGGCCAGCTTTCGGGGAATGCGGCTCGGGACGCCGCAGCCATTCTCCGTGGGCTCCGTGCCGGGCATGTCTACACGGCGGCGGACGGTTTTGCGGGCCCACCGCTCTTCGAGTTCTCCGCGGTCAACTCCGCTGGAAGCGCGGGACAGGGCGACGAGTTGCTCGCGTCCGGCCCGGTCACACTTCGCGTGCAGAGCAATGCGCCGCCGACCTTCACGACGACGGTCTGGCGAGGCGATCAGATCCTGGAAACCGACCGTCACGACGGCTCATTGACCGTGACCGCGCCGGAAGCGCCGGCGGTGTACCGGGTTGAGATTCACGCATCGGATCGCCGCGATCGGCCGTTGTGGATTGCCAGCAACCCGATCTATGTCCGAGGGTCGATGAATGCCAGCGCGGCGCCAGGATTGGCACACCCGCTGGCTGTTGAGACCGAGCCTCTCTTCACCGGACGAAACGCATCCGCGTGGCGTCTGGAGCGCGCCGCTTCGTCCACGGGCGAGATGCACGTCGTTTCGAGTGAGGAGGGCAAGGGGGAGCTGCATGTCCGCTACCGGCTGGCGAGCGACCATTCACAGGACGGCCGTCTCGCGCTGCTCGTGTCATTCCCCCGGTCTCTTGCGTCCTATGATCGCACCGCATTTTCCGTGCGCGCCGATCGGCCCATGCGAATTTCAGTCCAGCTGCGCACCGAGAAGGCCGGGGTCGCCGAGGAGCGCTGGCAACGGTCTGTCTATGCTGACACGACACGGCGGACACGAACGCTCTTCTTCGACGACTTCGTGCCAATGGGCGAGAGCAGGCACGCGAGGCCGCCGCTGGCCGACATGCCATATGTCATGTTCGTCGTGGACGCCGCGAGCGCCGGGCTCGGCGTGTCAGGCGAGTTCTGGATCTCGGACGTCAGCGTGCAGCGCTAGCGCGGATGTCGCGTCGCCTTTGTTGCCGCACCTCAGGTCTGCTCGTCACGAGATCATTCAGGAAAGGGCACGAAGTCACTCCAACGCGTGTGAACCAAACCACGCTCGCGATCTGCGTGACCTCGTGATACATAGGCGTGAACAGCGGAATCGCGCCAGCTGGTTCACCGGTTCTACGTGCGCACCGTGAGAATCATGTAGAGCGCCGCGGCGGAGAAGAGCAGATTGGGCGCCCAGGCGGCAAGCGTCGGCGTGAGAAAACCTCCGGACCCCAGCGCCCCGAAGACGCTCATCGTCACGAAATATCCGAGCGCGAGCACAATCCCCACGCCCACACCGTACAGCGCGCCGCGACGGCCGCCACCGGCGGCAAACGGCACGGCCAGCAGCGTCATGATGACCGTCACGAGCGGAAAGGCAATCTTGCGCTGCAGTGCCACGGTGTACGGAATCACGTTCGCGCCGCTCGCGCGCAGCTGGGCAATGTAGTCGCGGAGCTGGTTGAAGGTGAGCATCTGATCGTAGGTCATCTGTTCCGTGTCAACCCAGCGGCTGCCGAAGTATTCCGGCGACTCGAGCGTCAGCGTGCGCTCCGGGTATGTCTTGTACGTGACGGCGATGGCATGGCTCTTCGGCCCTTTTCCCTGGAGAAACTGGCGGGTCCAGCTGTCTCGAGCGTTCCAGAGTGCAAACTCGGGGTTGTGCTCCGGCGACGGGCCCGCGAGTGTGGCCTCGCTCGCGTACGTCATGGCGCTCAACCGCCAGTTTTTCTGGGCCACCTGGTACGTCCACAGATGCAGGAATCGATTCTCGTTTGAATCGAAGAGGTCGTAGTGGTAGAGCGATCCGGTGCGGCTGATGGTCCATCGCTGATTGAACGGAGACGTCTGCGGTCCGAACCCGCGCACCAGGCGGTTCAGTCGGTCCGCCTCGCGATTGGCGGTCGGGAGCAGGCGCTCCTGCACCAGGAACAGCGCGCCGGCGACCAGGGCGCCGAAGAGGACCAGGGGACCGGCTGTTCGGTAGAGGCTGATGCCGCAGGCGCGCATGACGATGAGTTCGCTGTTCTTCGTCATCAGCGCCACCGTCACGAGAGTGGCCATCAAGACGGATATCGGGATGACGTAGAACACGAACTGCGGCGTCTGAAAGTAGAAATAGCGGAGCACGGTCCCGAGCGTCGTCTCCTTGCGAAACAGCTCGTCGGCCAGATCGATGAACGTCGAGATGTAGAAAATGCCGAGGAGAGACACCAGACTGAGGAGCACGATCCGCCAGTATTGGCGCGCGAGGTAGACATCGAGGAGCCTCGGCGTCGGGATGTTCAGGTGGGGGAGTCGGACGACGAGGAGGACGCGCCTCGGTTGGCGCCCCATCCGGGCCGCACCCTCCGCTGGCGTCCCCGTTGCGACGTCTCGGCTCCAGAACGAAGGGACGCTCAATCGAATCGGCTGATCCGCCGAGCGCGAGCGCCACGCCAGCATCAGCACGCCGGTCCCCGCCATGATGATGTTCGGTGCCCACGGTGCCCATTCAGGGCTGAACCGGCCTCCCATCGCCAGGGCGCGAAACACATAGAGGAAGATGTAGTAGACAAAGATCACGCCGAACCCGAGGACGAAGCTGGCGAGCTTGCCGTCCTTCCGGTTGCTTGCACCAAGGCCGAGGCCGATGAGCGCGAGGATCGGGCAGGTGACGGGCAGTGCCAGCTTCTGCTGCGACATCATGCGGTACTGATAGCCGGGGTCGCCGTGCTCGGCCGCTTCCGCGATGCGTTCGCGCAGCTCGGCGAAGGTCATTTCCGGCGCGCCCTTGGCTGGCGGCGGCGGAAAGACCGTGCGGGGATCCAGCGAGATGACGAAGGTCTCGAACACCTGCTCGTCGTACTTCTCCGGCTTGTCCGTGTAGGTCGTGTGGGACGTACCGTCGAGGAGTTCGAGCTGAACGAGGCGGTGCTCGCGGTCGAGGCGGATGTGCCCCTGCCGAGCGAAATACACGATCGTGCGGCCGGGCTGCGTGGTGTCAGCCAGAAAGACGTCCTCCCATCCACCGGTTGGCGGCAGATTGCGGACGTAGATCACACGATTCGGGAAGTCTTCGAAGAACACGCCCGGCCTGACGCTCCGCTCGACCCGAGAGGCCACGACGCCGTAGGTAATTTCCCGAAACGTCTGGTTGGCCGCGGGGAGGGCGACGATCGTTTCGTAGGCCGCAAAGAGGGTCGCCAGCACGGAGATGAAGACGAGCGGCCGGAGCAGTCGCACGAGACTGACGCCGCACGCCTGCAGGGCGACGAACTCCCGATCGGATGACAGGCGGCCAAATCCGATCAGGATGCCGAGGAGTACTGACATCGGAATCGTCAGACTCAGCTGACTGGGCAGGAGCGTGAATAGGACGCGAGCGATCGTCGACCACTCGACGCCTTTGGCCACGAGATCCTCACCCTGTCGAAGGATGACTGGGATCTCCAGCACGAAGGTGAGCACCAGCAGCCCGAGCGTGAAGGGCAGGATGATCTCGCGCAGGATGTAGCGGTCGATAGTCTTGAACATGGACAGCTTTCGGCCTTGTGTCGGCTGTCATCGCTGCACACGACAGCGCAATTCTTCCAGGAGTGGTCCCGTTATCGCTCAGAGCTGCCTCTAACAGCTGAGAGCTTCGCAAATCCCAATTAGACTAACACCCTATGACTCGCGTCGCTCTTCTCTGGCATATGCACCAGCCGTACTACGAAGACCTCGTCACCCGCGAACACATCCTGCCGTGGGTTCGACTGCACGCACTGAAGGACTACTACGGCATGGTGGCGCTGCTGCGCGAGTTCCCGGGCGTCCGCGTGACGTTCAACCTCGTGCCCTCGCTCCTCGTCCAACTCGAAGCGTTTGCCGGGAACCAGGCGCACGACCGCTACCTGGACCTGACCCTCACGCCGGCGAACGAGCTGAGCGGAGCGGACGCCGCGTTCATGGCGCAGCACTTCTTCCATGCCCACCGGCAGCGCATGATTGAGATCCATCCGCGCTACGCGGAACTCTTCGCACGGCGCGGGCCGATCACGACCTCCGCAGATGCGGAGCGCGCCGCGGGCCGCTTCACAGTAGACGACCTTCGCGATCTGCAGGTCTGGCAGAAGCTCGCCTGGATCGATCCGTCCTACCTTGATGGAGACGCTCGCGTGCGAGATCTGGTCGCGAAGCAGCGGAACTTCACCGAAGCTGACAAGGGCGTGCTGCGCACGGTTGAACTCGATCTCCTGAACGCCGTGATTCCCGCATACAAGGAAGCCGCGGAGCGACAGCAGATCGAGATCTCCACGTCACCGTTCTACCATCCGATTCTCCCGTTGCTCTGCGACAGCGACGTGTACAAGCGAACCCATCCTGAGTCGCGGATGCCCCGGCAGCGGTTCGTGCATCCTGAGGATGCCCTCGCCCAGCTGACCCGGGCCTCCGACTGCCATGCGCGGCTGTTCGGGGTGAGGCCCAGCGGGCTGTGGCCGTCCGAAGGATCCGTGTCCGATGCCATGGTACCGCTTGTCGCCCAGGCGGGCTTCAAGTGGATGGCCACCGACGAACAGGTGCTTGCCAGGACGCTTGACACCACGTTTGTCCGAGACGAGCTCGGGTATCTGGATCAGCCCGACCGGCTGTACACGCCGTATGTCATCTCGACGGGCGGCGCCCGTGTGGCGTGCGCATTTCGGGATCATGCGCTGTCGGACCTGATCGGGTTCACATATGCAGGATGGCCCGCTGAGCGGGCCGCGGACGACTTCGTGGGCCGTCTCGCCGAAGCCGGGCGCCAGTATGCCGCGCGGACGGGCGGGCGAGAGGCCATGATTTCCATCATCCTCGACGGTGAAAATGCCTGGGAGCACTTTGAAGGCCAGGGGCGCCCGTTTCTTCGGGCGCTTTACAGCCGCCTCTCCAACCACCCCGAGCTGCGAACGGTGACGATGGGGGAGGCCTGCCAGGGCGGTGGACCTGAGCTTCGGAGCATCTTCCCGGGGTCATGGATCGATGCGAACTTCTACATCTGGATTGGACACCCGGACGACCACCGGGCGTGGAGTCAGCTGGCCGAGGCGCGCGATGCGATCGAAACACCCAACAGCGTCGAGCCGACGGCCCTCGCGCGTGCGCGGGAGGAGGTGCTGATCGCGGAGGGTAGCGACTGGTTCTGGTGGTATGGCGATGACCACTCATCGGACCACGATCTGGAGTTCGACGATCTCTTCCGGCGTCACCTGAGGAACGCCTATCGGCTGCTCGAGAAGCCGGGGCCCCGCGGACTCTTCGTGACGAATATCTCGCACGGCGCCGCCACGGCCTCCTACAGCGAGCCGACGGTTCGACTCTCGCCAACGCTGGACGGCGAAGACACGAGCTACTTCGAGTGGCTCGGCGCCGGCGCCATCGAGCCCCATGAGGTTGCCGGCGCGATGCACCACGTTGACCGGCAGCCGGCGCTCCTCACCATGGTGCGCTACGGGTTCGACGCCGAACACCTGTACGTCCGGCTGGACGCGAATCGGCCCATGAAGGAGCTGCTGGCGGGTGGGTATGAGGCGTCGTTCAAGTTCCTGGCTCCTGAAGGGGTGCGCTTTTCCGTGCGCGGCGACAGCAACCGAGTCACA
>ORMF010976001.1_pt1 | contig 10568 bp, 6 predicted proteins | sample 1779871 | NCBI WGS metagenome assembly ORMF01 (sample SAMEA104232316, study PRJEB22302) | groundwater metagenome | biome: forest; feature: aquifer; material: groundwater | place: USA | collected 2011-08-07 | depth 5.4 m
CGCCAACTTCGATTACGCCGGCCCGCTGACGGAAACGATTTTGTTGGGCAGCCTTGCCACGCGCTTCCCGCAAACCACCCTGCAATGGAACGCGAAGAAGCTGAAGTTCTCGAACCTGGCCGAGGCCAATCAATACGTCCGCCGGCGCTATCGCAAAGGTTGGGAAGCCAAAGGATTATCATGAAACGACGCGAATTCATTCAACGCAGTGTGCTTGGGGCGGCGGGCCTCTGGCTCGTCGGTTGCCGGACCGCCCCGCGAAAACTTTCCGCGAACGAGAAGCTGAACCTCGGCATCATCGGCGTTGCCCACCAAGCCGAGTACGATATGAACAATGTCGCCAGTGAAAACATCGTGGCTTTGTGCGACGTGGACGACACGTACCTCGCCGCGGCGAAACAAAAATTCCCGGCGGCAAAAACCTACAACGATTTCCGCCGCTTGCTCGACCAGCGGGACATTGACGCCGTGGTCATCGCCACGCCCGACCACACGCATGCGGTCGCCACCGCGGCGGCGCTGCGCAGCGGACGCCACGTGTATTGTGAGAAACCGCTCACGCGCACGATCTCCGAATGTCGCATCGTCACGGAGTTGGCGCACAAACAAAAGCTCATCACCCAAATCGGCACGCAGATTCACTCCGGCGGGAATTATCACCAAGTGGTGGAACTGATTCAGCAAGGCGCGGTCGGGCCGGTGAACGAAGTCCACGTGTGGGTCGGCGCCAGCTACGGCGGCAAGGATGCGCCGACGGACACACCACCCGTGCCGGCGGGTTTGCATTACGATCTATGGCTTGGTCCGGTGGCTCCGCATCCGTACCACCCGGAATATTTGCCGGCCAAATGGCGAAACTGGTGGGCGTTTGGCGGCGGAGCGATCGCGGATTTCGGTTGTCATTTCATGGACTTGCCGCACTGGGCGCTGGGATTGCGCGCGCCGTTGAGCGCGGAAATCGTGGATGGCCCGGCGCGACACCCCGACTCGACGCCGCCGTATCTGATCGTGCGTTACGAATATCCGGCGCTGAGCGGCCAGTCCAAACCGCTCAAACTCACCTGGTATCACGGCGGCAAGAAACCAACGCTGCTCCCGGCCACCATTTCGGACAAATGGCCGAGCGGCGTGTTGTTTATCGGCGAGAAGGGCACCTTGCTCGCCGACTACACGCGCCATGTGATCTTGCGGGAGCCGAGCTTCGCCGACTACGCCGAGCCGAAAACCATCAACAGCGATTTCACGCAGCACCACCGCGACTGGCTCCACGCCATCAAAACCAATCAGCCGGCGCCGAGTGATTTTGCCTACTCGGGACCGCTCACCGAGGCCGCGCTGCTGGGCAACGTGGCGTTTCGCGCCGGCTGTAAAATCGAGTGGGACTCGAAACATTTGCGCGCCAGGAATTGTCCGGCGGCGGATGAATTCATCCAGCACCACTAACGCCCAGGGTGGCAGCTTTGAACCGGCCCGCTTAATAAGCAAACAGACTGTGACTGCCTAGCGCTGAGATTTGACGACAAGAAAATTGAGTTTCTGAAGGAGCGGAATTTCCGAGGCATCAGCGGCGGGTGCTTCATGGCGTTCCGAAGATGGCTATGGCGTCGCGAAGCGTAAAGGCGAAATCCGATCCAGTCGGCGCAGGTGTTCATCGCACGGCTTTCCGGTACTCAACCACAACCGATCCGGGGCTTTCATCGACGTCAACCTTCAGGCGCAACAAGTCTTCGCCCTTCGCGCGAACGGGTTTTGCCGGTTCGTAACCGCGGGACAGAGTGACCTCATAATCCGCTGCTGGCTCAATCGCCTGAGCCTCGCGCAACTCGTAACTGGCGAAGCAGGACTTGGGGCGGCGAAACAGCACGAACATCCCGTCCTGCTCCGTCGGGCGATGATACTGGACGACGCACCAGTCGCGAGCATCGGTGGTCACGTCGGTCAGTGGGTAGTAGTCGCCGAAGTAGTATTTGCGCAGGCGCTTTGCTTCGGCAATCGCCTGCTTGAGCAGGCTGCGGGGATAGCTGGCGGGGCGCACATCTTCGGCGAAGGAAATGCCACCGCCGTTAACCCCGCTCCGGAACAGATAAGGAGTCGCCCCCATCTGCCCGCTCACGGAGAAGGGCACGTAGCGACTGAGTCCCGCGGTCATCGCTTGATTCTGCACGGCCGCCTGCGGGAAATCTCCAGCGAGGAGCGGGCCGATGGTCCCGTCGGTCCGCCAGAGGGGAATGGAACGCGCGCAGGTTTCCAAGTCAATGCGACTGCCGCCGGAAGCACAGTTGTCAATGAACAGTCCGGGGTTGGTCGCGAGGAGATCGTCCCACATCCGGTACAAGCCCTCGACATAACGAATCTCCGCCAACCCGCGACGATCCGGCGCCGCCCGGTCCACAGCTTCCCAGAGTCCGTTGTAGAGGACCGCGTTGTCCATGCGCACACAACTGATCCCGTATTCCTTGACCGAAGTGTTGAGGTAGTCGGTGATGTAATGGCGGGCCTCGGGCACGGCGAGATTGAACATTCCCCAACCGCCGTCGGCGGGCAATACAACCCACTCCGGGTGTTCCCGGGCAATCAAAGTTCCGGGACAGATGCGCTCCGGCTCGAACCACAGGAGGAACTTCATGCCCGCGCGGCGCACCGCTTCGCCGACCGGTTTGATGCCGCCGGGGAACCGTTTCAGATTGAAGCCGCGCAGCAAGGGGAGCACATAGTTGCCGACGGTTGGGAAGTCGTCCCTGCCGTAATAGGCGTCCAGCCAGAAGTATTCGAACCCGAGCCCTTCGATGGACTTCAGATGCGACAACACATCGGCTTCGGTGCCCTTGTCCATTTCATAAAAGGCCGTGCTGAGGTGCGCGATCGGCGGCGTGACCGGCTGCCCGTCAATCTTGGGGACGATATGTTTCAGCATCGTCCGGCGAAAGAGGTTGTAGGGACGATACGGATCGTCACCCGACCAGTAGAGTTGGAGAATTCGCGGAGTGCGGATCGTTTCGCCCGGATGAAGCTTGAGGCGCAGGTTTGTCATGCCGGCCGCGACGCGCAGGCCGCCGTTGGTATGTTCGACCGAAGCCACCCACTGGCCCGTCCAGCCAATCGCCGTAATCACGCCTCCGCCCTTCCAGGCTAGGTTGAAAAAAGGGCAGGCGCCGAGCGACGACCTGCCGGCCGCCGGTGCAAACTCGATTCGCTGTCCGCTTGGCAGCGGCTGATCCAACGGGAGCCAGTTCTCCGCGTCGGGGCGCAAGCGGTGCAGGACGGGCGGTTGGTCGGATACGCCCGGGTGAATCGTCACGTCAACGACCTTGACCTGTTCCAGCAGTGGCGTGTCCTTCGTCCCCTTGTTGGTGAAATGCAGCGTCCAATCAACGCCGGGCGTGTCGGTGTAAATGGTGGCCACGGCCCGGACCTCCAGACCCGTCTCCGGATCCGTCAGCGTGAGGATCCGCTGCCGCTGCTGTTTCACGACATCGGCCGCCTGATCTTGAACGCTACGTCGCCACTGGCCCAGGAACTCGGTGGAGGGCCGGCCGCCATAGACGAAGGAGAATGGGATTTCCCCGCTCATCACCGGTTGTCGGGCCAGATCATCGAGCCAAAGTTCCGAGCCGTCCTGGAGAACCACCCGCGCGTCAGCCCAGTCGGCCTGGTCGAAGCTGCGCGCGTCGCCGCCCTCGTCCACGATCAGATCAAATGCGCGGGCGCCGTTCAGCGGCACGTTGATCGTCTGCACCTCGTTCGAGGCACGCATCACGCCGGTGGCAAACACGTCCTTGCCACCGACCGCGACATGAAAGGCGACTGAGGCAGGGGAGTTGTCCACGTTGCGGTCCAGCCCGATGACCGCGAGCAACCGTGCGGCGGGCTGGCCAAGCGACACCCGCAGCACGCTGTAAGAGTTGACGCCGATGCCCCGCGCATACGTCTTGCTTCCCAGGCGGAGCGGACCGCCTGCGGCGCAGTGGCCCACCTTCGTGTCGCCGCTGGCATCCTCACGGACAATCCGCAGGCCGTGGCCCGGCGGCGTCGGTGCGGACTCCGCGAACGCGTGCTCCGCCCATTGACGGTTGAAGGCGATCTCCTGATCGGCATCGCCTGCGACCGCGTTGCGACCCAATCCGACGAGCGCGCCCAGAACCGCGATCCGCCGCAGGGCGCTCAACAGCCTGTCCCAAAGTTCTTGCATGGATTTTTCACGGATCATAATGGTAGCGGTCAAGTTTGCCAGAAAAGAACGCCGGCGCCGATGTCGCCAATTGAAAGTGGCGGGCGGATTATTCCGAAGCAGCCAACTGTTTCAGATCAGGGTGCTTGTGCTGTTCGTCACAGGTCAGCACGAAATCCCCGTGGATGCCATCCGGCGTGACAAATCGCTGGAGCAGTGACGCGGGAAACTGAACGGTCTGGCCCCTCGTGCAACGCACGACCACCTGTCGAACCGTGTCGCGGTAGTAGTCCAGATATTGTTCCGAGGAGATGCGAAGATGAAATTCGTATCGGTTCATGGACTCACTGCCGCGCAAGGAAACCCCGAACCGTGATCAAATACAAGGACACCGGGGCAGCATCCGGGCCTGCCTCAGGTCACTTCGGTGCTCCTCCCGGTTCAGAGCTTTTTGATCAGGATATTCCGGAAGGCGACGGGGTCGTTATGGCCGGCGAAGCCGAAGGAACCGCTGGTGCGATCCTTGCCCGGATGCGCGCTGTGGTCCATGACGTTCGCCATGTCCACTTTGCTCAAATCGGTGTCGAGAATCATGGTGCCGTTGAGTTCCACCTTGATCGTGGAGCCTTTGATCGTCACCTCTTCGTAGTTCCATTCGCCGATCGGGCGCTGATAACCGCGGGCGGCGGCGACCATGCCGTACGCCGAGCCATGGGCCTGGCGCGGATCAATCTTTTCGCCGGTGGCCTGCTCGTAATTGTCATCGAGTACCTGAATTTCGCACATCCCATCGTAAGCGGTAACGCCATGGCCGGGATAACGGATCGCCAGACCGTTGTTGCCGCCGTGCGGAAGCTTGATCTCCAACCGGACGATAAAATCCGAGTATTCGTCGGTGGTGTAAATCGTTCCGCCCTTGCCCGGCCGACACTGGATGGCCCCGTCAACGACCTGGTATTCGTTGGTCGGGCCGGCCCAGCCGGTGAAATCGCGGCCATTGAAAACGGATTTGAACCCATCTTGGGCAAGGGCTTGTCCTTTTTCCTCGGCGCTGATCTCGCGTCCGGTGCGCAAGCCGCTGCCGGGCTTGGCGTGCCAGAGCATTTGATTTGCTTCCTCGGCACCGATCTCACGGAGACAGAGGTTGCGCCAGCGGATCTCGCCGCCGTGGGTTTGCAGTTGCACGGGACCCTTGGACGGAACCGGGGTTTTGCGGTCGTAATAATTTTCCAGGAGGGCGTTGTCCACCACCAGTTTCTCATTCAACCAGACGGTGACGCGGGCGCCGACCATGATCACGCGGACCGTATTCCATTCGCCGAAGGGCTTGTCGGCGAGCACGAGCGGGTCCTTGCCCGGGGCGCCGGGACTGTTGTTCCAGAGACCGCCGGAGCCTTTGTCGGCACCGAGCGGGAACTTTTCCTTCTCCGTCGAATCCCAGATTTGAACCTGTGGACACCCGCGAAGATAGATGCCCGAGTCCGCCTTGGCCACGGTCTTGTATTCAAGGAGGAGTTCGAAATCGCCGTAATCCTTTTCCGTGGTGGCGTAGGCGCCCTTGCCGTCGTTGACCAACTCGTCGTTCTCCACCGTCCAATGCGCTTTCATGGTTTCCGTCCACTTGGCGATTTGCGCCGCGCGCTGTTCTGCGGGCAGGGCCAGCAGTTTGCGATGGTCGAACGTGTCGCCGCCGCGCCAACCGGCGAGGTCCTGCCCGTTGAAGAGGGCGGTGAAGCCCGGCGGGGTTTTTGCGGGAGCGGATGAACTGGAGGCGTGGAAGAGCACGGCGGCCGGCACCAATTCCTTCGTCTGGCCGGCGGGTTCCCAGGACAGGATGCAGCCCGCCTCTTCCTCGGCATCGAAGAACTCGACTTTGAGTTCATGGTCGCCGGCTTTGAGCTCGGCGCGGCCGGACATTTCCGTCATGTCATGGAGACCGCTGTGGTCCACCACCTGTTTGCCATCAATGAACAGCCGCGAGCCGTCATCTGATTCAAGGTAGAAAGTATAGTTGCCGTCCTTCGGGATGCGGATTACGCCGGTCCAGTTCACGTAAAAATTGTCCACGAGTTTCGTGCCCGGAAACGCCGCCAGCGTGCTGGCGAAATTGATGTCCTTGTCCACCCGCTCGACGTCCGGTTTTTGTCCGGCGGGAAGGGTCGGGAAATCTTGCAGCGATCCACCCATTTGATAATACCGACCAATCAGGCCGGGTTGGAGCGCATCGCCGGCGAGAGCGGGGCAGACGGTGAGCGCGGCAGCGAGCAAAAACATTACGGTGCGGTTCATGATAGATGTTTGTATGACGGTGTTTGATTTTGCGCCGCGTCGAGGCCGTGGCCTCGCCGTCGGCGGTAATATGGAATAGATGACTCGAATGCCGAGGCACGCGCAACCAAGTTCTTGCAAGACAGGGTAATTGCGAGGAGTTGAACAAGCGATCTGCAATCTGCTAGGTTGAGGTGGGGCGTGCGATCATCGATGCGGTCGTTATTTACCAAAGGCGGCCCCTGGGTGGTTGTGGGAACGCATACCGTTCCGCCTGTGGTTCAGATGGCGAGCTTATGAGATTTGGCTTAACCGGTCTTCTTGGTGTGGCGCTGGCCGCCAGCGCGCTGGCGGAGTCTTTCGAGTTTGTGGTCATTGGCGACACCCGGCCCCGTTTTGAAAGCGAGGATTTCCGGGTTTTTGAGGGGCTCATTGGGAAGATCAACCAAGTCAAACCCGCTTTGGTCATCAATCTCGGAGACCTCATTTATGGTTACGGCATGCGCAAGGGAAAGCAGTGGGACCGATACGAGTCCGCGGTAAAGACTTTCGCCGTGCCTTACTATCAGGTTCCTGGAAATCATGACACTTTTTCGAAAGCTGCCCGCCGGGTCTATGCCAATCGGTTCGGCAAGTTTTATGAATCATTTGATCACGGCGGTTGTCATTTCTTGCTGCTGGATACCTGTGAAGAAAGCCACTGGGGGTATTTGGGGCCGGGTGAATTGGACTGGCTGAAAGCCGACCTCCGCAGCAACAAACTGCGCCCGGCCTTTGTTTTTCTACACTTCCCGCTTTGGGAGGCCGAGCGCATCAAGCCTGCCTACCACGAATTCTGGCGCGACACCCTTCATCCTCTGTTCCATGAATCCGGGGTGACCGGCGTATTCGGCGGGCATTATCACTGTTACGGCCCGACGCGGACGATTGATGGCATCCGCTATTTCGTCACGGGTGGCGGCGGCGCCGAGTTGTTGCCTGATTACCGCAAGTCCGGTGGGGGGCATCACTTTCTGCGTGTCAAATTCACGGGGGACACCTTTGATGTCCGGGTGGTTACGGGCCGGGGAGAATTGAGCGATCCGGAAGCTGATATCATGGGCGGGTTAATCTTTGCCGACCGCCACAGTTCCCGGATTGGCATCGTCCGAGGCGCGCGTGATTTGCGAGCGGGCGCCGACTGCACCATTGCCATCGAAAATCCTTACAAGGATTGGATGGTAGGCAAGGTTATCTGGCAAGTGGATTCAAGCTCCTTCCAAGTCGAACCCCCGGCGTTTGACCTTCGCATCCCACCGGGCGGAGTTGCGCATCCGGCCTTTACGCTGAAGGCGCTCCAAGACACCCCCGACATCCACTCCTTGCCCTGGCTGGAGTTTCAAGTGGCGGCCGGCGCGACCCACCATCGCTTTCACCGGCAGCTCGTTTTCACGGATCGCCTCTCGGTGCCTTACAAACCGGAGGGGCTGGTGCTGGACGGGAAACTTTCAGAGTGGACGCAAATCCCCTCGCTCACGCTCGGCAATAACCCGGCGGCCCCGACTCAGGTGCAGGCTTTACATGATCGGGAAAACCTTTATCTCGCCGTCACCTTGCCGCGCCGTTCTGGTGATGCGGCGGGGGCAGAAGAAGCTTTCCCCGACGATCTCCTCATCGGCATTGCCGCCCGCGTAAACGAATCCGAGTTTGGTCGCGACCTCATCCGGCTTGGCTTTTCCCGCCAAGGCACCAGCACGGAGGTGCATGATCGAACCCCGAGCCAGAAGCCGGAAACCCGCGCGCCGGGAGTGAGAGCCGCCAGCCGTCTAGTGGCGGATCGCATCACTTTTGAAGCCGCAATTCCCCTCAAGCTTGCCGGCAAAACTCGCCTGGTCTTGAGCCTCTCCGCCCCGGTCGCCGAAAGGGCGGCCGACACTAGCGAGTCGGAAGACTTAAACCGCAATACATTTGCTTACCAAGTCCGGTATGGCGGCGACTCGCTCATCCCGCTGTACTTCGTCGAGCTGGTCTTGGAACGGAAACCGTAAAAATCAGACCGTCCAGCGTTTGGCCGCACCCGCGCCCGGCGTTTCGATTTGCCCGGAAAACTGACCGTGCTAACGTTGGCGTCGAACAGGGCATGAATCATCCATTGCTTTACGAAATCAACACGCGTTGCTGGTTGCGTGAATTGTCGGAACGCCACCAACGCGCCGTTACCCTCGCCACGGTGCCGGACGCGGAGTTCGCGCGCTGGCAACAGTTCGGCTTCACGCACCTCTGGCTCATGGGGGTCTGGCCGACCGGTCCGCGCGCCCGCGCGATTGCGCTCAACGAGCCGGGCCTGCGCCGCGCGTACGACGATATCCTCCCCGGTTGGCGCGACGAAGATGTGAGTGGCTCGCCCTATTCCATCGCGGCGTATGAAGTCATGCCCGCGCTCGGCGGGGAGGCCGGCTTGAAGGAATTCCGCGCCAGGTTGCATCAGCACGGGATGAAACTGATTTTGGATTTCGTGCCGAACCACTTGGGAATTGATCATGCCTGGGTAAACGCGCAACCGGAGTTGTTCGTGCAAAGCGCGAAGGCTGCCGATGGCACTTTCGCGCAAAAGACCGCCGGTGGCCCGCGCTGGATTGCGAACGGCAAGGACCCGTATTTCGCGCCCTGGACGGACGTGGCGCAACTGGACTACCGCCGTTTCGGCACGCGCATGGCCATGCAAAAGCTTCTGCTCTCCATCGCCGCGCGCTGCGACGGCGTGCGTTGCGACATGGCGATGCTGTTGCTCAATGAAGTGTTCGCGAAGACGTGGGCGCATCTGCCGACGAAGGAACCGTCACCGGCGAGTGAGTTTTGGTCGGAGGCGATCCCCGTAGTGAAACAGACGCAGCCGGGTTTTCTTTTCATGGCGGAAGTTTATTGGGGCCTGGAAGCGCGGTTGCAATCGCTCGGCTTCGACTACACCTACGACAAGCAGCTTTACGACGAATTGATTGGGCGGCACCACCCGCAGGCGCAGCAACAGTTGCTGTCGGCGCCGCCGGAATACGTCGCCGCCAGCGTTCACTTCCTGGAGAATCACGATGAAGCGCGCGTTGCCGCCAAACTTTCCGCCGCCGAAAATCGCGCGGTGGCGCTGGCGATCCTGGGGTTGCCTGGAATGCGGTTCCTGCACGAGGGGCAACTCACCGGCGCCCGGCTCAAATTGCCGGTGCAACTCGCGCGCCGCCCAGTCGAGCCGATCCAGCCGGAAGTCCGCGCGGCTTATGAGAAACTTTTAACCACGCTGAAGTCCGCCAACGTGGGCCACGGTCAGGCGCAAATCCTCGCGCCGCGCGCCGCGTGGGACGGGAATCCGACCGGCCAAAACTTCATCGTCGTGCAGTGGCAGGAAAAAGCGCCGGAGTTCGATCTGGTGGTCGTGAACCTCGCGCCGCATCGCAGCCAGTGTTACGTGACGTTGAGCGCGCCGGGGTTGGACGAACATCACTGGGCCGTGCGCGACCGGTTGAGCGAGGAGAGTTACGTTCGCGTCGGCAGCGACATCGCGCAGCAGGGGTTGTATCTGGATTTGCCGGCCCACGGCGCGCAGGTGTTTCACTTCGCGCCGGTGGCGTGATCGGGCTGGCCGGCTGCCGGCTTGCCTCCGCTCACTCCCCGGCGGCTGGTTTGGGGCCGATGGCTTTGACGGTGGAAGGCAGCGTGCTTTTCTGGTACGGCGAGTGGAGGTTGAAATAGATGCCGCAGAGTGGCCGCGCGTCGTCGCTCTGGCTGAGGATGATGGTCACCTGCTTGTCGAGTGCGAGGCCATGCCGCATCCCCGGCCCGCGCTGCTCATAGGCGGTGAGCGCCTTTTGCATCAGCGAATTCATCGCGGCCTCGAAATCTTCCGGCGTCTTGTCCAGGCAGATCACGTATTTCTCGTAGGCGCGAACGGCGGCGGCGATTTCTTTTTTGAACGTCTGAATGGTCACTGGTGGGATATTAGCTCAAACCGTCCCGGCAATTGAAGGGCGGATTCAAGCGGCTAGCGCAAGGGGGTCGGGCGGGTGAAAGATGTCATGGGGAGTTTGGTAGGCAAGGCATTTTCTGGGGCGTGAGTTGAGCAAGGCTTCGACGCGTTTGACTTCCCTGGGTGTGAGTTTGGAAA
>ORMF010219668.1_pt1 | contig 10567 bp, 10 predicted proteins | sample 1779871 | NCBI WGS metagenome assembly ORMF01 (sample SAMEA104232316, study PRJEB22302) | groundwater metagenome | biome: forest; feature: aquifer; material: groundwater | place: USA | collected 2011-08-07 | depth 5.4 m
AGCAGTCACCATCTATGAAACGTTAGGCGACCGCGAGGTCGCACTCGATTTACTCCGCAAAGCTATGCGGCTAGGACTTTCGCGCGATCTGGTGGAAAGTTCGCCGAATCTCGCTAAGCTCCGCGCCGATCCCAGATTTCAAGGGTTTCTTCGCCCTTGAATAGCAAGCACACACCAACACATGAAAGTGAGATTTTATGGCAACAAAAACGATCAAAGTCAAGTCACCAGTTAATAGTGCTTCGCCATGTGCGGTCAAACCCGGCAAATTCCATGCCAAAGGGTCGGATGGCGACTCCGTCCAATGGAAGAATGAGACCGGGGGAGACATTATTATTATGTTTCCTCACTATGAGGTGTTTTTCACGACTGCGTCATGGAGCGGTTATGAAATTGTAGAGAAAGGTACGACATCAAGAGCCGCCCAGGTGAAGCCTCATGACAATGCAATAAAGGACCATGTGTACTACATCCATTGTGACGAGAACGGCGGGTTGGCCAAGAATGTTGATGACGACGGCGATCCCGATGGTTCCGACCCATAGTTCTGCGCCGCAAGCACGGGCATTTTGTAATCGCTGGGAGCAAGAATCTCCGATCCGAGGCTGCCGGTGAGACGAGGCGGAAGCGATGAAGCGAATGATTCGGCCTGACAGAGGCAACCCGAAGAGAGCATCTTTTCGGGTCGCCCATTTCAAGAACGAAGTGGAATACATCGCGAGTTAGCTCCGGCAACTCATTTCCCTTGGGCAACGATGGATTCCTTCTGAAATCCGGGTGTTCCCTTGGCCATTTCAATCTCGAGCTTGGTTCGGGGCAGTTGATAACCCACGATCCTGTTTTCCGGGCTCCAGACCTGGGAGAGGAAATGGGTGTCTGCGTAGCGGTGGAAAACGAGCCTCAATTGATTCTCGGTCGCTTGTCCGTAAACCGAGTTGGTGAGTACGAAGGCCCTCGTCTTGCCATCCGCACTCTTGATCATCAGCGAACTTCCGACAGGCTGAAGGTAATACTGGCCGGACAGAAGAGTCTTTCCTTGAGCGACGAATTCAAAGGGAATATTTACGCCTATTCCGCCCAAGGACTGCGCACACAGGGGCGCCACTAAAACCGTGGCAAGGCTGCAGACCGCGAAGATGCTGAGAAGTTGTCTTTTCATAACGGCTCCTTTGTCGATTTCTTGGAGCCAGGATTCGAGCTGACGGGAAGCTTCAGTTCAACTGGGTGAATTCCATCTTGCGCCTGTCTGCCCTTATCCTGTCTCAACTGTATAGGCGGGAACGAAGCTCAAAAACTGTAAGACCGGCGATTCATTTCCCAAGGCGGCTTGGAAGTCTCGCCGGACCCGGCGACGGACGACACGGACCGCACGGACGGGCAATCGTTTAATTTTCGAGAATTCCTTTAGGCAAGGAGAAGAATATGCTGCCAAGAAGCGGAACGCAGGTCCGGGTGACCGTCTACAATCATAAGGATAAGACTCTGGAAGCCGCAAGCGTTTCGCTGCGGTCCAGCGAACCGTCCGAATCACGGGTGTACAAATTGGAGTACGACTCTAGCCAGGGCTGCTACGCCAGTAACGGAAAACCTCCGGGACGTTATCTGCTGACGGCGAAAGCGGATGGATACGCCACCGAGGAACGCCCCGTTCAGGTCGACCCGGCTGGACTACGAACCAAAATGATTTTAGGGACACCAGGACTGCCGTTCCTATATCGAGGTGGAATAAAGAAACCCTTCGAACCCTACTTAGATCTAATCGCAGTGGCGCTTGCTCCCGGCACTGCGGGCCCGGCAGCCGAACAGTTTGGGGAAATCGCCAGTAAGTATCACCTCACTCCAGTAGAACTCGGAGCAACGGTGCCCCACAAATTGGTTCGAGTTTTCCGGTTTCCAGCCGGCGTGCCGGAATCCGATCAACAAGAAATCGGCCAGAGCCTGCAAGATGTCACGGGAGTAGAAGCAGTCGGTCCCTTGGTCCATTTTGAAATGAACGGCCTTTCCATACTCACCAACGAACTTGTGGTGAAGCTTCGACCTCAGATCCATCCCGACAGACTTCTCAAGGTCGGCCAGGAGATGAAGATAGAGATCGAGTTTTGCCGAAGTCTGCCTCAAGCCGGCAACGCCTATCTATTCCGTTTGCCCGGCTGGACCACATACACCAAGCTGATGGATGTTACCTCCAAACTGCTTGAGAGCAAATTGGTGGATTACGCCGAGCCGAACCTAATCAGCACTTCGGTGAACGACCATTTCCAGAGACCAAGGGACTTCCTTTTTCCAAGAAGCGAATGCTGGTGTCCGAGGTCCACACAGCTATGCCACGCGCAACAAAAGACACGGCGGCCTTGCAAGAGGTGAACTTCTTTTCGCGGTTCTCAAACGAAATGTTTTGGGACACTTATGCTATGAAAGCCCGGTTGCCGGGAGGTCAGACGATTGTCCAGGCATCTCCAGAGTTACGCTGATCCGAAGTCAGTCGTCAACTGAAAAATGGAAATTCGAAAAACTTCTTGGCGACAAAAACGAAGCATTGCCAACGAGAACGAAGCATTGCTAGTGGAATCGAATTTTATCGGTTTACATCGTGGAGTCAGCGTGGGTGGTTGGGCGAGGAAGGAGTGTATCCGAGCGACCGGATAGTTCATCGAGTTTCACTTCTGTACGCGCTCCCAGACCAACGTGTCCTCGACGATGGGCGAGGTGAGTTCTGGGGTATCGATCCGCAATGACAAACGATTGGGTCCCTGGAATGTAAACCATCGCTTGCGAGATATACCAACAGAGTTGGGAACTTTGTCGATCACGACGTGATGGAAGACGAATCCCTCTCTTGCGTGAATTTCGACGGTTGCGCAATATGCATAAAAGCCCTCATTGCCTATCGTGGACTTCATTTCTGAATCGGTCGGCGCAGTCGCTGACTTCCATTGGGGCCGATTCGGATTCATGGCGACATACCACATGTGACCGGTATCGGTGTAGATAACATTAGCGACGCTGCTTGGATGTTGTCTCGTCGTTCCATCCGCGAAGCGCTGTGTTCGAGATACCTGCCGCCACAGGCCCACAAATTGCTTGGCCGTCGCGTCTTCGGACTGAGCGTGCGCTGTGCTACTGAGCACGGCGGCGAGAGCCACGGCGACGGTAAACACCACTCTTCTTCTCATGTCGGTCATATCAGTCCGCTCCTGCTGGGATGATTCGTCGTTGGCCTGCACGCACCGGGGTAAGAAATCGGGTTAAAGCAAGCCTCAGAGCGACCGAATCTCGACGAAAGGCAGCCGCCTGGGTCGGCAGCGCAATTTTTGAGGCTCGAGAAAGCATCTGTGGTCGATGCCACAGAATTTCAATATTTTCCGGTGGTTCGCTTACTGCTTGTCATAGGCCGACACAACGTTCCTCGGCTTACCATTTGCATCGACCCCCTTTGAGGTTAGGGTAGTGGTCTTCCCGTCTTTGGAAACAACGGTTCTCGTCGTCCCAACCACCTTGCCTGTTTTCTTCAATGTCGAGGAGGTTGTGTTAGCGTCGATGCGCTTTATGTCAATTGTATCTGCCCCGTTGGGTTGTCCTACCCCAGAAATCGGTGATTCCTTGCCGTCATATTTGGTCGTGTAGCTGTACGCCATACGGCTTCCGTCCGCGGCGACTCCCTCGAAGCTAATCTTTGCGCCATCGCCTTGCGCTTCGACCGTCCGTGTTTGGTTCTTTGGCGGTTGCGCGGTATTGAATTTCGAATTCGCGAGATTCAACTTCCATGTGCCGACGAAGGGATTGCTTTGGGCCGGCAACAGGGCCGCGGCGACTAAAGTCAGAGCAACAACATTGACCAACAAGAACATTTTCTTCATGAACGCATTTTCTCCGGAATTAAATTTAGGGACTTCGGCCGGTTGGAAATATACACCCATTGGCATCCCATTAGGCCACATTTTTCTGGGAAGGATGATCGGCCAGATGTCACCCCAATCACCCGAACGGCAGCTTGGAGATCGCCGTGAATATGAAATCCGCCGGTTAGAGGTAACCGTGGGGATCATGGTAGCTATATAAGGAAATAAAAATTCTTCGTAGTACGAAGTCAAATGAAAAAGTGGCTACCACGGGTACCACACGATTAATTCGTAAGGGATTATCGTGGTAACCACTTGTTCTTGGCGGTTACCACGGCTTTGGACTCCACTTGGACTACAGTGGAGGTCGGGAGAGGCAATTCTATGCGGTAAGTGTTTGAAAATCTTGGTCGGGCCGCCGAGATTTGAACTCGGGACCTCTTGCACCCCAAGCAAAAAATATCAATGAGTTACAGTTGTTTTTCACAGAAACAAAAGACTTAGCAGAGGGTGATTTGGACTCCACTTGGACTCCAGTGGCAAATCTTCACGCTTTTGGACTCCACGTGGACTCCAGATTGAGTTTTATAACTCACGTGCTTTTCGCGCACGCGTGGTTGCAGACGCCTTCAAACTTTCTTCGTAGTACGAAGAATTTTTCCTCCTTATATAGGCTACCACGGTTACCACGGGTGCGGTGCAGACACTTCCATGTGGATTTCATGCCAGGCGATCACTGTCTGGTGCCGTTGCCTGTGAGGTCCGTTTAGGGCTCTGGTAGAACGTGCGAAGCACCAGAAGGACACTCCGGAGAATCCCGCTGACCATTGCTAAACCCTTGGCGACTACTCCCGGGAAATCAGATTCTCGTCAATCCACCGCAACCAAGGCCCATATAGCGCCGCCAGTAGTTGTTCTTGGAAAGCGGCCTTGACAACCGCTCCGCTCTGGTTCTGGGACGGGCGGCCTGACAGAAGGGCTACCGGGTAAGATTTACTACGGCAGATTCCTTGGCGGATGAAATGATGGAAGCCAGGGAGGAGAATCGTCTGCTGCGCATCCTGATACGAATGGTAGGCTACGAACTGCGCCCCCGACTGTCGCCGCGAACGGCAGGGACGTCTTCCGCTACGGACTAGACACGTCGCCGAGGGGCGGCGCTGGCCCCAGTTCCAGTTGCCCCTACCGATCGAAGAAACCAACTCGTCCAACTCCACAGCGGTCTGCTTTTACTCTGTCCTTGACAGAACAACGAAAATTCCAGAAAAATGCAATAATTCGATATCTCTGGGCGGTGAAACACGCTATATAATGACGGGCGGAGTTTATTGCAGTCGGAAACGAAAATCCGATTCTTACCTACTGAGATACGCGGAATAAAGTGCATAGATTAAGAGTGTTGACAGCCCGCCCTTCCGGGCTATGGAAGGTCCGATGATACGCGAATAGATCCCGCTAACCGATGAGGAGAACTTTTATGAATAGTCAGCTGGGAATCCGGTTCGGATTTCGTGGATTGGTCTTGGCCGTGGCGGTATTGATAGGGGGAAGCCTTCCGCTTGCCGGCCAGGACATTGACGGTTCGATTTTTGGCGATCTCAAAGACGCTAGCGGCGGTGTTATTCCTGGCGCGTCTGTAACCGTCACGAATAAATCCACGGGCAGGACCTCGTTCGCCAAGACCGGCAGCGATGGCGTCTACTACGCCCACGGCCTCGAGCCGGGCCATTACTCCCTTATATTCCAGATGCGGGGATTTTCGGAAATCGAGATTTCAGATGTCGCTTTGCTATTAGGTCAGAAGCTGAAGATCAATGGTTCGTTGAACATCGCCCCCATCGAGCAAGAAGTAACGGTCATTGAGGACTCGCCAATGATCGACCTCTCCAAACCATCGGTCGGTCATAACGTCACCTCGGAGGAGTTCGACCGCCTGCCCAAGGCGCGTTCTTTCCAGGGCCTGCTTTTGACCTCTCCATCGGTCACCTCGGGGGTAAATCAATATGGCGAAGTGGTGAGCATCGAAGGCGGCTTTCAGGTGAACGGAGCGAGCGCATCGGAAAATCAGTTTTTTGTCGATGGCGTCGCCACCAACAGCCAGTTACAGGGCCAGTCGCGCCAGAACGCGGTATTTGAGTTTCTTCAGGAAGTGCAAGTCAAGACCGGCGGGTTGGAGGCCGAATACGGAGGGGCTCTGGGAGGCGTGATTAGTGCAGTGACGAAATCGGGCGGCAACCGATTTCACGGCGAGGCGCACTACTATTTCGATGGTTCCAGTATCAAGGCCGGGCCCGTCCTACGTCTCCTCAACCCCCTCACCAACGCGGGAGCCTTCAGCAATGTGCAGGACGAAAAGCAGCCCGATAGCCGTCAGGATGTCGGCGGCTCGCTGGGAGGCCCCATTCTGAAGGAAAAGTTGTGGTTCTTTGCTTCCGCCGCTCCCCAGTGGCGTCGCCGTTCAAATCGTTATTCGTTTGCCGGCGGTGACCAGGATACTCTTAAACAAAACCAGTTCTTTCAGAACCTGTTTTCGAAACTTTCCTACGATCCGTGGCAGCGAGTCCGAGCCAACTTCAGTTGGTTATATTCTCCGACGAGTTCCTCCGGGCGTCTGCCGAATTATGAATCGGGCCCCAACGCGTCGCCGCTCACTTTGTCCGCCGCGCAATTTAACAAACAGGTTGGCTTTTTCGCTCCCCAGTCCAGCTACCAGGGCAATGTGACGGTGACTCTTTCCCCATGGGCCGTGGCGGAGCTTCGCGGAGGGCGGTTCTGGGACGACTACAAAGACTCGGGCATTGCCGGCGTCAGCGCCGTACAATACCAGACGCCGAGTTCCGACCTGCCCGCTAATCTCCTGGCCAACGTTCCCCTCAATCAGCGAGGGGCCACGGGCTATCAGAGCACGCCGCGCTTACAGCGAACGACCTTCGACTTGGTAGCCAGGACCTTTGTTCAGGCGAATATTTCCGTCAGCAGGTCCTGGTGGGGTGATCACGAGCTGAAGTTCGGTTTGGGCACTTCGAAAGCAGTCAACGATGTGGATTTCACTTACCCAGGCGGCGGCTACGTTCTGGTGTTCTGGAACCGTTCGTTCCGCAGCCTGGTTCCCGACGCGCCCTGCAATATCGCGGCGGGATGCCGCGGGACGTATGGGTACTACGAAGTGGACGATCGCGGCACGCGGGGGGCGGCTGGTTCGAACCTCACCAATTTGTACGTTCAAGATAAATGGAACGTCCTTCCGCGGCTCACCCTGAGCCTGGGTTTGCGCCTGGAAGACGAAAAAGTTCCCTCCTTCCGCAGAGATGTGGTGGATCCGGCGGTGCACTTTGGCTTTGGGGACAAGATCGGTCCGCGCCTCGGAGCGAGCTATGACGCACTCGGGGACGGCAAATTGAAACTCGCCATAAGTTGGGGCCGCTATTTCGATTGGGTTAAGTATCAATTCTCTCGTGGGAGCTTTGGCGCCGACATTTGGACGACGAAGTACCGTGCTTTGGATACTCCAGACGTGTCCGCTCTCAGCGGCACGAATCTCCCGGGCCGCGACCTGTGGGATGAGAGGACTCCTAGCTCGTTTCAAGACCGGCGCGTGCCTTCTTTCAGCAAGGACTGCAACATCGCCCACCTGGATAAGTGTGCAGTAGACCCTGGGTTGAGGCCCATGAGCGCCGATGTAATAAGGGTTTTGGCGGAATATCAGATTACTCCCCAGACGGTTTTCCGAGCCAGCTACGTCCACGACGGGCTGCGCAGGACCATTGAGGACATGGGACTCTTGATCGATGGAAATCAAGTATTCAAACAAGTGAATCCAGGCGAGGGAATCGGAAGGACTATGCTCACTTCCGGAGCAACCCGAGCGCCGGCCGAGCTCTGCCGCGAAAAACTCAATGGGGCGGATCTGGAGGCCTGCCTGGCCGGCAAAGTGATACCCACGCCAAAGGCGGTTCGCAACTACGATGCTCTGGAATTGTCGTTGTCTCGCCGCTTCGCCAGTGGCTGGTTCTTCAACGGCAGCTACGTCTATAGCCGGCTCTACGGGAATTATGCCGGCCTCTCGAATTCGGACGAGGTTCGGACTCCGACTACGGCATCCAGTTCGACGGTGGCCCAACAGCAGACCGGGAATCTGGTGCGCCCTGGCACCACCACGAGCCGGGCCTACGACCTGGACGAAACTCTTTTTGACTCTCACGGACACTTCGACCTGAAAGGCCGCCTCGCGACGGATCGTCCCCATCAATTGAAACTCTATGGTTCTTATGGGTTCAAGTTCGGCACCGAAATCGGCGCCTTCTTCTATATCCTGAGCGGTACACCCGTGAGCACTTACGTATACACCAACAACATCATTCCCGTTTTCGTGAACGGCCGTGGCGATCTGGGCCGGACACCGGTACTGTCGCAGACCGATCTATCGGTTTCCCACGAATTCAAGCTTCCCCCGCTCGGGGAAAACAAAAAACTGCGCTTTGAGTTCACCATGCTGAACCTGTTCAATCAGAAAACGGCTCGGCACATCTTCAACTGTTACAACTTCGATTGCATCAATGGCTTGGCGAGCGCCACAATGAACTTGAAGAATACGAATTTGTTCAATGGCTTTGATTACAAAGCAGAAGTTCTGAAGAGTCCGGATGGCGCCAAAGCGGTGGATCCTCGATATCGAAAGGATGACCTGTTCAACCCCGGCTTTCAGGGCCGCGTCGGCATCAAATTCATCTTCTAGCGGCTGGACTATCCAGCCAGTCTCATAATTCCCCACCGGAGCGGAGAACCAAATCGCTCATGTGCGACCGCTAACGAGACACGGGGAAGGGAACAGCAATTTTATGCAAAAATTTTATTGCCTCCTGGCGGCTAAGGGCGTATAGTGTTCCCGTCATAAACGGCTGTTTTTCTTGCACGTAGCTAGACGGCGCTCTAATATTTCATCCTGCAATTCTGGGACGATCGAAACGGAATCTCTTGGAGAGATTTAAGTGTATGTCGGCGTCTTCCTCCATGATGGATGTTACGAAACTGCTGATCGCTTGGAGCAACGGCGAGCAGGAAGCTCTGGACCGGTTAGTTTCTCTAGTCTACGCAGAACTGCATCGTCTCGCTCATCGCTATATGGCCCGCGAGCGTCCGGGCCACACACTGGAAACCACCGCATTAGTCAATGAGGCTTACCTCCGGCTGGTTGACGCAAAGAACATGAGCTGGCAAAACCGGGCCCACTTTTTTGCCACGTCGGCCCAAATCATGCGGAGAATCCTGGTGGACTTCGCGCGCTCGCGGAATTATCTCAAGCGGGGAGCCGGAGCGCAGAAAGTGTCGCTCGATGAAGCGCTCCTGATTTCTCCGCGGCCCAGCCGGGACCTCATAGCCCTCGACGATGCATTGAAGGCTCTTGCAATTAAAGACGCCAGGAAAGCCAGCGTGGTGGAATTGCGCTTCTTTGGAGGCCTGAGCGTGGATGAGACCTCCGAAGTATTGAAGGTCTCTCCCGATACCGTCCTCCGGGATTGGAGGCTTTCCAAGGCTTGGCTGGCTCGCGAAATGGGCCGGGCGGAAACATCTGAAAAATGAAGACCGACAAGTGGGATGAAGTCGAGCGGATTTTTCACTCCGCGTGCAAGCGCCAGGGAAAGCAGCGGCTGGATTACGTTCGGGAAGCCTGTGAGGGCGATGCCGAGCTGCTGAAGGAGGTGGAATCGCTGCTGGCCGGGGAGGAAACCACAGAGACTTTTCTGGGAAGGCCCGCCTTGGAGGTTGCGGCGCAGTTGTTCGCGAATACCGAAACCCCGAGTCTTTCCCTGGTGGGACAACAGTTCGGCCCGTACAAAATACTCTTAATGCTTGGCTCGGGAGGGATGGGGGATGTATACCGTGCCGAGGACACCAGGCTCAAACGAGAAGTAGCCTTGAAGGTTCTGCGTCCGGCCTTTGCGCAGGATGTAGAACGCCGCGAGCGGTTTCTGCGAGAAGCCCAATTGTTAGCCTCTCTGAACCACCAGAATATCGGCGCCATTTATGGAATAGAGCAGTTCGGTGATCTGCACTGCCTGATTCTAGAGTTTGTGGACGGAAAAACCTTGCAAGAGCTGCTCTCTGCGGGGCCGCTCCCCATCCCAAGAGCATTGGAGGTGGCGACACAGATTGCTGTCGGTCTCTCCAAGGCTCACGAAGCTGCCATCGTTCATCGCGATTTGAAGCCCCAAAACATAATGGTACGAAGCGATGGCTTGGTGAAAATTCTGGATTTTGGTATTAGCAAACTGGATCCGCAGATGGCCCAGCCTCAGTTCGCGGCCCATGGGATTTCCATCCTCAACACGATCCCTGGCCAAATCCTCGGCACCATCCCCTACATGTCTCCGCAGCAGGCCCGCGGGCAGCCTTTGAATTTCCAGTCCGACCAGTTTTCGTTCGGATCGATCCTTTACGAAGCCGTGACCGGGGAAAAGCCGTTCCAACGGGAAACCGCGGTACAGACGCTGGCGGCCATCATCGAAAGCGAACCGGAGCCGATTTCGGCAATCAAGCCGGACGTTCCTCCCGCTCTGGAAGGAGTAGTGAAACGATGCCACGCTAAAAATCCCGGAGACCGCTATGCTCAGACCCGCGACTTGGCGCAAGAGCTGCAAGACCTGAAAGCAAGTCTGTCTCAAGGGAGCATTTCCTACCCTCGTCCGATCGTTCGGTCGCCCATTTTCAGTCGACAGGTGTGGCTGGGC
>ORMF010354110.1_pt1 | contig 10564 bp, 6 predicted proteins | sample 1779871 | NCBI WGS metagenome assembly ORMF01 (sample SAMEA104232316, study PRJEB22302) | groundwater metagenome | biome: forest; feature: aquifer; material: groundwater | place: USA | collected 2011-08-07 | depth 5.4 m
CGCGCACACACTTTGAAGGGTCACACCGGCGCCATCTTCGCGCTCGCCTTTCACCCGACGAAGGGCCAACTCCTCACGGCTGGATTCGACGGCAAGCTGCGCGTGTACGACACGACAACGGGCAACCTCGTGAGCGAGTTTCTTCCGGTGACGATCGAACCTGTGCAACAGCAAGCCAGCGCGGCTGGCGCAGCCGCGTCGGCCAATCGGTAGCGGACCGCCGACAGGCCTCGAATGTCCGTCGCCCAGCCACGGAGTGGCGGCGTATTAAAGCCCACGGCGGGAGCCGTGGGACCGGCGTGACCAACAAACCGAGCAAGCCCCAGCGGGGCGGCATAACAAACGGCACCCGGTGCGCGAGACGTTCATGCCACCCCTCCGGGGCTGAATCCATTTTTGGTGGACGCTTTCCCATAGCTGACGCTCTGGGCTGTATTATGCCGCGACTCCGTTGCTGCCGGTGCTGGATGCAAAGTTAGAAAAGTTGGAAAAGGTTTGCCCTCCGCGCCTCTTTGTGTCTTCACTGGTTAGGTGATCGGCGAGTCGTTTACCCAAACAGCCGGGCGTTTTCCAGGCCCCCGGATGGTCGCGTTGACCTATTCGCCGTGCCTTGGTCCTGTGCACCGCAGGCCAGGCGGGCGGGAACGAGGACATTGTCGTGCGCGCGAAGGGACAACCACGGGCGTCTTGTGGACGAGAATGCCCGCGCTCCTGGTCGCAGATTCACGCAGAGCCTCCGTCGCTGGCCAGCCCAGCAGGGTGCCCATGAACCGCCGGCTCCACGCCAGCGTCTTGGAGTGCGCCAGTCCTCTGGCGCTCTTGTCTGAGCCACCCAAAGGCGGACGAAACCAGGCTGGCCAACCGCCGATCGTGCGCGCTCCGCAAAGCGCCAGAGGACTGGCGCACTCCAAAACCTGGCGGACCTCCGGCGCTTCACGGGAAGGAATTCTCGGTCCCTTCCGCGGTCTCGCAGTTCTGGTGCTGATCTCGATCATGGCGTTGAACGCCAGCGCCGCTGCCCCGCGACTCGAGGTGGAACGCACCGCTGACAACAACATTCGCCTCAGTTGGACCAAGCCCGCCGATCTCTATTCGCTCGAGGCGACCCGCGAGCTTAAGGCGGATGCCGTCTGGCAAACCGTCCCGGAGGCGGTCGTCCCCAGCGGCGAGAAACTCACCGTCACGCTTGGTGCGACCGAGACGACTCGCTTTTTCCGTCTCCGCCTGACGGGCGATCCGCTGCTGGCCGATCCCGATGGCGACGGTCTCACCAACGCCGAGGAGAGCCAGGCGAACACCGATCCGCTCAAGGAAGATTCCGACGGCGATGGCTGGGCGGACGAAGTCGAGGTCCACGACGGGAGCAATCCTCGCGATCCGGCCTCGCGTCCGCAAGTTCTTGTGTGGTGCGCGCCGCCCGTCAACGCGCTCATCACGACCCCCGCCGAGGTGTTAGCTGCGAATCCCGGCCCGGTTGTGGCGCGTCCGCCAGTAACTGTGGCGATCGTTCCGGATGCCGAAGAAGCGCCCGCGGGTCCGTATCTCGCCCGGCCCGAGGTCAACATCTTTCGCGAACCCGAAACTGAGACGGCCGCTGCCGGTCCCTGGATCGCCCGGCCCGGAGTCAGCGTCGTTCGTGTGCCCGAAACCGAAGTGGCCCCACCCGGCCCGTGGGTCGCCCGTCCGCCAGTCAACATTGTGCGCGAGCCGGAGGCCGAGCTGGCGAAGGCCGTTCCGTGGTGGGGCCGGCCGCCCGTGTCGATGAAGATTAACCGCCCGTGAACTGAAGATTCCAAAAACCCAAACGCAGGAAACCGACCTATGAAACGACTCATTCAACTCCCTCTGAGCGCCGCGCTGTGGGCGTGGCTGCTGTGCGGTTTGGCCACCGCCGCGTTCGCCGCCGGTTTTGACTCCGGCAGCAACGGCTCCTATGGCCCGATCAACGTGACCGCCGCCACCACACTCGATGTGCCGCCCGACGGAATATTTCACTGCACGACGATCACCGTGGCGGGCGGGACCTTGCGCTTCAACCGTAACGCGCTCAACACGGCCGTCTATCTGCTCGCCACCGGGGACGTCTTGATCAACGCAACGATCAACGTGTCCGGCGGCGCCAGTGGCGGGGGCAGCGCCAGCGCGGGCGGCCCGGGCGGATTTGATGGCGGCTTCGGCGGCTTCGGCGACAGCGCCCCCGCGAACCGCGGCGGCGACGGCCACGGCCCGGGCCGGGGCCGCAACCAAGCGGGCTTCACCCATGCCGCCTACGCTAAAGCCGCCGCATCCAATTCCGACGTTTACGGCAACGTTCTGATCGTCCCGCTTATCGGCGGTTCCGGCGGCGCTGGCTCCAATGGCAACCCCGGCGACGGCGGCGGCGGTGGTGGTGGCGCCATCCTCATCGCCTCGAATACACGCATCACGGTGAACGGAAACATAATTTCCGACGGGGGCTCTGGGGCAGGTTGGGGCAGCGGAGGTTCCATCCGGCTGGTGGCTCCCACGGGCGGCGGCGGCGGCGGTCTCTACGTAAGAAGTTCGAGTTTGGGCGGCGGCGCTTCCGACGGCAGGATACGCATCGACACCGAAGACCGTCTGGCGTTTCGCAATCTGATTCTTGCGGGTTCCTCCACGCGCGGCACGCGCATGTTCGTCTTTCCCCCGACCACGCCCAAGCTCCACATCGTCGAGGCCGCCGGACAAGTCATCCCGGTCGGCAGCGCATCGGGCGTCAACATCGAACTGCCCGCCGGCACGCCCACCAGCCAGACCGTGCGCGTGCGCGGCGAAGGATTCTCCGGCACAGTCGCTGTGCGGCTGGTAGTCACACCCGAGCACTCCGCTTCCACGGTCTTCGACCTGACCTTCAACGGCAGCGCCAACCCGCCGGAGGCTTCCACGACCGTCATCTTGCCGGTGGGCGAGCCGACCCGCATTGATGCGTGGGCGCAGTAGGAGGTCCAGGACACCAAGCGCGCGCGCAGGTCGAGGAGTCCTCCTCCCGAGGGAGAGGGCTGCGGTGAGGAGGAAGCGAAGGCGAGCGAGCCAGGCTCAGCGAACGGTCCCGGGCCTGGCAAACTCTACCAGCCCTCCTGCAGAGCCTAAGCCGCGGCGCTCTGCGGTGAGCGCGCGGTTACAAGACCTCCAGATATAGGCTGCGAAAATCCGACGCTGTGACCGGGACCGCGTTGGTCTTGTGGCACGGGTCCTCGACGGCTTGCACGACGAGGGTGTCGAGTTGCTCGGACTGCACGCCGTGCTCGCGGAGTTTCGTGTTCAAGCCGAGGCCGGCCAGGAAGCCAGCGATGAAAGCGATGGTGCGCTGATCGGCCTCGGTGTCCGGGCACTTCATCACCTCCAGGCCGCAAGCGAGACCGACGCGGCGGTAGAGGCCGGATTTGCGCGCGGCGCAGAATTTCATGCCGGCGACGAGGCAGAGGGCGTTGGCCAGGCCGTGGTGCATACCGCAGAGCGTCGAGAGCGGATGCGCCAGCGAGTGGACGACGCCGAGGTCCTTCTGGAAGGCGACCGCGCCCATAGCCGCGGCGACGAGCATCTTGCCGCGCGCGTCGAGGTCGTTGCCGTTTTTGTAGGCGCGCGGCAGGGCGTCGATGATGAGGTGGATGCCTTCGAGCGCGATGCCGTCGCACATCGGATGAAACACCGGGCAGGTGTAGCTTTCGATGCAATGCGTGAGGGCGTCCGCCCCGGTGGCCGCGGTGAGCTTCGGCGGCAGGCCGCGCGTCAGTTCGGGGTCGAGGATGACGAGCTTGGCAAGCAGTTCGGGATGGAAGATCACGGCTTTGCGTTTGGTCGCGTCGAGCGTGATGACGGAGCTGCGGCCGACTTCGCTGCCGGTGCCGGCGGTCGTCGGAATGGCGATGAACGGCGCGAGGCCGGACCAGTCGGCTTCATCGTAAAACTTGGCGAGATCAAAGCCGGGGCGCTTCACGAGGACGCGCGCGGCTTTGCCGGCATCGAGCGGGCTGCCGCCGCCGAGCGCGATGATGCCGTCGCACTCTGCCAGGCGGTAGGCGTTCGCGGCCTCGATGACGTCGGCCTCGATGGGATTTGGGTGCACCTGAGCGAAGACCAGGAAACGCTCGTGTGGTCCCGGGGCGCTAAGGACATGATGCAACTGGCGGAACGCGTCGGTTGCGAGCACGCCAGCGTCGGTGACGATCAGCGGGCGGCGGATGCCGAGCTTGGACAAATGAGTGGGAAGTTCCTTGAGTGCGCCGACGCCAAAGAGAGTTCGAGTTGGAAACGAGAAGGTGGTGAGGCTCATGGAATCAGGTGGGTGAAGTGTTTGCTGGATTGTGAAAATAGCCGAGTGCCAAGAGCCAATCGCCGATCAGCCCGGAGCAAGCGCCGTGAGGCGGCGCGATGAGCGCGGCTGGACGACGCGGCTCACGAAGTTTTGAAGAACCTTCGCGGCCAGCGGCGCGGGCTGCAGCGTGTCGAGCGCGTGATCGAGATTGAAGGTCACCTTGTCACGCCAGCGGTCACGGCGAGCGCTCCAGATGAAGCGGAGAACGTCCGGATCGGTTTCCGGGTGGAACTGCACGCCGAGCAGCAGGCCGTCGCAGTGGAACGCCTGGATGCGGGTGTGCAGGCTTGTGGCGAGCAACGCGCACTTCGGCGGCATCTTCAGCACCGCGTCGGCGTGGCTCGAAAGCACTTCAAATCCGTCGGGGAGGCCGGCGAAGAGCGGAGACTTCGCGCCGGTGGGCGTGAGTTGAAGCGCGATGTTGCCCAGCTCCAATCCGTCCGGATGCGGCGCGACGACTCCGCCGAGGGCGCGGGCGAGCAACTGGTGTCCATAGCACACGCCGAGGAACGGCACGCCGAAGTCGCGGCACGCGAGGACGACTTCGCAGAGCTTTTCATTCAGCGGGTCATCGCTCCACGCGTCGCGCGGCGAGCCGCTGAGAATCACACCCTGAACGCCACACCGCACGGCCTGCACGACGTCGGCCTCGGCGCTCACGACGCGCAATGATACGCCGGGCAGGCCCGCCAGCCACCGCGCGTACCAGTCGCCGACATTACGCAGAGGATGCGCGGCCGGATAGGCCGCCGACCAAACGACGGCGTCGATCAGGAGGACGGTTTTGGTTTCTCGTTGCGGCGGCAGACTCATCGTGCGCGCCGACGGTTTCAAACAACCCGACGAAAGTCGAGAGCGAACGCTTGCGAGGGAGCGGCGCGGGAGGCGTCCACGCGTTGTTGGCAGCAGTCCGGGAGAGCGCGAAGCGTCTGGACTGCACGCGACGGTCAGGACGCCAACTTGCGAGAGATGCGCTCGGAAGTTCAGTTCTTCCGCAAGTATTCGCGGCAGCGTCGGACCAGTTCGTAACGGAAGTCGAGAAAGTTTACGTCCGCTGCGTGGGCCAAATGGAGACTGCCGACCAGTTCGTCGAAGAGCCGCTTCGCTTGACTCGATTCCTCAGACAGGGGATCGAGCGCGTTGTTGTAGCGGTCGTAAAGCTCGGCGAGTTGCGCAATGTGCTCGACCGAGATCATGCGCGACAGTGCAGGCGACGGCGTTCTTCGGCAGCGTTGCGCAGATCGAGGATCCGGTCGTAGGAGGCGCGATAGACTGGGCGCGTGCCCAGCAGCGTCGAGAGGCGCCGCGCGAACTCGTCGCAGATCGCGACCATCTTGCTCCAGATTTCCGCCACGCGCTCCAGGCAGGCTTCGTTCTTTTGGAGCAACACGACGACGCGGTAGATCTGTTCGAGTTCGGCTTGCAGTTGAGCCACCTCGCGATCCAGCGGCTCATCGTGGGTCAAGCGCGCCAGGTGATGGTCAAATTTCTTGATGGCCGCTTCTTTGAGCGTGTCCAGATCAGCCAGTTCCAATGTCATGGGTCACGCTAGCAACTACTCCGGGCCAAGTCAAACTCATGCGTTGCTCGCGACAGGGCTTGACGCACGCGTGCCGATTTGCTCTCATAGGCACGCTCCTCCGGGAGCTTACTCGGGAGTTTGCCATGAAGCAGATTTGGCTTTGGGTTCAGTGGTCGTGGGGTTGGGCGGTCAGCCTGGCGCTCGCGGCTTTTCTTTTCACGTTTTCCAAGAACACGGTGGCGGAAACGATTGTCGATCAGCCGGCCATCACCTCGATTCGCCTGCTGGCGACCGAGGTCTTCGTGGTCGTGCGCGTGCCCGTCGGCACGGTCAAGGTCGTGCTGGAATCCCGGCCGCGCCTGGGCCGCGGGCCGTGGCAGCCGCGCGCGGTCGCACGCCTGCCGGCTGGCGAAGACGTGGCGACCTTCCGCCTGCCGCGGTCGGCGGAGCTGGAGATCCTGCGCGCGCGGGCTGACACGACCGACACTTTGCCGAGCTCGTTTTTCCAGGGCACCAACTCGTTCGTCGGCCAGCAGTCCTCGTCCTCGGACGCACGTGCAAGCGCGGGATCCGGAGTCGTCGTGTATTCCACGACGTTCAGCAACGGTCCGCTGGCCGTCACGGATGCCGCGGTCGCCCCGCGCGTCTTTACCGCCGAGACCGCCCCGCGCGCGGTCGTCGAGTCGGACATCTGGAAGCTCCGCGGTGACACGCTTTACTTCTTTAACCAGTATCGCGGGCTGCAGATCATCGACGTCGCCGAGCCGGACCATCCTGTCGTTCAGGGCACGTTGGAACTGCCCGCGGTCGGCGAACAGATGTACCTGCTGGAAGACAACTACGTCGTGCTGCTCACGCGTGACGGTTGCGGCGGCTCCTGGCCGGTGAATGGCGCGACCACCGAAAGCCAGGTGCTGATCGTCAAAGTCGAGAACGGCGCGCCGCGCGTGGTGGCGCAGTTGCCCGTGCGCGGCCAGACCCAGGAGAGCCGCCTGGTCGGCACAGCGCTTTACGTCGCATCGCAGGGCTATCGCCAGCGGTCGGACAATCCGAACGATTGGGAGATCGGCAACTTCGTGTGCTCCTTCGACCTCGCGAATCCGGAGGCACCCGTCGAGAAGTCCTCGCTCTGGTATCCGGGCTACCGCAACACGATTACCGCCACGGATCGCTTCCTGTTTGTCGCGGTGCCGCTCGACCACCAGGCCACCCACGGGCAGACGACGCCTTCGCTCGTCCACTGCCTCGACATCGCCGCGCCCGACGGGACGATGAGGGAGTTGAGCAGTTTTCAAGTGCTCGGCCAGGTGAAGGACAAGTTCAAGATGCACGTCAACGGCGACGTCTTCACGGTCATCTCGGAGGAATGGGCCATGCGGAGCGTCGGCCCCGACGCGTGGTCGTGGCGGCCGGCGACGAAGCTGGAGACGTTCTCGCTGGCCGAGCCGGCGGCGCCGAGGAAACTGGGTGAGCTGGAGTTGGCGGTCGGCGAGCAACTCTACGCGACGCGCTTCGATGGTGACAAGGCGTACGTCGTGACCTTCCTGCGCGTGGACCCGCTGTGGATCGTCGATCTGTCGGACCCCGCGCAGCCGCAAGTGAAAGGCGAGTTGGAGGTGCCGGGCTGGTCCACTTACATCCAGCCGCTGGGCGATCGGCTCGTGACCATCGGCATCGACAACACCGACCGCTGGCGCGTGGCGGTGTCGCTGTTCGATGTGCACGACGTGGCGAAGCCGGCGTTGCTAAGCAAAGTGTCGCTCGGTGAAAACGACTCCTGGAGCGAGGCCAACCACGACGAGAAGGCGTTCGGGTTTCTGCCGGAAGCGGGCCTGCTGCTGGTGCCCTTCTCCAGTTGGTCCGCTGAGCAACAACAGGGCGTTCAACTCATCGACTTAGGCCCTGACACGTTGACGAAACGCGGCGTCATCGCTCACGACGTGTCACCCCGGCGCACGACGATCCACCGAGACCGCATCCTGTCGCTCTCCGGCCGCGAGCTGCTGAGCGTCGATGCGACCGACCGCGACCAGCCGAGTGTGCGCGGCGGCGTGGAATTGTCGTGGAATGTCGACCGCGTCGTGGTGCATGGCGACTATTTGATCGAGTTCGGGAACGGACGGCCGAGCGGCGGGAGTGCGCGGCCGCTGGTCTTCGCTGACGCGGTGCGCCGCGCCGTGAACGATCCCGCCCGGCCCGTCCTCCGCGTCGTGCCCGCGGCTGATCCCGGCGCGGTGCTGAGCGGGGTCGTGCTGACGAACAGGCCACTGCTCGGCGTGACGGCCAAAGACAATCGCCTCTACGTCGCGCAAGGGCAATCCGCGCAAGTGGTCTGGCCGCTGTTCCCGCCTCAGCCCACCGGCGTCGGCGAGCCGCCACCGCAGCCCGTGACCAACGCCGCTTCCCTCCTCCTCACGATCTTCGACCTGGACCGCCTGCCAGAACTGGTCGTGTTGGGCCAGAAAGAGATTTCGTTCGAGGACCAATACTGGGACAACCTCGAAGCGGTGTGGCCGAGTCCCGGCGTGCTGGTCTGGGCCAGTGCCAGGCGCGGCTCCGATGGTTATTACTGGGGCGGCCCTCGCCGGATCCGCTTCTGGCCCGTGCGCCCGGTCAACAGTTTCGAGCTGACCCTCACCGTCGTGGACGAGGTTTTCTTTGATCCGCTCTTGGGTTACGGCTGGGTCGGCGGGGGCGGCGGGCGCGCGTCGCTCGTGGCGTTCGACGTGGGTGACGCGGCGGCGCCGAAGCTCCTTTCGCGCGTGAACGTCGCGGGCACGAACAACTGGTGGAACTTCAGCCGCGCCCACGCGGCTAATGGCTTGCTGTATCTGAGCCACGAGTCCTCAGAGGACCAGATCACCGGCACGAACTTCGTCAAAGTCGTCAGCCGCACATACACGGCCGTGACCAACGTCATCGTAGAAACGAACTACACGCATGTCACCCGGCGGCTGACGAACGTGCAGACCGGCGTCTTGACCAACGAGGTTCACGTCGCGACGCGCAACCGGCTCGGCGTGTCCGCAGGCGCGGGCCAGGCAAGCGGCGGGACTTCCGCAACGGCCGTCTCCGCGCGCGGCAATTTCACGCTGGCGCTCGCGGCGGGCGGCGCCGTGTGGGCGTGGGGAGAGAATGATTTTTCACAGCTTGGTGACGACTCGTTCGTGAGCCGGGCGGTCGCGCTCCCCGTGGCGGACCTGGAAGGAGTGACCGCGCTGGCCAGCGGCGCCTACTCCAGTCTGGCGCTGAAAGCCGATGGAACGCTGTGGGCGTGGGGGTCCGATGGCCAGGGCCAACTCGGGCTGGGCGGCACAGTGAACCCGGGCGAGGGGCCGCCCATTCCCCGCGTGTATGTCGGTCGGCCCGCGCCGGTGCGGGCGCTCGAGGCGGTGACGGGCGTGGCGGCCGGTCATTATCACGCGCTCGCGTTGAAGGCCGATGGCAGCGTGTGGAGTTGGGGCGGGAATGATCAAGGTCAGTTGGGCGAGGGAAGCCGCGCGGCGCGAAATCTTCCGGGCAGCGTGCCCCGCCTTGAGGGAGTGGCCGACGTGGAGTGCGGCAATTTCCACAGCCTGGCCGTGAAAAGGGACGGCACGCTGTGGGCCTGGGGCGGAAATGATCTCGGCCAACTGGGTGACGGCACGTCCGAGGATCGAACCGAGCCGCAGCAGGTGCCTGGCCTTGGCAGCGTGCGGGGCGTCGCGGGCGGGATGTTCCACACGTTGGCGGCGGGGACCGATGGGACCGTGTGGTCCTGGGGCGCGAACGAGTTCGGTCAGTTGGGCGCGGAGGCCGGTTCGTCTCGCTCCGCTCCGACGCTGGTCGCCGGCTTGAGCGGCGCGGTCGCGGTGGCCGCCGGGGCCTGGCACAGCCTGGCGCTCAAAGCCGATGGCACCGTCTGGGCGTGGGGCCGGAATCATTTCGGCCAACTGGGCGACGGCACGACCACCGATCGCAGCGCGCCTCAGCCCGTGCCGCTGTTAAGCGGCGCAGTCGCCATCGCTGCCGGCCGGCACCACGGCGTCGCGCTCACTGACGACGGCAGCGTGTGGTGCTGGGGCGCGTCGGCCGCCGGCCAACTGGGCGACGGCGAACCGGTGATCCTCACGAACCATGTTCCGTTCACCAACGTGACCGTGACGAGCACCAGCGAGACGCTCACGAACTACGTTTCCCGGACGAACGTCGTGCAGGTGCCGCACGACACCGTGACGACGAACGAAGTGCCAATCCACACCTATGTCCAGCGCTCCTATCTCGACGTGGTCGATTACGCCGCGCCCGAAGAGCCGTTGGTCCGCGCGCCGGTGAACATCCCCGGGGCGCTGCGCGGGCTTTCCCACAACGGCGCGCTGCTCTACACCGTCGGTTCCCATTGGACGGGCGGCCCGCAAGACGGGACCGAGTGGCTCGACGTGTCGGCCTACGACGGTGTGTCGGCTTACCTGGTCGATTCGCTCGCGCTGCCGAGGGAATGGCCGCGTCCGCTTTTCTTGCACCGGGGCGCGGTGTTGATCGGCCGACCTGCGCGCGACATAAACGAGGTCAACGCCGTGGAAGCGTGGGCGCTGTCGGCGGCCGGCAAGCTCACGCGCTCGCGCTCGACGAATCTGCCTTCGGCCGCGAACGTCTTTGCCGCGTTCGGCGACCTGGTGGTCGTGCAAACGCCGAATCGGCTCGAACTGTTCGACGCGACCGATCCGCTC
>ORMF012668741.1_pt1 | contig 10564 bp, 9 predicted proteins | sample 1779871 | NCBI WGS metagenome assembly ORMF01 (sample SAMEA104232316, study PRJEB22302) | groundwater metagenome | biome: forest; feature: aquifer; material: groundwater | place: USA | collected 2011-08-07 | depth 5.4 m
GCTCTGCCGTCCGGCGGGGTTCTGCTTGGCCCGGCTCCGGGCTTCCGGTGCTTTTGGTTCCCCGTGGGGGGCGTCCAGTGGACGACCGCCACGGCTCCCAATCCCGCGCGGGTCGCGAGTAGCGATCCGCGTTTTGGCGGGTCTTTCGTCGGCGTTCAACCGTCCATCTTCGGGCCGCTCGGCCGGACGGTTGAACGCTCTCCCGGTTCTCTCGATCTTTTCCGGGTGCCGAAGGCATCCGGGGTTTCTTTTGGTTACTCCGCGACTTCCGAAAGTTTCGGCTGGCGCGGGGTTTCCTTCGGCGTTCCCAAGGCGTTGATTCTTTCCAAGGCAACCAGGCGAACAAAACTTCGGAAGGAAATATGATTCGCCTTTCGCATTTCGTCAAAAGGTTTTTTCAGAAAGGTCGGCAACTTGGCATAGGCTTCCTGCTCGACCGTTTCCAGTTCCCCGGGGGTCAGAGATTTTAAGTATTCATGAACGCGGGCCGATTCCAAGGTTTCCTTGATCTGGGCTTCCGAAAGTTTGACCTCCCGGGTTTTGACTTCCTCATGTTTTTTCGATGCGGCGGCTTTGCTGACCTCTTCCTCTTCTTTCAGGACCAGGCCGAAATTTCCCTGAAGGGATTTTAAAAAATAGGCGGGGTAATTCCCGATCGCTCTCTTGTTGGCATACTTGATATTCCAGGCCACAAAATCAAAATCCTTTTTGTTGAACCACGTCAAAACCAGCTCCAACAGGCTCTTTTGGCGGTGTCGTTCAGGGGGAAGCATCGCCACAAGTTTTTTGAATTCATCGTTTTCAGGCATGACAAAGGCCGGGGCTTTCTTTTCAACGGGCTTCTCTTTCGGCTTGGCGGCTTCCTTTGTAAAAATAAGAATGGTTTCCCCACGACCTTTTTTTCTTTCCTCGACCGTTACTTTCAAATCCGTATGTTTATAGATCCTGTTCACTGCCGGCTTTATTTCTAAAACGATCTGGGCCGGGTATTTTTTCTTCATCGGTATTTTTTCAGCCAGAAGAACGGCATCAATTTCCCAGGTGTCGCGATTCTTAAAGGTTTTTATCAGCAACTGATACAACCTGGTTGCCAGTGGTGACCGAAGAGCCTTGATCTGATCAAAGTCTAGGAATCTGCAATACGCCGTATTTTTTACAATAGACAGATATTCCGGGGAAAACCGGACTCGAAGACGTTTTGTTTCCTTATCAATGCCCCATGAATCAATAACCCCAAAATGCAGGGTTGAATATTCCCGCCCATTGTAAAAGGCATCGTTGAATTCAATTTTTACATCTTCCCAGCGTTTCAGACTTTCTTCCAGGCGATCATACCAACGAGCATCTTTCGTCAAACCACACCCTTTTATCACCTGATACCTGGTTATGGAAAACTCTTCCTTCCAATCCTGGCTTTGGGACTGAAGCAAAAGATAAAACAAGAAAACGACATCTGTTTTAACTGGTGGCTTGAAGCTGGTCCGGAGAACAAAACCCTTTGGGTGTTTCCAGACAAAACCGTTTTCACATTTCTCTGCTTCGCATTCGTCCTGAAACCACAAAGGGTATTCCAGGAGGTTAATATCCTGCTTGACCATCTCTTTCGACATAAGGCCCCCTAGTGTGAAAAAATAACTATGAGACAATAGCAAAAACGCAAGGTCTTGACAAGTTCACAAAACACACGATGGGGGTGGTGTGATTCGGCGGCAGTAATGGTGTGATTCGGCGGCAATAATGGTGTGATTCGGCGGCAATAATGGTGTGATTCGGCGGCAAAGGCAAACCCGGAAATCGGCATCAGTAAAGCGCCAAAAGGCACTTTTTTTTAGAGGAGAGATTTTAGAAAGAACTTAGAAAGACTTACGACAAGTGACAATTCAAAGTTGGGATTTCCAAAACCAGCTTTGTGGTCTTCAAAATTTTGGGGAGGGTTGTTTGTTGTTTTTTTTGAAAACGGGAAAAACAAAAAACTCCTCTAAAACTACAATAGCGAATTTTCAAAAAATGGGGCACCGGAAAGAGGAAAAAAGAACGGCCGGCCTGGTTGGATATACACCCTTCCGGCGGTGCCCTTCAAAAATAGAAAACCACAAAAACGGCTTCTGAAAGGGAAAAGATGTGTTTGGTTTACATAAGGTTGATTATCAGGAAGAGCCTGAAACACACATCAAATCAAGAAAGACCACTTTACCGGGTGCCGTCGAGAAGAATACACTTGTTCAGGTGATAAACAGGTGAGAAAGTGAGCCGATTTTCAGATTTTGGCTTTCCTGCCGATATATGGGGGGTGATTATCAAATGAAAATCGGGTGAGAAAGTCATGAAAAAGCTGAAAGTCTCTCAGGTAGCTAAAATGGTGGGTGCTTCTGTCGCAACTGTTTATCGGAAGATAAACAGTTGCGAAACAGTGAAAAGCCATCTGACGAAGGAAAAAGGATGTCTTTTCCTTGATGAAGAGGGTTTTGAAATTCTGAAAAAGTCCTTCCAGAAGGAAGACGCCCCGACAACCAACAACGAATCAGAATATCTGAAGAAAATCATAGATCAACAGCAAGGAACGATTCAAGAATTGATAGCTCGCCAGGCTGAGGAAAGACAACGGTCAGACACTATCATCATGAAACTTTCAAATGATCTGGGGAGCGTGCGGAACATGCTGGAAGAAGCAAAGAAACCGCTTACCATTCTCAATGAACCGCCGAAACCTGTTACCGCTTGGAAGCCCGAATGCCCGAATGATCCTCTTGAAAATTTGGCCTGGTATCAACGGGCCTGGGTGCAGGTATTTGAACCGTGGAAAATGCGAAAATACGCTTCCTGACTCTATTTCTTGAAATGCTCGCGCGGATCGCGGCGGGGGTTTTTTCCCTGTCCGCGATTTTCCATTTTCGGTTATTCTGGAAGGGTGAAGGTCACTTTGAAAGGGAGATTGAAAAATGCCAGAACCAAGACGTGTTGCCGGGGTTGTTGACCGGGTTGAAGGGGATGTCGCCGTTATCGTGTTTAAGGATCCGGATACCGGCGATCATCGAGAAGTTTACTTGGACAAGAAAAAGCTCAAAAGAATTGATCTAAAAGAGGGTGATGATGTCACCGTCGAAATGTCCATGATGATCGTGGATGAGAAATCAAAAACGGTCAGTCTCACTTTCAACGGTGTGAAAGCCGGTGAGATGGCAAAGAAATTTTTCACCTATCTCGTCGATGGGGGCCTTGAAGATATCCTGATAGAGAATCTTTCCGGGCCTGGGATGATCCTTGGTATCAACGGATTCGACAAGAAGAAATTGACGGTGAGCTTCGAAATCGCGAAAGATAAACCGGCAAAGAAGCCGGTCAAGAAAGCGGCGAAAAAACCAGTGAAAAAGTCGGTGAAGGTCGCAAAGAAACCCGTGAAAAAGACTTCCGCCAAACGGCCTAAAAAGCGCTGAGTGAGCCGTACAAGTATCGTATTTTCGAGGTTTGTAAGATTTTCTTCTGACCGGGAAATACGATCCGTCGGGGGCCCGATCAGGGAACCTGGGGCCGACTGGCGGAAACGATGAAAAAGAGGTGAAATCATGCCAAAGAGAGAACCCGATACTTTACAAAAGATTCTGGACCGGCTCATGAACATTGACCCACCGATCAAAAAGTTTCCGGTGGCTCCGCCGGATCCGGACATGGGCCTTTACTTCGTGGATTTGAAAGACGTTTGCTATATCACCACGAAGGCGGACCAGGGGCGCGAGGAAACTATGTTTATGACTTCCGCGAAGGAAGCGTTTTACAGCAATCTCGGGCTTTCAGAGATCGAGAAAAAACTAGTTGAACATCCGCACTTCATGAGGACCAGCAAGTATTTTTTGGTGAACCTGACGAAGATACGGGCGTTGAAAGTCTCCTCCGCTCGTGATTTGTGGTTTGATGGTCTTGAAAAACCGGTAATAAACGGTGTCACCAGTACATACCTGGCTGAATTCGAAAAGCGTTTCCTGTGACCGATGAACTTTACAAACGGGTAGAAAAGTATTGTCTGCCCGAAAGAATGGCCATTTCCCAAGATGGGGAAATAGTACGGGTTAAGGATATTATCTATTTAACCATCGAGGGCAATGATTCCATAGCAGTAGCAGAAAATAACAAAAAGTACAAACTTGTACAACCATTAAGTTTTTATGAAAAAGAATTCTCCGGGTATTTTCTGCGGGTTCACCGTTCGTTTCTGGCCGCGTTCGACCGTATCAGGGTCGTTTACGAACGATACCCGGAAGAAGAAGAACCGGAGAGCGTTACCCGGGATAAAGGCGGGGCCGCCGATGAATGTGATTTAGTCCTGCGAGGAACTGAAACGCGGATACCCGTAACCAACACCTATTCCGGAGTTTTGAAAAAAGCACTCGGGGTTACCAGTTTACATCACCTGGTCCCAGAACACCCGGATGATAAGAAGCTTCGACGGCTGGGTATCATTGATTTCGCCTGGCGGGAATTATACAGGCTGGACCCGAAAAATTCCGAAGCGGTCAATGTTTATTCTGCGACCTGGCGTATTATGAAATTTGGGAAAGAGCGGACACTACGCTATTTCCGGAGGTTTGGAGAAAACCAGATCGACAAGCGCCGGTTGGCCAAAAACATCATTTGGCAGGTTTGGCGCTGGATCAAGAAGGGTATCAGAAAGCCGTTTGACGGAAATATTCGGTCTTTCTGGTATGAGGTAAAAAACGCCCTGGGCGGCGATGAGATTCTTGACGCTGACGATGTGGGGATGTTCTACGATACTTTGCGGGAAATGATCGAGGATCAGCGGTTGTTTCGATACAAGGATTTCGGGTTCATGGACATGAACAGCCCTTTTCACGGAATCGGCAAACAGCGCCCGGAAATCATTCTAGCGGTTGAAAAAGCCGGACTTGCGAACATGGCCCGGGCTCTGGCTTTGGAAGTGGGAGCCTCGCATATCTGCACGCGGGGAGAGCCCGCGGTGCTGACCATCGAGTATTTCACCGACAACCTCAAGGCCGCGATCGCGGGCCGGGAAGTGACGGTTTTTGTGATGACCGACATGAACCCCGCCGGGGTGTCGATCCGGAATAGCCTGATTTCGGGGATCGAGGCCCAGGGCGTGAAGGTGGCCCGGGTGGTGGTTCTCCTGGAAACCAAGGATTTTTCTGATGATGTATTGCCCGGATCCAAGGCTAAGGTGGTTCGGTATGAGGTGAAAGGGTCCGTGATAACGCCGGTGCCGCCGGCGAAAATGGGTCAGGTCACTAAAGCGTTGAAGTGGTTCGAGAGCATCGAAGACCCGCGCATGAAGACTGAGGCCGATTACCCGGGCGGGAAGCATATCGTGACCATCTGGGGAATCGACAGCGACACGGCCGACCGGGAGATTGTGCGGAAGCGCTTCCTTGATGGGGCCGGTTCCGTTCCTTCTAAAATTCGAAAAGGTAGACGGTAGCCTTCCTTCCCCGGCGGAGCCGCCCATCGTCACCCTTGCTGCGATGGGCGGTCGTAGCCGGGGGAGGAAGGCGGGCTTTCCCTTCCATTCCTGGTGGTGAGCCCGGAGGGTGTTGGTTCCCCCCGCCGGAGGCGCGGCGGTGGGCGGTTCCCCGACTTGGCGGGCACTCGAAACCCGAGGATGACCCGGCGGCCAGGCTGGATCATTCCCTTTCAGAAAATTGGTCAGGTCGAGAAGCAGGGGTCAGGCTCAAGCTTTGTAGGGCTCACTGGCATAAAACCGCCTAAAAAGAGGGGGTTTTGGGGGTCGAACCGTAGGAGGGCTGATACAGACCCCCCGGGGCTCACACAGCGGCGGTAGGGCTGGCTGGGAGTGTTCCGGGCCTGAAAAAGGGTTCCCCGTGAAACCCTGTGTCGGCTCTGGGGGTGCCGTAATGGGGTCGGCCGGGGCTGAGTCGGCTGTAGGGGAATCGTAGGATTTTTAGAAATAGTGGGTGCCTGAATTTAGCCGCATGGGATTTTCCGGAAGTCGGGTGGTGCTAACGTAAAACGCCAGCTATACAGCTGGCGCTTACCGTAAAGAGTGTGGTGGTTATCGAGGTAAAGAACCCGTGGCCCCCGGAGGAAGAAGATTTATCATCATCTTGCCCTCCTTTTTGTGAGATAAGGTAATGCCCGATGGTTAGGAGAGAGACCAAGCAAACAGACTGAACCACACTCAGATTCGGCTATTTCCATTGTATCATAGAAGAAATCTCAGCGAGAATACCAGGAGAAAAGGATATGCCGGTCGTTCATCAAGAGAAGGGTTTTGACTTCGTCATCGAAGCGAAGGACAAGGAACCACCGAAGGTTCACATCAAAGGAGTGAAGGGAAAGTATCTGCTGGTGCGGATCGGGAAACCAGAAGAGGAAATGCCCTACGTCGAGAAGTCTGAAAAGGTAGATCAGGACGAAGTAGACTGGGTTTGGGAGTTGATCGCCGATCACCAGGAAAACTTTCTGACCGCGTGGAAACGAATTCACGGGGGAGAGTGGAAGGCTGGGCCGGAGCCGGTGATGATGGAATTGAAGGCAAAGCCGAAGACGGAATACCGGTTGAGGTTGAAACCGAAGGCGAAGAAAGACCGGATTAAAGAGGCTCTCGGCGGGATTCATGACAAGCGTTTTCTGTCACTTCAGAAAAAGCTTAACTGGGATCTGGACAAGGCGGATTTCAGAAGCCTTGAATTAGGGCTATATATGCGACTCGGCGGATGGTCGCATACCGGTGGCACGTATTTAAACACGATGGATGAGGTAAAGGCGTTGTGCGAAGTATTGTTCGGATACGCGCTTCCCGAGAAGGCCGGGAAATTTTTCATGAAGAAATGCCGGTATTTGACCGGAAAAGGGCTTAGTGAAGTGTGGCCGGTCGTAAGCCGATATCACGAAGAGCGATTGAAGAAATAACCTTATTGGGATAACCTCAACAGGCAAGTTATGGTGAAAAGAAAAGTTGGTGAAATCATTAAACCCATTCGGTTAATTCCTGCGGGCTACCAAGCCTTTCTTAAGGAATTGAAAAACCGGATTCGAACCGCGCAAATAAAGGCCAACGTTGTCGTTAATCAGGAAATGATCCGGCTATATTGGGATATCGGAAAAGGGATTGTCGAACGGCAACAAAAAGAAAAATGGGGAAATGCTGTTGTTGAGAAGCTCGCAGGTGATTTACGGAAGGAATTTCCCGGAATAGATGGATTTTCGGCTCGAAATATTTGGAGAATGAGGGCTTTTTACCTTGCCTGGAATGGGGTTGAAGTAGCCAAAAAAGCAGTAGTAAAGGGAGAACCCGAATTTCTGCCACAGCCTGTGGCAGAAATTCCATGGGGCCATAACATGGTCTTGATTGAAAAAATTAAGGGCGGGAAAGAACGGGTTTGGTATGCGGAACAAATCGTTACAAACGGCTGGTCAAGAGCCTTACTTGAACACTGGATCGAATCGGATCTTTATTCCCGACAGGGGAAAGCCGTCACAAATTTTAAAAACGCTTTGCCAAAACCTCAGTCTGATCTTGCAGAGCAAATAATCAAGGATCCATACAAATTCGAATTTTTGACACTTCGCCGGGAAGCTGAAGAAAAGGACCTTGAAGAGGGGCTTCTTGAGCACATCAGAAAATTTCTGATCGAGCTGGGGGCGGGGTTCGCCTTTGTCGGGCAACAATACATAATTACGGTGGACAATGAAGATTTCTATCTTGATCTTTTGTTCTATCATCTCAAATTGAGATGTTTCGTTATCGTCGAACTCAAAGCCCAGAAGTTCAAACCGGAGTTTGCCGGGAAAATGAATTTTTACCTTTCGGCTGTCGATGATCTTTTGCGACAACCAGGAGATAAGCCAACCATCGGAATTATCCTCTGTAAAGAGCGAAATAAAATCTTTGCAGAGTATGCATTACGAGACCTTGCCAAACCTATCGGTATCACCAGATACGTAACAAAACTTATTGAGGAATTACCTCCTCAAAAAAGTTCTAAACCGGACAAAAAAGAAAAGGAAAAAAACACGGTGGGCAGAAACCCTTAATGTAGATCTTGCAATTAAGAATTTTTTTGACTGACAACCTGGCTAATCATTGATAAAGGGACTTGCTTAACCTTTGGAGGAGTGATGAAAAAACTTTTGACTCTCTTTTTTGTGGGCCTTTCGCTTGTGACATTTGCCGGGGATTCTGAGCAGGAAAAAAACGAATTTGCAGCACTAATGAAATTTGCTGAGAAAGGGGATGCTCTTTCTCAGTGCATGATTGCCACCAAGTATGCTACCGGAAAAGGTGCGCAACAAGATTACCAAAAGGCTTTGAAGTGGGGATTGAAGGCTGCCGAGCAAGGAAACGCTGAAGCTCAAGCAATGATTGGCAGCATGTATGGGCTTGGAAAGGGCGTCCCGGTAGACCTTGAAAAAGCGATAAAATGGGGGCTAAAAGCCGCTGAACAAGGAAATGCCGATGCCCAAGGAATGATTGGACGACTGTATTACGCCGGAAAAGGGGCCCTGCAGAATGATAAAAAGGCGATGAAGTGGTATTTGAAAGCCGCTGAACAGGGAAACGCTGAGGCTCAATTCATGGTTGGAGTAATGCATGCCTCAGGTCGAGGCGTTGCAAAGGATTACAAAGAAGCTTTGACGTGGGGTCTAAAAGCGGCGGAACAGGGACATGCCGAAGCACAGAATTTTGTTGGAATTATATATCATGATGGAGCTGGAACCCCACAGGATTATAAAGAGGCCATGAAATGGTGTTTGAAGGCTGCTGAGCAAGGAAATGTCGAATCGCAAAGTTTGGTTGGCATAATGTATCGAGCCGGCCTTGGAACACCACAAGATTATAGCGCGGCTATGAAGTGGACTCTGAAAGCTGCTGAGCAAGGAAATATAAAATCACAATGCATTGCTGGCGTTATGTATATCGGGGGAGAAGGCGTTCAGAAAGATCTCAAGGAAGGGTTGAAGTGGTATCTAAAAGCTGCAGAAAAAGGAAATGCTGATGCCCAGGGGATAGTAGGCTTGATGTACCATAATGGCGACGGTGTTTCAAAGGATGTAAAAGAGGCTCTGAGGTGGGCGCAAAAAGGCGCAGAGCAAGGGAATGCTGTTGCTCAGAGTCTGATTGGTTTGATGCATTCTAACGGAGAAGAATTCCCACAAGATTTCAAAGAGGCAATGAAATGGTGTTTGATGGCTGCAGAGCAAGGGAATGCCGGTGCTCTAAACCAAGTTGCTATGATGTATTACAAGGGGCAAGGGGTTGCAAAAGATTTTAAGGAAGCCCTGAAATGGGCTACAAAAGCAGCTGAGCAAGGACATGCGCAAGCCAAGTGCATGATTGGCGGGATATATTACACAGGTGAAGGGGTTTCGAAAGATATTGTTTCAGCCTACATGTGGACCAGTCTAAGCGGAATCGCCGAATTGAAGACTGCGCTTGAAAAGGAAATGACACCTTCTCAAATTGAGCAGGGAAAGCGATTAGCTAGCGAATGGCAGGAGAAACACCTCAAGGGAAAATAAATGCAACATGATTTCATGAATTTAACGCCGGGACAAATTATCGGCAAGGTTCTGGCAGATACCTTCGGAAACATTATTTTCATCAGCCTCAGCACGCTTATTATCCTTGGGATTGCAGGATATATCCGATTTATTGCAATTGTCCTGTTTGTTGGTTTCGCAATTTTTGCAACATTATCGACGCTTCAGGTGCTTCTTACAGGGATTTTACCTTGGGTCATTCTTTTTCCGGTTTCCATTTATAATGCAGTAAAAGGCGATTTTGAAACAGGGCGGCACCAAGCTATTCTATTTCCAATGGTCCTTTGCCGAACAGTTGAAGCGACCCTTTCATTATTTTGTCTTTTCTTCCTCTATACCAAAATTTTTCAAAATAGTCTGTGATTCTGTTCAGTCGCGTTGTTCTCTGCGGCTTACCGGCATACGTGTGGCAGCAGTACGAAGTTTATTTTTGAAGTCGCGATTTCCGCGAACAATAATTTTTCCGCTATGATCAACTGTGACGAGGGTTGCTTTAATTATGTTTTTGTAGATCCCGTCTTTGACTATGTATTCAAACGAAACGGTGTCGGATTTGAACACCCACTGTTGAGAACCTAATGCCAAGAAACTATATTTTTCACCTTCGATTTCAAGATAATGGGCATGCAACGCTTTTGTATTGCCACCTCTGCTTGGCGGTCGGGAATGCTCTTGTAGAAATAGTTTGTAATCGGTAATTTTTTTGTTTTCAATTTTTAAACGTGGTGTTAAGGGTTCTACCATCATCGAAGAAATTTCTACCGTTACATCTTCACCCTCTTGTAGAGTTATTCTTTTCAACTTTTTCTGATCAACGTAGACCTCATTGATTTCCCCGCTACCAGGATCTTTGTAAACAACCACCGCAACATCCCCTTCAACGCGGTCGACAACCCCATTTACTCTCGTGGCCATTTGATTTTGTTCCTTTTAAAATTTCGTTTTCGCTAATAGTTAAGTGTGGTTATTTTCCTTGATTACGTGGATTTGAACACACAACCTTGTAAAGCCATGGCAAAACAAAAAGCAATAAAAA
>ORMF010918479.1_pt1 | contig 10563 bp, 9 predicted proteins | sample 1779871 | NCBI WGS metagenome assembly ORMF01 (sample SAMEA104232316, study PRJEB22302) | groundwater metagenome | biome: forest; feature: aquifer; material: groundwater | place: USA | collected 2011-08-07 | depth 5.4 m
CGACGACCCCGAACCGCGAGCGACGGCGGTTGCCGGAGGTCCGGCGGAAGCCGGATCCCACGAAGAGCGGCGATGAGCCCGAGGGCGACGATTCCCCACCCGAGGCTCACCTGCTGTTCGAGCAGCCCGCCGCCTCGTACACGTGATATCCAAGCGCTTCGTGAATCATGGTCGCATCCTGCACCATGTTGTTGAGCGTCAGATGTTTGAGTCCGAAGAAACGATGGTCGCCGCCAAGATTCACTTTGAAGGCGGGCTTGCTATTGAGCGAACGCTTCGAGCCAAATTGGCCCTTAAGGTGGATCGTCACGTCATAAGCTTGGTCGGCACCGCTCGCGTCCCTGAACATCATCGTGGCGGGCACGTTGGTGTCCGATGCCTTACCGAGCGATTGCCGCGCAGCAGCATCGAAGGTGAGCGCAATGTCGATGATCGTCGCACCGAACGCGAGCGTCTGCTCATCGCCCTGGTTGTCGTTCGACGCGGTTCCTTGGACGGGCGCAAGCGCGGCCGCAGCCCAAAAGCTGGCGAAGGCGACGCAACGGAAGACTGTCATTGGGCGGGCGCGTTCCCTTCGGTTGAATGCCGGTGACGGCGGTGACGGCCCTCAACGCTTCACAGCTTTACCGACACGCGTGATCGCGTCGGCAGTCTTGCGGCTCGCCCGACCAACGGCGGACTCAACCTTCCCGACGGCTTCGTCCACGCGACCTTCAGCCTTCAAGTCTTCGTTGTGCGTCAACGTCGCGACGACCTGCTTGGCCTTTCCCTTCACCTGATCGACCTTCCCCGCGCGCTCATTCTCGTTCCACATGTGAAGCCTCCAGACATGGTGTGATGACGTGCGATTCGACGCGGCTACGCGATCGAACGGCGGCCGCTCAGAAGGCCGAGGACGAACAACACGAGCGCGACGACCAGCAGCATATGGACAAACGCGCCGATCGTGTACGTCCCGACGACTCCCAGTAGCCAGGCGATCAACAGAATGACGGCGATGGTGTACAACATTGCAATCTCCAATTCAGATGCGCGTTCATCTCGCCTCTCGTCGCACGGGCGGCGGCGATTGCGATCCTACGCACCCCAGCATGCAGCACTCGCACACGTGTGTCTGTGCGTTTGAGCACACGGAGCCGATCCCGCTCAATCTACTCGGAAGGGTTCGGATCTCGCCGCGACGCCCACCGCCGCCGCACGGCCATAACAGAATCAAGTCCGGGACAATCTCTCGAGGTTGGCACGAATGCGAAACTCCGGAACTCGGTTCGGCGCTCGGCATCCGTCAGCTTGCCGCGCTTCCGGACTGGGTCGCCGTTCGGGCGCAGGTCTTGCGTTGGTACGTCGAAGGGCTCACCCCACTGGGCTTCGAGTTTCAGGTGGGCCTCGAAGGAGCCGCGCCGCCGTTTGTCTCCACTGTGTTACCCCGGGACATGAACCGCGACGAACTGGGCTTCGCGCTGCATGCAGGAAGGCTTTCAGTTTGGCGAAGACGAGTTCGATAGTGCCTGGCGATGAACGAGTGCAACAGCTCGTACCCGGAGAATTGCTGACCGCAGACGCTTCGCCTGCGATTGTTCTTGCGGACGAAGTCCGAGAATTCTTTCGGAAATGGGGCGCTCGGCAAGACTCGAATCTGCGACCCCGCTTGGCGGCCCGTGAAACGTCCTTCCGTACACGTGAATCAGACGCGCCAATGCACCCGCACACCGCGTCGGTGCGGGTGCCAACCACAGCCTGAATCATCGGCTTGAGTCGCTACCCTACCTCGGGCCACCGGGAAGGGGTGAACACGTGGCCACACTTGTTACACACCACCCAGTCATCCGAGTCGCAGGTATGGCGCCGCATCACCACCATGTCTGTGTCGGAACTCGCACAGCGGGGGCAAGACGGGGTCGCTGGGGCGTGCGCAGGCGGAGCGGGCGTCCGGGGCGCGGGCGGAACGAGGCGCGAGCTGGGTAGTGCCATAAGACTCTCCAGTTACCGTGTTCTTGTGGTTGTGGTGGCCGACACCGCCCGGAAGCAATCCGTGTACCTCGATCGGGCGGCGGAGGCCTCGTTAATTGGCAGGCAGTGCGTTTCGGACTGTCGTGAAACCCGACAGTCCCCCGCGTCCGTTCAGACACTGAAACCGCCGAGTGGAGCGAGCCGGATTTCGGAACGCGATCGGCCGATGGTTTTTCAGCGATCGATCCCGTAGTGCTCCTTAACCTTCGCGGCGATCTGCTGCTTCTTTATCAGGCCGAGTTGGCCCGTGTCAGCCTCGCCCGGTGCGCCAGCCAGCCTTGACGCTCTTTTGGCCCGTCTGTTTGCCTCTCGGTTCGCCCAGATGTTTGTCCATCGGCTCTTGAGGCAGCGGCTTCCGATGACGCTTCCCCGGGGCGTCGACTGGTCCCCGGCTGAGGCGCGTCGCCGAGGTTGCTATCTGTTTCGCCGCTGCTTGTGATTGGTCTTTCTGCGCGGCCTTTCGAACTGCCATTAGGTCCCTCCCGTGGGATTTCGACTTCGCACGTAACTGCAGCTTAGAACGTTGCCCCCTGTGGCGTGCAATCGGACCTGTTCGGGGGCGGGAGCGAGGGCCGCAAAGTAGCGCTGGCGCCGGCGAGACTTCTCTGACACGCGCGACGGTTGTGAAGTCACAACGGCCGAAAGCATGAGGTCATGGCGTGCTATCTCCACGTCAACGCTCCAACGAGTAGGCCAACTATCCCCGCCGATAGCACGGCGCCGCCAACGACCTTAGTTCCGTAGCCGCAGCCGGCCGCCATCTGGTTCGTACTGCACTCAGGCCTATTGGCATACACCAAGATGGCCCCGCCCGCTATTGAGGCGGCCGCCCCAAGGATTAACGCCGCTGCGGATCCGTTACGGCGGCCCCTCCCTCGACCTCTGTACCCACCCCGCTGGGCGAAGGAGCTAGATTCAACGGGTGCGAATTTGAGCGCGCTGCCCCAGACTTGCGCGCTCGCTGCTCCGAATGGCGCATTCGCCGTGAGTCCCTCATCGTTGAGCGTGAAGGGCGAACGTTCTACGGTTGACCGTGAGAACTCCGTCGCGCTGGGGGGCTGCTCAGCGGCCAAGACCGCAGCCGCGGGTCTTGCTGAGGTCCGCCCTTGCGCTTCTGACGTGCTGGTGACCACCGACTGTGATGATGGTGCGCCGGTCGACGAAGGTTCCTCCTGGCTCGCGAATAGCGTGCCGCTCCACTGAGTACCAACCAAGCAGACAATCAGAGCGCCGGTCGTCGACAAGCGGTGAGGTCTGGCCATCTCGATCTCCTGGGACAGGCATGACGCGTGAAGCAACACAACCACCAAATTTGATCCTAACCGTAGTTGATTGAAGTGTGTTGTGCCGCGTTGACGGCTCTGCCATAAGTGTGGCGCGCCGGCACGAGGTCGCCCGGAGGGGCGGTACCGCGGTGAAATTCCGTCGACGCGCCGTGCCTCGAGCCCAGCTCGCGAAACAGGCCGGAAACAGAACGCGGTGCGCGCGCGTTGACAGTTTCTGCACGCGCGGCCCCGCAACGTGTCATCGACTGTACTTAGCGCCTCCTATCTCGGTCGTCCGCATCTCGTCGCTGCTGCTTGAACGCCTCCGTGTAGCCGTCACGAAATCCTTGCCGGAATCTCTCGCGATACGTGTCGCGGTCGCCGTCATCCCGGCGATAGCCGCCATCAGCGTTGCGATACTCTTTGTACCGTTCGTACGGCTGCGAGCGCCCATGGCGTGCGTCGTCGCGCCCGCTGTCGAATCCCTTCCGGTGGCCTTCTTCATACGCCCGCCGCTGGACGTCTCGGCGATAGTTGCCGCGCCCCGAGTGGATCCGTTCTGCACATGCCGGTGTCGCGATCCAGACGCCGAGTGCCAGCAGCATGGGCGCCAGCCAGCGGTATTTCTTCAGCATAGTGACCTCCATCCTTTCGTCCTTCGTTGGTTCTCAACCGAGCGCCGCCCGAACATGCGACGGAGTTCGACTATCCGAAGAGGCGGCAGCGGATCCTTCCGCACGGTTCTTCCATATCCGCGGTGGTCTGCAATGTTACCGACCAGACCATGACACTGGCTGTTCCGTTGTGAACAGTCACATTCATCCCACGCACCTACTCTGGCATCCATCTCTGCGTTCCCAGCGCGCTCGGCGTTGATCGTTGTCCTCTCATCCATTGCTGCCGGAACTGGAGACACCCTCATTCCCTCGTGTCATAATTGAGGGCTTCATGGCCACGCTGATCCCCTTCCGAGCGCTTCGCCCACGGCCGGCCGACGCGGCGCGGATTGCCGCCGTTCCCTACGACGTCGTCAACACCGAAGAGGCAAGAGTGCTTGCCGAAGGAAACCCCCTCAGCTTCCTGCGCGTGTCGCGCGCTGAGATCGAACTCCCGCCGACGGTCGATCCGTATTCGGACGAGGTCTACAAGCGAGCCGCGGAGAACTTCTCCAAGTTGAAGGCCCGCGCCTTTGAGCTCGAGGCGGAGCCGAGCCTGTACTTCTACCGGCTGCGGATGGAATCGCACGAGCAGACGGGTGTGGCAGCCTGTTTCGCGCTGGCGGAGTACGATTGCCACCTCATCAAGAAGCACGAGCGTACGCGCCGCGACAAAGAGGACGATCGCACGCGGCACATGATCGCGCTCGGTGCGCAGACCGGACCCGTCTTCCTGATATACCGGTCGTCGGCCGACGTCAATGCGGTGTGCGCCCGCGCGACGAAGCACGATCCGCTCATCGATTTCGAGGCGCCCGACCACGTGCGCCACACGCTGTGGCGCGTGGGTGGAGCGGATCGCGACGAACTGGTTCGAGCGTTCCAGCAGATTCCGGCGCTCTACATCGCGGATGGTCATCACCGGGCGGCGAGCGCGGCCCGTGCGCGCGCCGAGATCGGTGCCATGCACCTGGAGGGCGCATCGCTCGGCGATGGAGCGGATGTGAGCAGTGTGCTCGCGGTGGCGTTCCCGCACGACCAGATGCAGGTCCTCGCATACAACCGCGTCGTGAAGGACCTCGACGGCCTGTCTCCGGAGGCGTTTCTCGGCAAGGTCGGCGAGGCGTTCTCGATCGAGCCAGGCCCGGCGATGCCAGCCAGACGCGGAGAGATTGCCATGTGTCTTGGGGGACAGTGGCGAACGCTGCGGCCCCGCGTTCCACCCTCCGCGGCGGATGTCACGGCGTTGCTCGATGTGAGTGTCTTGCAGAACGGCCTGCTGGATCCGGTGCTTGGGATCGTCGATGTCCGTACCGATAAACGCATCGACTTCGTCGGCGGCGCGCGCGGCACGGGTGAGCTTCAGCACATGGTCGACTCGGGCCGAGCCGCCGTCGCTTTCTCGCTGTATCCCGTGAGCATTGCCGACCTCATGACCGTCTCCGACGCGGACAAGATCATGCCGCCGAAGAGCACATGGTTCGAGCCCAAGCTCCGGGATGGACTGCTGATTCATATGATCTAGCGGTCCTTGGCCCTTCGCGGCTGGTCCTGTGGGGTGGGGCGTGCTTGTCGGTCGGGGGTCAGGACGAAGGACGCTAAGGACGAAGGACGGACGAAGGACGCTAAGGACGAAGGACGGACGAAGGACCAAGAACTAAGGACCAAGGACTAGTCATGAACACGCGGACAACGATTCAGCGCATCTTCAATTTCTCCTCCGGTCCCGCGGTCCTGCCATGTCCGGTGCTCGAGGAGATTCAGCGCGACCTCCTGGCGCTGCCTGGGGTCGGCATGTCGGTCCTGGAAATCAGCCACCGGTCGAAACCGTTCGAGGACATCCTCGCTCAGACTGAGGCGAGCGTCCGCGCGATCGCGGGCATTCGGTCGAACTACAAGGTGCTGTTCCTTCAGGGCGGCGCCAGCACGCAGTTCTCCATGGTGCCGATGAACCTGCTCGGCCCGGGCCAGACCGCCGACTACATCGACGGCGGCTCATGGGCCGACAAGGCGCTCAAGGAAGCCAGGAAGGTGGGCACCGTCAACCTCGCCGCGTCGACGAAGGGGGAGGGCTACGCGCGTCTTCCGCAGCAGTCCGAGCTGACGCTCACCAAGGGTGCCGCCTACGTCCATATGACGTCAAACAACACGATCGAAGGCACCGAATACAAGAGGTTGCCAGAGGTCGGCGATACGCCGCTTGTCAGCGACACGTCGTCCAACATGTTCAGCGGCCCGATCGACATCGAGCGGCACGCGCTGATCTATGCGGGCTCTCAAAAGAACCTCGGCCCGGCTGGCGTGGCTCTCGTCATCATCCGTGAAGACCTGCTGCAGCGCTCGATCGACAAGAAGGCCACGCTGCCAACGATGATGAACTATGCGGTGCACGCAGAGAATGGATCGCTGTACAACACGCCGCCGACGTTTACGGTCTACGCGCTTGGCCTGGTCATGAAATGGATCATCGCCGAAGGTGGGCTGAAGGCCATCGGCGAGCGCAACGCCCGTAAGGCGGCGAAGCTGTATGCCGAGATCGATCGCACCGGGTTCTATCGTGGCACGGCGCGCAAGGAAGACCGGTCGCTCATGAACGTGACGTTCCGACTCGCATCCGAGGAGCTCGAACAGGCCTTTGTGAAAGAGTCCACCGCGGCTGGTCTCGACGGCCTCAAGGGACATCGTTCGGTCGGCGGAATGCGCGCGTCCATCTACAATGCCTTTCCCGAGGCGGGCGTGGATGCCCTCGTGTCTTTCATGCGCGAATTTGAACAACGCCGGGGATAAAGGTGTGACTATTCCTGTGCCGATGCCGCTCCTCGCCGCGCTCGCGTTGTCTGCGATCGTCACCCAGGTCGCCGTTCTCGGGACGACCATCTTTCTCCATCGCACGGCGACGCACAAGGCGTTGGTGTTGAAGCCTGGCATGGCCTGGTTGTTTCGCGCGTCGTTGTGGATCACCACCGGTATCTGCACACGGGAGTGGGTGGCGGTTCACCGCAAGCACCATGCGTTCACCGATCAGAAGGGCGACCCTCACAGTCCGGCGTTGATGGGCTTCTGGTCCGTACAGCTCGGCAACGTGTTTCACTACATGAAAGAAGCGAAGAATCCGCAGGTCGTCAGCCGCTACGCGCGCGATATCGAGGAGGACGCCTGGGATCGCCTGTTCTTCAACCACGGGATCGCTGGGCTCGGTCTGGGAATCCTCGCCCTTTGTGTCCTGCTCGGCCTTGGATGGGGGCTGTTGGCCGCCGGCATCCATGCCGTCATGTACGTATTCGTGCTCTCATCGTCCATCAACGGTCTGTGCCATCACGTCGGCTACAGGAACTTCGACAACACCGCGACAAACCTTCGAGTGCTGGCGCTCGTCACTGGCGGCGAGGGTCTCCATAACAACCACCACGGCTACCCGCGCAGCCCGAGGTTCAGCTTCCGCCCGAGCGAAATCGATCCCGCGTGGCCGATCATCAGGCTGCTCATCGCACTCGGGCAGGCCAGCCCGTACAAGACGATCGATGAAACCGGGGCCTAACCCGGTTAGGTGACTTAGAGCGCGTTGCAGAAGTCACTGCGCGCGGTGGCCGAGAACGGGGCGCCCCGCCAGCGCGGAGGCGCCTCCCGTGACGGGCGCTGTTCGCCGAGCACTCGGTGGGGCTGTTCGAGGACAGGACCCGTCAGACGTTGATTCTGCAACGTGCTCTTAGCTCTGGGGCGCTGGACGGGGTCGCCGTTTTCTGCGGCGGCGGCGTCTGCGGCCAAATGGTGGAGGCTGCGAGGGTGTGCCGTCTGCCCCGGCAGGCGGGGTCTCTTCGCTTGCGATTGCTCGCCAGTGGGCGACGACCTCCGGCGAGTGTCCGTGAATCTCCATCCAGGTCAAGCCGTCGCGAAACACGCTGCGATGGATGAGTGCACGCTGAGCACGGGGATTCGGTCTGAGGTCGCGCAGGCGCCGCTGCAACGAGATGATCTGTTGGAGCCGCTCGATGTCTCGCCGGGCGAGCGGCAGAGAGCCGAGCCGCAGGCCCTGAGCATTGCCGTCTCTTTGCGCCGGTCGGGAGGCGAGTCCCAGCGGGACGAGCAGGCTGCCGAGAAGCACGGTGTTGGTAAGACCTTCCGGCACCGATTCGTGCCGGAGCCTGAAGGCATCGAGTGCGGCAAGCGATTGCCAGAGAGGGTCACCGGCGCCCCGATGCAGTTCGGTGGAGATCGGTTCGAGCAGGCCGGCAGCATCCAGGCCGCGGAAGATCGTCTCCGCGTATCCGCCGCGCAGAATCTTGTAGTACTCCTCGAGCAGGCGCGCACCGGAACTTCTGGCAATTTCCTGTCGATGGGCGTGGATGGCATCGAGGACGGGCGGATCGAGCGTGAAGTCGAGACGCGCCGCAAGCGCCACAGCCCGCAGCATCCGGACCGGATCCTCATGGAACCGGACGACGGGATCGCCAATCGAACGCACGATGCCGGCTCTCAGGTCCTCGAGGCCGTTGACGTAGTCGATGATCGAGAATGTGGCGATGTCGTAGAAAAGCGCGTTGATCGTGAAGTCGCGTCGGAACGCATCTTCCTCCGGGGTGCCGAAGGTGTTGTCGTGGTGGACGAGCTGTGCGCCTGCTGTCGTGGATGGGTCGGGTGCGGGCACGCCGTCCTGGACGACCTCTTCGCCGGGCTGTACCTGACGCCGGAATGTGGCGACCTCGATCACCTTCGTTCCGAACTTCACGTGGGCGAGCCGGAAGCGACGTCCGATGATCCAGCAGTTCCGAAAGAGCTTTTTGACCTGAGTAGGATGCGCCGAGGTGCCGATGTCGAAGTCCTTTGGCCGTCGCCCGAGCAGCAAGTCGCGGACACTGCCGCCGACGAGATAGGCGATATGGTCGAACTGCCGGAGCCGATAGAGAACTTTCAGGGCGTCGGGATCGATATCGCGGCGCGACATCGAGTGCTCCGCGCGCGGGACGACCCGCGGATCAGCCATCGCGCGACATTGTACCAAAGGACCTGGCAGCGAGAGCCAATAGCCTTTTAATTCAACATGTTAGCCGGATACGTCCAACGTGCTACCATCCCGGACATGCGGTCCATGTGCTGGATGTTGGCCTTTCTCCTGATGGCGGGGATTGCGCAGGGCGCCGACCGGATCGATCCGATCGCTCGAGCGCGATCGCTCTACAACGACAAAGACTTTGAGAGTGCCATCGTGGCCGCGGAAGAGGCGCGCCGCCTCGTCCCGGCGCGCGCCGACAGCGCGGATCTGATTGCCGCGCGCGCCCACCTCGAACGCTTCCGGATGAGTGGGCAGTCCGACGACCTGGCCAGGGCACGGGATCGCCTGCGCCGCATCCATGCCGAGCGTCTGGCCGCCGGGGAGCGGATGGAGCTGGTTGTCGGCCTTGGCGAGGCGCTCTATCTCGAGGAGTCCATGGGCGCCGCGGCGGACATCTTTGATTCGATCCTGACCCGGACGTACCTGCTTCCGGAAGCGCGTGAGCGCGTTCTCGACTGGTGGGCGAGCGCCCTCGATCGCGACGCGCGTCCGCGCACGGACTTCGAGCGCCAGAGCATCTACCAGCGGATCCGTGAACGTATGCGCGCCGAGCTCGGCATCAATCCGGCCAGCTCCGTCGCGTCGTACTGGCTGGCCGCCGCGGCCCGCGGGCAAGGCGATTGGCGCGCCGCGTGGGCCGCCGCGCAGGCGGCGTGGGTGCGTGCGCCACTCAGCACGGATCGCGGCGCGGCGCTGCGCGGGGACCTCGAGCAGTTGATGGAAATCGGGATCCTTCCTGCGCGCGCGAGCGCGCAGGCGCAGCCGGTGGAAAGGCTTCGGATGGAATGGGAGGAATTCAAGACCAGGTGGGAGTAACTGAGCCTGGAATTGCAAATTGCAGATCGCAAATTGAAGATTTCGGTGTCACAATTTGCAGTCGGCAATTGGCAATTGGCAATTCCGACATTCAGGATTTGGCCTCTTTCCAGTTCACACCAATCCCGACATCCACGGTCAGCGGCACGTTGAGTGCGGCCGCCGACTGCATCTTCTCCTGAACCAATTCCGCGACCGCGTCGACGTGGGCTGACGGCACTTCGAACAACAGCTCGTCGTGGACGGTGAGAATCATTCGAGCGTCTAACGACCGCAGAGCGGCGTGCACATCGATCATGGCGCGTTTCATGATGTCGGCCGCCGTGCCCTGGATGGGCATGTTGACCGCCGCCCGCTCCGCGCTCGACCGGATCTGGACGTTCTTGCTCGTCAGGTCGGGCACCAGCCGCCGCCTTCCGTACAAAGTCCGGACGACCCCTGAAACCCTCGCCTCCTCGATCGTGCGATCGATGAACGCGCGGACGCTCGGGAACCCTGCGAAGTACGCGTCGATGAACTCCTGCGCCGCCTGTGGCGTCACGCCGATGTCCTTGGACAGTGTGAACGCCGTTTTCCCGTAGAGCAGGGCGTAGTTGACGATCTTGGCGAGCCGCCTGAGTTCGTGCGGATCTCGTCCGCTGTTGGCACCGAAGATCTTCAGCGCCGTCCTGTCGTGGATGTCCTCTCCGGCCTGAAACGCCTTGATGAGCGTCTCGTCGTCGGCCAGGTGCGCGAGCACGCGCAGTTCGATCTGGGAGTAGTCGGC
>ORMF010947186.1_pt1 | contig 10563 bp, 15 predicted proteins | sample 1779871 | NCBI WGS metagenome assembly ORMF01 (sample SAMEA104232316, study PRJEB22302) | groundwater metagenome | biome: forest; feature: aquifer; material: groundwater | place: USA | collected 2011-08-07 | depth 5.4 m
CATGCGCTTGACGTGTTTCGTGGGCAAATGGAGTTTCTTCAAATCGTCCAGAACCAAGTCGCCGAACAAATCGTTCCCGACGGCAGAAACTAAGTCCACTGAAGAGCCTAACAGTTTCGTGGTGTACGCAGAGTTTGCCGCCGAGCCGCCCGTGCAGACGGAAACGTCGTCCAACGTGGTCTTGGACGCAAACGAAAGCTCGATGAACCGCTCGGTGTGCAGGTGGTGCGTCCTCAGGTGAGGGTGGATCTGGCACGACGTGGTGTTGACGTCCACGGTGGAGGAGCCGATGTAGAGGGCGGTTTTGGGCATTTACAAAAAGAACGAACCGGCGGCTTTTAGGCCTTTACTTTTTCATCGTAACGGCCGCCAAGCACTTCTTGACGACGTTGTCCTTCGTCAAGCCGTATTTCTGCAATAAAGCATCGGGCGTGCCTGACTCGCCGAACGTGTCTTCCACGGCCACGTACTGGATGGGTGTGGGCAGGCTTTCGGAAAGGGTTTCGGCGCACGCTGCCCGCAAACCCGACGTGCGTTGGTGTTCTTCCGCGGTCACGATGGCGCCACATTTCTTTGCCGATTTGAGGAGCGTGGCCGAGTCGAACGGCTTGAGGCTGTGGTGGTTGACGACTTCCACGGACAGTTTGTGGGTTTTTTCAAGCTCGCGAGCGGCGACCAATGCGGGGTAGACCATGACGCCGACCGCGGCAATGCTTACATCCGAGCCTTCCCGCAAGATGTTGGCGTGTCCCATCCGAAACGGCGTCGCATCCGTGGTAATCATCGGCACCGAAGCTCGACCCATGCGTAGGTAACTTGGCCCGATGTGTTCGGCAATGGCGAAAACTGCCTTCTTGGTCTCCAAATAATCACACGGACAAACCACGGTCATGTGCGGCAGCGTGCGCATCATGCCTAAGTCTTCCAACATCTGGTGCGTCGCGCCATCCTCGCCCAGCGTGATGCCGGCGTGCGTGACGGCGATCTTGACGTTGGCTTGGTTGTAGCACACCGATTGCCGGATGAAGTCGTACACGCGGCCCGTACCGAAGTTGGCAAACGTCGTGGCAAACGGGATTTTTCCTTCCAACGCCAAACCCGCCGAAGCGGCAATCATGAACTGTTCGGTGATGCCCACTTCGAAGAAACGTTGCGGGAATGCTTTTTCGAACGCCGCGGTGCGCACGCTTTCGCCTAAATCCGCCGTCAAGGCCACGACGCGTTCGTTCTTTTGGCCCAATTCCAGCAGCGCCTCGCCGAAGCCGTCGCGCGTGGCTTTCTTTTCAGGCTTGTCAAAAAGCATGGGGTTGAGTGTGAGGGATGCGTTCATCGGGGTTTCACGTTTTGATGGTTGGTTTATCTTTCATCACATTATTTTTTTGCGTTAGTTGTTCGTTTCTTTTTCTGTAATTCCTTAGAAACTTGTTTTACCTGATCAGTTGATTTTGAATCCTCTACTTTTTCCTGTGTAGATTCTGCTGATTTCGTTTCCAGCAGATGGGCTAGTGTGAAGAAAATCACTGCAAACGGTACAGTGATGAACCAGGCCTTCGGAACGGTAATCGTCAAAACTATTGACGTAATCATTAGGATGTTGACTATCGACTTAATCCACGATTGAGGTTTTTCCATACTTTTTTCCTTTCTTCATGCCTTTTCGGCTTCAATTCTGACCCTTTCCGCTTGGAGTTGTTTCATGGCTTCCGCGGCTTGCTCCGCGTTGGGCGGGATACCGTGCCATTTCGGCAAGTTCTCCATGAAGTCCACGCCTTTACCCATGACGGTCTTCCACAAGATGACACGCGGCTGTTGGTTCTTGGTTTTCATGGCTTTTTCCGTGGTGGAAACGACTTGGGTCATGTCATTGCCATCCGCTTGGAACACGTCGAATCCAAAGGCCTTGAACTTGTCCGCCAACGGCTCCAAGGGCAATACGTCACGGCCGTAGCCGTCAATCTGGATGTCGTTGCGATCGACCATGACGAGCAGGTTGTCGAGTTTGAATTTGTGCGCGTTGAGGAATGCTTCCCAGCACGAGCCTTCGTTCAGTTCGCCATCGCCCATCAGCGCGAAAACCGTGTGCTCTTTTCCGTCGAGTTTGGCGGCCATCGCCATTCCGACGGCTACGCCGATGCCCTGCCCAAGTGAGCCTGCGGACGTCTCCACGCCGGGCAAGTCCATGCGCGCGGGATGGCCTTGAAGGCGGGAGTCAATCTTGCGAAACGTTGCAAGCTCTTCTTTAGGAAAGTAACCGCAGTTGGCCAACGCCGCATACAAAATGGCGCAGATGTGGCCGTTGGAAAGGACAATCCGGTCGCGGCCGTCCCAATGCGAATCCTTCGGGTCGTGCTTTGCGATGTGGAAGTAAAGCGCGGTAAAGACGTCGGCCATGCCCAAGGGCCCGCCGGTGTGCCCCGCGCCTGCCGCCAACAACATCTGGATGACGTCCTGGCGCAGCGTGTTGGCCTTGAGCTTGAGTTCTTTGAGCTTCTTTTTGTCCATTTTGAGTCCCAAAAATTCGGTTTTCCAGTCGTCTTTACGGGGACCTCCATTAAAAAACGTTCTTTTGCCTTCCGGTTGATTCCCAATCAACTCCATATTTATTAACGGCCGACAAATATGTATCGGTGAGGCATTGTGGGAATGTATATTTCATTCAACAAGGAAGATCAGGAAATCGTCCGCCATTTGGCTGAGAACAAGTACGGCGGAAAAAAAGGAGCCATTACCGAGGTTCTACGGGCGGGCGTGCATTTGTTGCTTGAAAAAGAACAGGATGAAGTGGAGCGGCAAAAGCGGATCAAGCGCTTCCGCGCCATGATGGATAAAGGCTTCAACGCGGGTTTGGGCAACCGCAAAGCCTACGAAAAACGGGATGATATTTATGAAGACTCGCGTGGCGGTCGATTCTAACCTGTTGGTCTATGCGGTTGAGACGACCTCGCCCAAACATGCTGCGGCAAAGGAATTTTTGGGAAACCTGGTTGAGGCGAATTTGGCGTTCCTGAGTACCCAGAATCTGGCTGAGTTTTCCCGAGTGGTTACGGAGAAGTTGCCCCGGCCTCTTTCGGCTGAGCAAGCCGATGAAGCCATTGCCTCTTTTGTCGAAGTCTTTTCCGTCGTGCGTTATGACGTTCCGGCGGTCCGACTTGCCTTGAAACATGCCCAAACTGGTCACACGCATTTCTTTGACGCCTTATTGGCCGCCACCATGATGGAAAACGGCATCGACACGATCTACACCGAAAACACGGAAGACTTCCAAAAGATTCCGGGCATCAAGGCGGTCAATCCGTTCGCGTGATTCGTTTCCAATTCAGTCGTTCGGAATGTAGGGTTCGCTCCAGTCTGCGTATTTTGATTTCACGTGCATTTCAAACGAATCTTCGAAATCTTGGATGGACTTTGGTACTTCGATGGCGTGCCGCTCCATCCATTTGTCAAAATCCTTTTGCCGTTGGGGCCCACGCGGGACTTCGTGATGGTGCTTGAGGAATTCACGTATCGTTTCCGTTGAGACTTGTTTTAGCAACGCTTGTGCCAACGCTTCCGCTTTCCCATACGGAACATGCCACATGCGATGCAGGATTTGTCCGCGGACTTCGCTCGACACGATTCGGCGGACGCGTTCCTCATTCCCGACGCGCTGCGGCCGACGAGCCATGTGTGGGGTTGGAAAGTCATACTTCCTCTTGACTTTGATTCCCGGCTGGCCAATCAGGGGCCAATAGGCGCCGCCATGTAATTCACCGAGTCGAAACAGCACGCGAATTTCTTCTTCCGAATGCAGTTCCGGGTGCTGGCGGACGACCTTGGCGACAAAATTCTTGAGCCTTTTGACGATGTTGCGGTCACGTATCGTCGTTATCTTTTCGAAAAGCTTGTCCGACTTTTGGATGTGGTTTACCGCCTTCGCAATGTCCCCCGTGTTCAATGCCTTCGTGGCGGCGTCATCCGCTTTTTCTTGTCGTTTCTTCAGATGGCGCAGGTAAATTGACACGGGCCAGAAGTGTTCCTCTACGCCCATGACCTGGACTGGTGCCGAACCTACGATGACCTGCTCGCTTTTCCGAAACGGCACGGACGGATCAAGCCAATCCGGATCCATGGAGTTCCTTTTTTCCTCTGCAAACCTGGCTTCTACCTTGCGATTGTCGCCCCGGGTAGCCGTTGCGTTTTCAAACACGTAGATGTGCGGCTTGAATGTGTCCAACGAGTCACGGATGGGCCTTGCGTCGGGGTACATGTGGTGGCTTCCAAAGTGGAACAAGACGCTGATGCGCGGCCTTGCGTCTGGCCTTTTTTGGCCCAACTCCATCATCCCTGCTTACTTTTCGCCCAATCATCCATGAACTTCTTGAGTCCTGAGTCGGTGAGAGGGTGGCGGAATAGTTGCTGGAAAACCGAGTAAGGCATGGTGGCGATGTCGGCGCCGCTTTTCGCGCATTCCACGACGTGCATGGGATGGCGGATGGAGGCGGCGAGGATTTCCGTCTTGATTTCGTAGTTGTCGAAAATCTCGCGGATGTCGTCAATCAGCACCATGCCGTCTTCCGAGATGTCATCCAAGCGGCCGATAAAGGGGCTGACATAACTTGCGCCGGCTTTGGCCATGACCAACGCTTGTGATGCTGAAAAGATGAGGGTGGCGTTGATGCTGATTTTCTTTCCGGAAAGCACTTTGCACGCCTTGACGCCGTCTTCCGTCATCGGCAGCTTCACCACGATGTTCTTGTGGATTTTGGCAAGCTCGAGGCCTTGCTTGACCATTTCGGCCGCCGTCAGGGTGGTGACTTCGGCGGAAACCGGGCCGTCGACGATTTTGCAGATGTCCAAAAGCACGTCTTTGAAGGGGCGGCCGGACTTGTAGACCAAAGAGGGGTTGGTGGTGACGCCGTCGAGGATGCCGAATTCGTTGGCTTTTCGGATTTCGTCGACGATTGCGGTATCCAGGAAGAATTTCATGCGATTTGCGCCTCCAAATTTGGGTTGAATTGGCTTGAATGGTTTTTCATTTTTTTTCTTTTATTGATTTTTTATTTTTTCCGTTTCTTTTTTTTTTCTTACGGCCTTTCTTTTTTGAGGTTGCTTTTTTTTGCAGGGTTGTTTCCGTTATTTTTCTTTTTTTTCCAGCGGCACTATGGTTTTCCTTTCCTCTTTTTTTTTGCCTACTTCGTTTTTTTGAGTTGGTTGAATCGTTCGAGTGCGGCCATGGGGTCGGGTTGGTTGAAGATGGCGTTTCCGGCTACTAATACGTTGGCGCCCGCGAGCAGGCATTGTTTGGCCGTTTCCGGATTGATGCCGCCGTCCACGGCGATGTCCAAGTCGGGCCGAATGGCTCGGATGGCCTTGACTTTAGCCAATTGGTCCGGCATGAATGTTTGTCCTCCGAATCCGGGTTCGACCGTCATAATCAGGACGAAGTCCAATTGGTCTAGATATTCATCCAACGCCGAAACGGGCGTTCCGGGCTTGATACTGGCCCCCGCTTTGATGCCGAAGTTCTGGATGGCGCGGATTTCAAGCGTGGGGTTCTTGACGGCTTCGTGGTGGAAGATGATGAGGCTCGCCCCGGCTTCAAAGTAGGTGTTGTAGTATTTGGACGGCAGCTCTGTCATAAGGTGGACGTGCTTTTCCGATTTCGTCTTGAGTTGGGCGATGAAGGGAGGGGCGAAGCGCTCCATCGTGTAGTTGGGCACGAATTGGTTGTCCATGACGTCGATGTGGAACGAATCGACTTTGCCGTCGATTTTTTTGACCCAGGGCTTGACCTGGTCTTCCGGAAGGGACAACAGCGAGGGGCTGATTCGGATGGTTTGGCTCATTTGCGTTTAGCACCTGGTTTTCGGTTTTTTTCGATTCATGCGATCCTTCCGGAGCGCCTGGATTTTCAGCATCGGTTTTTTTCTTCGATTTTGGCGATTTTTTTGACGCGCCGCTGGTGTCGTTCGCCGGCAAAAGGCGTGCCCAGCCAGATTGCCAGCCACCGGGTCACGTCCGCCGGTTTTTGCGTGCGGCCGCCGAAACAGGCGACGTTGGAATCGTTGTGTTCACGCGACATCTTGGCGGAAAAATCGTCGTAAATCATGGCCGCGCGCACTCCGGGCACTTTGTTGGCCGCGATGGACATGCCGATGCCGGTGCCGCAGACTAAGATGCCGCGGTTTTCGGCGGGCTTTGCCGCGACTTTTCGGGCCACGGCTTGAGCGTAATCCGGGTAATCCACTGTGTCATCCGAATCTGTGCCCAAGTCCTTGACCAGCACTTTCTTTTGGGTCAGGAACGCCTTGATTTCCTGCTTTAAAGCAAAGCCGCCGTGGTCGGAACCCAAGTAGAGCATCGTCTTTTTTCTCCCCGGACGCTTTACGCAGGCGGCGTTTTTTAACGGGTCCGTTGTGCGGTTTTCCAACTCCGGCTTTTATATTCATCGGACCTCCAATGCATTTTCGCCGGTGCCTCTATGCCGGCGGGTGGATTCTGCGTATGGATGCGAAACTGATTTTCGGCGGCATCTTGGCCGTTGTCGTGGTTGCCGCGCTTGGAATGGCGTTGTTCAAAGGCCCTCCGGCGTATGCGTCGAACGACTCGCAAGTCTTGTACTTCTTCCGTGATGACTGCCACTTCTGCCAGCAACAAAAGCCCATTCTCGAGGAACTGTCCAAGGAAGGCTACCGCGTCAAATTGATGGACGTGGCCCGCAACCCGACGTATTGGAAACAGTACGGCATCACGGGCACGCCGACGTTCGTCAACGCCAAGAACCAAGCCGACCGCTTGGAAGGCCTGCAGCCGAAAGACACGCTCAAGGCCTTTTTGGAAGCCAGCGGCGCGAAGATTGCATGAACTGTTTCGGGATTTTCAACTTTTTTTTTTCTTTCTTCTTTTTTGTTTGACTTTTTTTTATTGTTTATTTTTCCCTTCATTTTTTCTTTTTCCCGGGTTATCTTGGTTTTTAAGACGCCTTGCATTTGAGTTCCCGGATGTATTGGATGGCCGCGATTGCCAGCGTGCCGAAGACCAAAACCGCCAAGAACGCGCCCAACGGCGTGCGGCTGAACGTGCCGTCGGCCAATACGAGCAAGTCCAGTCCGACTAGCAGTAAGCCCAGGTAGCCGAGTTGTTGCAGCCGCTTCCAATTCTTTCCGCCCAGTTTGCGCATGGCCCACGCGTTGGACGTTGCGGTCAACAAGGCAAACACGACCAGCGCCATCAGTCCGAGCCTTACGTTTTGACGCGACAAGGCCAGTTGGGCCGAAAATAAAAGTGGATCGGAAAACGCCAAGGCGGCGTGAAGCAAGCCGAAGACAAAACCCACGATGCCCCAGTACTTTCGGTGGGCGACCAGCGGTTGGGCTTTGGGCCAAAAACGGGCAAGGGGTCCGATAGCCAACGAAACAGACAGGAGGATGACCGCGGAGACGGCGAAACTTTTGCTAAAAAGGCGGATGGTGGAAAGGCCGGGCTGGGTCAAGGCGTAGAAGGAAAGCGCGGCGGCCAGAACCAAAAAAGGCATTATTTTGGGCTTGGAAAATACCATTGCGTTGTGCTTTACGTCCGCCTTGCTTTTTAGCGGTTGCGTAGGCCGTCGCGCTTTTTTTAGGTTTTTTCTTGATTTTTTGTCGTAATGTAAATCTTAACGTTGTCCTCTTTACTTTTTTTTTTCTTTGGCCTCCGTTTTAGTTTTTTTCAGCTTTTGCTATTTTTGTTTTATTTCTTATCCGCCGTGTTCCAACCACGTGGTCAGCGCCCACAACACGGTCGCGCCCAAGCCGATGAGGAACACTTGTGCCAGCGAGCGGACGTTGTTTTTCTCCTTGTGCAGTTCAGGCACCAAGTCGGCCGTGGCGATGTAGATGAATGTTCCGGCGGTGAAGGCCAATGCGTACGCTTCCAGTTGGCCGAAGTGCGGGGCGAAATAAAAGAAAGCGATACCGCCGAAGACGGATGTCAGGCCCGTGGCTAGGTTCAGCAACGTGGCGCGCCACTTGTCAAAGCCGCTGTACAAAAGCAGGCCGAAGTCGCCCAATTCGTGCGGGATTTCGTGCAGTGCGATGGCAAGCGTGGTGGCGATGCCCAGCGGGATGCTCGTCAAGAAAGCCGCGGCGATAGCCACGCCGTCGAAAAAATTGTGCGCTAAGCTTCCGGCCAGCGTCAAATAGCCCAACGGTTTTTCCTTCGCCGTGTGCTTATGCGCGTGGCCTTTCTTGCCGTCGTGCGCGTGGGATTCGTGGTGGTGGTGCCATATGAATTTTTCCAAGATGAAAAACGTCACGATGCCGGCCAATACGATGGGCAACGCGGATTCGGGCGACAATTCGGCCAGAGATTCGGGCAAGACGTCGAAGAATGCGGCACCCAGCAAGGCGCCGGTGGCAAAGCTGACTGAAATGAACAACAGTTTGTCCAAATGGCGCGAACTCAATGAAAACGCGGCGGTGCCCACCAACGAGACCAAGCTGACGCCTACCGTTGCGGCGATGATGTATTCCAAGACCATGTCACGTTGGTCCAAAGCGAAGTTAATAAGTATTACCTGAAATATTAATAATATTGAGGTGTTTTTCCGTGCCCGTTAACAATTCTTCTAAACCCGTCAACGATCCTTCCAAACCCTTGGTTTCTCACTCCAAACGCTTGGCGTCATATTCGAATCGTTTGCCGTCTTCTTCCAAACGGCCGAAGTCTTCCAAAGCCGAAGTCCTCAGCATTTCGCTGTCGTCCGAAGAGTTGGCATCCTTGTCGGCCATGCAGGAAAAACTGGGCTTTACCAACCGGTCCAAACTGTTGCGGGCGGGGTTGCAGTCGTTGTTGGCGGAATACCGTTTGCTCGACCAACTCCAAGGCCGGCACAAAGTCGTCTTCGTCGTGTCGCATGGAAAAGAACACGAAGACGGCTTGGCGCATTTGCTGCATGCTTTCGAGGATTCCGTTTCAACGAGCCTGCACCAACAGAGCCACCACCGGTGCGTTGAAGTGGTCATGGCGGAAGGCGATGCCAAACGCTTGCGCGAGTTGTTCAGCCGGTTCAAGTCGCAAAAAGGCGTCCAGCAGGTGCACGCGTTCATCCTCTGATTTTTTTTGAAACTGTTCGTTGCTAAAAGATCGATTAAATCGCTTCGAAGTTTGCCATCGCAGCACAATTTCTTCGTGAAATTGTGTGGCCTTGCAATTTTCATTAAAATTGCAAGATGCATGGCAGTGCCGATGGTTTTGCTCAACGTCACCGGCCAGCACCCGTCCGTTTGTTTAAATTGCGCTCGGCGATGAACTTCTCGAAGTCAGGATGGGGATGGTCCATGGATGCGTATTTGGATGCGAACGTCTACTTGGCTTATTTTCTAGGTGAAGCGGAACAAGAACAAGTACGTCGTTTGCTTGATTTGTCTTCGGGCTGTCGTTTTTCATTAACTGCTTCCACCCATGTTTTTGGTGAAGTCCAGCACGTATCCAAAAACCGATCCTCCTTACTCATCCAGCAATTTTTAGACTCGTTTCAATCTAGGAAAAAATTGAAACTGGTCCCGGCCACGCCACAGGATGTCGAATGGGCCGGTGTTCAAGATGAAAAGACCGGTTTCGTCATCGGATTCAACGATTGGATGCATGTCCGCCTCGCTTCAAAATATTCCGACGTATTGGTTTCAAACGATCGTGCGTTAAAAAATCTTTCAAAACCTTGGGTCAGGTGCGAAACGATCGAGACCTTTTTGGAATCACTCAAATCGTAGATCCTTCACTGCCTCTTCCGTTTCTTTTTGCCAAAGCTCAATGGCTTTTTTCCGGTTTCCACCGGCTTCTTCGAGTAGCCTCGCCCAATTTTTCTTCCGCCATTCCGTCATCGATTTGGGCATCACGATGCCTTGGCCTTTTAACGCGCCCCGGAGTTTACCTATTTCGGCTTTGGCCAATTCCGTGCGGATCCAGTCCCGCAACACTTCTGTTTTGGTGGCATATCCTTTTTCGACGATGTAGGCGTCCAACTGGTCGCTGACCGACTTTGGCAACCGCAATGAAATAGTAACCATTTGCATGGTCTCACGCCCCAATCTATGATTTACTATGTAATACGATTGAAAGCAGTACATAAAAACTTTTCTTTTTAAGCCGCTTTGACGAAACGGTATGCGGTGGGAAAATTGTCGGAATTGAAAGTCTACCGAACGGAAGACGTCTCCTTGGAACCCCTGCAGGGCAAGTCCATCGCGATTTTGGGTTATGGCATCCAAGGCGTGGCGCAAGCAGCCAACTTGCGCGACGGTGGTTTCAAGGTCATCGTGGGCGGCCGACTTGGAAAAAGTTTGGAGCAGGCTAAAGCGGATGGCTTTGAGACGTTTTCCTACGCCGAAGCCGCACAGAACGCCGACATCGTATGCCTTTTGGTTCCCGATCCGGCGCACGGTGACGTGTTTGGGCAGATCAAAGCTCATCTTTCCGGCAAGACGCTCGTGGTTGCCGGTGGTTTGTCCTTGATTTGCAAGTTGATTGTACCGGATGCAGATTGCGTCGTGGTCATGGTGGCGCCTTCCGGTCCAGGCCGCTTGGTCCGCTCATCGTTTTTGTCCA
>ORMF011371248.1_pt1 | contig 10562 bp, 19 predicted proteins | sample 1779871 | NCBI WGS metagenome assembly ORMF01 (sample SAMEA104232316, study PRJEB22302) | groundwater metagenome | biome: forest; feature: aquifer; material: groundwater | place: USA | collected 2011-08-07 | depth 5.4 m
ACCAACCCCCTTCTTCTTCTTCAACCAGTCGTTGAAATGCTGAAGAACTCTCTTTTCCTCAAGGCCAAGTTCCTCAGCGATGTCTTTTGCCAGGCGAGGCTTACTAGTTAGTACAGCGTTGATTTTACCGGAAGGACTAGCAAGTCGGCAGTTAAATCGATCAACTTTCGACTCCTTTGGATCCTTTTCCTTTTTGACTCGAAGCACCTTTTCTTTCTTAGGTTTCTTCTCAAGTGTAGTACCATCTGCAGACATTGTACCATCCTCCTCTTTCTTAGAATTAGGTTTCTGTAACTTGTCACCCACCACTTCAATTGCTTCCTTATGTTCTACAGCAGACATAATTTTGTCGAGCATTTCACGATCTTCATCTGTTTTCATCTCTGCCAAATCTGGCTCAGTAAAATGAACACAACGCTCTTCCAATTTCTTGTTGCCCCATGCATCAGCAGATTTCAACCCAGACAACTGGAAAATGCGGGTAAGCTGAGTACGATCTACAACCAATTTAGGTTCGGCTACAGACACAGCTTCATCAGACATAATCATCCCCTTTTAGAAAAATACCTTTTACAAAATATTATACGCGCAAACTACTTCTGAAATTGAAGAAACCAAACATTTTTTGAAAAATAAAGATTAATTTTTAAGCCAGTACTTACCATCTTTTTCCATAAGAGATAAAGCAATACCTCTTCCTTTTGTTTTCCAATCGTTAAAATGCTGCAACACTCTGCCAGGAGTTAATCCAGTCTTTTTAGAAAGCTCTTCTAGAGTCTGGGGAATAGTTGACATTGCAATATTGATTTGACCGGAAGGACTTGCAATTCTACAACCAAATCTATCAATTTTTGACACTTTGACTTCATCAATATTACCATATTCTTCTTTTAATTTTTTGAACTTTTCTTTTTGGGCTTCTTGTACCACCTCCTGAGTTTCTATAAACTCTGAATTAGACATTGGGATAACTTGAGTTTCCCTTCCCCACCAAAGCGTTTCTGTTTTAATACCATGGAATATCTGTACCTTAGCATCTCCTCCCTCGTTACAAGCCAATAATTTTCCTTTTACTGGGGAATTGTTCCTCGTAAATGTAGAGCCTATCTCCAACTGACACAGAGATATGGTGCGAACTCTTTTTGGCTTTACTGAGATCTCGGACATTTTTAGTCCCATTTATATTTTGACGTTTGAGCCACCAAAAAGGTTTTGTTGTTTCCAAATTTCTAATGCATTTTCTAAGGTTTTGTGGTAACTTGGGTCGCAGAAACTAAGAGCCTGATCTAATTGACTTAATGCCTGTGGATCATATGTTGACATATAAATTCGTGTTTCCTCAGTCAAAGCAATAACACAAGCTGCACTAAATAACTTCTCAGTTAATTGAACAACGTTAAAAGGTTTGCACATAGTGCTATGGACCATTTTATATTCTCCTTTACTTTTTGGCTTCAGTAATTTCGATGGACAACCCAGGAGTATCTGTCATTAGTTTTTGCACTTCTTCTCGTTTTAAGGTTACTCCAACAGCTGGGAGTACCCTATTTACCAACTTACGAACGGTGTAGCCGCACGCATTCATCCTGTGTTGTTCTAAATAAATCTTACTCTTGCTGTTCATTTTCTTTCCTTTGTAAGAAAATCGTTTGTGTGTTTAAAATTCTCCTGCCTGCCTAGCCATTCAATCGGGAGTCTTCCATCAAAATAATATACGCCTTTTACTAATCGAAAATAGATAGAAGTCTTTCCATCTATATCACGAAAGCCGATGGTATTATTACCATCGGAAACATATTCAGAAACTTTATAAGCTGCCAAAATATCTTCTAAGGAATCAAACAATTTATTACTCTATAAAGCTAGACGTTTGACACAGAAAAAGGTTTTTGGAAAAGTTTATGATTTCCGTTAGAAAGAATCTTTTCCTCAACTTCGTGTTCCGATTGCCACAGCAACTCTAAGGCCATCTGGGCACACCTCTCCTGGAACTGAGCAGGAGTTTCTTGTTTATGTGGCTCCTTTTCAACCAACGTAACCATTTTGTGATAAGAAGACTCATTATCAAAAAAGATTCGTTTGGCTAGTTTGAGCTTGTCACTATTAGTCATGTACGTTAGCTCAATTGCCTTATCAATTCGGCCAGGACGAGTAGAAATAAATTCAGTGGTGCCGTCTGGATTTTTCCTTGGCCTTCCCATTGCCTCATCAAGTTTATCAATATGATTTGTGGTAATGATAGTAAAAACACCATTACTTTTTTCTACCCCATCCAAACAATTTAACAAGCAATCAAAACTAAGTCTGCCGATATTAAGAATTCCCGATTGTTCATTGGACGCAACTGGGTCCTTAGTTGGACCAGTTGTCTTGAGCATCTCTGCTAAGGTAGCTTTACCATAAACATTTTCCCGACCATGAAAGACGTTATCAAAATCCTCAAACAAAGCAACACAAGGGATATGTGCTTGCATTTCTGCCCAAGAACGCTCTAGTTCTTCATCTAACATATGCCCAAGAGCATATACAAAAAGAGGCATGTCTAACTCTTCGGCAATTGCACGAGCAATTGCGGTCTTGCCAGTACCTGGGGGGCCATGCAGAACCCATCCACGCTTCCACGGTATTGCTCGTTCGGCATACCAAGTCTGTAGCTTGCGCCACATTTCCACTTCATGAATTAGTTTAGCGATATGTGGAGGAAAATATAAATTATTTGTAGGACGTCCATTCTTTGAAATTGTACACTTACCCAATTCCTCTGGAGAGTGTGTGAGTAGTCTATACACTCCTTCATAGTACCACGCTAGACTTGTCCCAACTGAATAACGATTTCCACTATCTTTAGTTGGGTCTGGTATTCGTTTTATAAAAAAGCGTCGATGTTCACTAAGTCCATTAGACCAATGAAGTTGATTTCGTTCATCAGAAGCTGATTTTATAATCTTTTCAATATTAATTGTACCGCGAATAAACAGCATACTGGATTTCACTTCTTTTGGAGGAGTTCCCCAAGTAATTGCCTTGTCATTCTTTTCTATTGTAACGTTAAATAAAGTGGGGACCCAACCCTTCCAAAAGATCATACTTCTTCCACCAAAAAACTCATAAGGAACATGTCCAAATTTACCATCTCGGAACGATTCATTCTTACCCCCAAAGGTTTTTTCACCCATATTTGATTGCTTGTAATGCAGTACCAAATGAGCTAATACAGCCTGCGAAGTTTCAGTGTCTTCCAAATGTATTTGGGTAATAAATAAACGAAAGAAACTGTTGAATGCAGCTTTGATAGAGGACCATCCTCGAATTATCATTCCCAAAGCTGTACCAACAATAGCGAATCCTGCCAAAGATTCCAATTTAAGATCCATTATGGAACTCCTAGATTACTAATCACAATACCCACTACTCATATTTTGTTGTCATAATCATATGCTCTACAATCCTTTGCCCAACCAATCTGTAATTTTCTGCATTCTTTCCTTTGGAATATCGGTGGTTACACCGAATAGCTGCTTGTAAAAACGAGTCTACACTATCTTGATTTTCTAAAAACCATTGGTTCCAGTGATTAGATCCACCGGCTTGGTATTTGCTTTCTAGTGCATATCCAGCAAAACAAATCGCTAAATCAAAACTGAGTCCTTCCTGTATCGCTTTTTTAAGGTAATGGCTACCTTTTTCTAGGGTGGGCTTTCTTAAATTACACAACCAAGTATGTTTAGCCATAGCAGTTTCCCTTTCATTAATATTTCAACAAAAACTTAGATGTTTGACGATTAGAAAAGTTTTGTGTAAAATTACAATTTATAAACCACTTTTCCTTGGACCTCTTTACAAGTATTTCCATCAAACATCCACTTCCAATAGCCCCCATCTTCTCCTCTCATCTCAATCTCGGATCCATCTTCTACAAATGGGGCTATGGTTTTGAACAGCGAATTATCGTCTCCATACTTCTCGCCATTAAAATTTAGATCAATAATATTTCCATCAGAATCTAAATCTGGATCCCATCTCCAGCAATTAAGAGCTTCTTCTAAACAAGAAGAGCTTACAAAATTGCTGCGAACCCAACTAAAATGTGCAGGATAATGGCTTGAAATATCACACGTTTCTTTACCAGCCATAGATTTGATTGCTTCTAATGCTTTGGTATGGTTTTCCTTCTTGATATGAAACCTAGCGGATACTTGTGTCATACCGTAACCCATTTTATTCCTCCTTATTTATTTAGTAAACAACTTACCACTTATATAAAATTGATTCCTTTTTTAAGAGATAACTACTAACAATTTGTTCTACCAACTGGACTAGATAAAATAACAGTGTTAATCTCACTAATACCGCCATCTGCTTTTAGATCACTTAACTGTACTTGCTGCTCAGTTCCATCTTCATGTTTTACTTCTATCCAGCCACTAGTATCAAAATCTTGATGCTTCCGCACAATAGTAACTTTCGAACCAAATTTGGTGTAGATCATAAATTGCCTCCTTTATTAAGTTTTTCCGTTCAAATATCTAGACGTTTGAGCAGAAAAAAAGTTTTCGGGAAGTTTGCATTTTTCAAGTTTTGCTTGATACGTTCCATCAAATAAATCGTCTTCACCACACAAACAAATAGATTTAAGTCTACGAGGATCGTGGATTGGAGGAGTTTGTTTTCCTGCCCAACGCAAAGTGGGTAAAATCCAATCTCTATTACCTTTTACTGCGTCTACCTCACGCTCCAAAATACGAGTAAGAATAGCATTGTCTGGAGGGGGGCAGTAAATGGGATTACAAAAACGAGATGCTAAAGCCCCGTCCATCATTTTAAGGAACAATGGATAATCGTTTACGGTAGCAATAGCCAACATCCTACACTCTCGTTTAATGTCTTGACGGAAAGTTACTTTCCTCACCACTGCCCTATCGTCTAACACACCTAACAACCACCGTAAACTATTTTCATCAGTTTTTTCAATTTCTTCAATTACTAATAGCCTAGGAAGTTCTGCTCTACTTCGTAGATCTTCAATAGCACCAGCCTGAGTAGTGGCAGTGGCATCATATTGGAGACAAGCATCAGAACCTAGTGCTTCAACTAGAGCTGTGCACATTGCTGACTTACCTGAGCTGGGGATTCCGATCATAATGGTGTGAAAACGATTGGACCAATTTGATTTAATGCCTGCAAGAACAGCTCCCATCATTAAGGAAATTTGCTCATCCCTTCCATAAATGTGGGCAAAATGCTTGCGCCAATCTTCTGGAATTTCAACATCGGAATATGTAACGGAAGAGTTGGCAACAGCAGCTGCTTCATTATTTCCATCAACACTTTTAATGGTCCAACCAGGACCATTACCTGCATTAGTAACTACTTTACATATCTGATCAAATTCTCTATCTAAACTTTCTTGTTTTCGCCTACGTTGTGGTTCACACTTTAGAAGAAGTGTGGCTACATATTGTTGTGAGCCATCGGAGTTAATAACTGGCAAATCCCAATGTGGAGCAAGTCTAACACCCCAACCTCTTGTTGTTCGATTGCCAGCAACGGCTCTTTGAGAGATCCTCTGAAGCTGAGAACTAAGCTTCTCTTTGTTAAGAGTCTTTTGGCTGGTCCTAGTGAGTTCAATTCGATGCTCAATTTTGCTCATAATTACTCCATTTTGAATGGGCGATAATAAGTTAGACGTTTGGAGATTTGAAAAGTTTTGTGAGATTATCAATACCTTATTAAGGTTTTTCTAATATCCTCTCGTTCATAGTATTTCGATTGCATAAGAGGATTTTTAGTGCAAGTATTATCTTCAATTTCAATTGGCAAAAATGAAACACGAACAAAAGTTCTTATTCCTTTAATTCCACTTGGCCTTCTATGCACTATATATGGATCAATCACATACAAACGATTTGGCAATAAACAAGCTTTTTTAGTTTCATCAGCATGATCTTGAAAATACATATGGATATTGTGTTTTAGAGAGTTAAAATCAGTTGGTATATCAAAAGGCTGTTCCAAAATCTCAGTAGATTTTCTTGTAGAACAAATGTAATTATATTCTGGTAAATGAGGGACTCTCATAGAGTGTCCATCAACATGCCACTGATCATCTGTTTCAGAAGTAACCAGCCCGTGTCTAACAGTAACATAAATGAATTTATGGTTGATGTTATTGTTGGATTGTACTTTGCTACATCGTAAAATAAGGTTTTCAAGCCATTTTAATTCTTTTGGGATATCTATTTTAGCACCATTTAATCCTCTAACCATCATTCGTAAAACATATTGATGTTTGTATGGTGGGTGTAAAATACATACTCCGCAATCAATTGGTGGGCAATAAACTGAATAATCTTGTAAATTTATTAAATGATTTGATCTATCAAAAAGAGATTTGTGACCCATCTTAAGACCTTTTTGATTTATTTCTAAAAATTAGACGTTTGGAGATTTGAAAAGTTTTGTGAATTTCTCGTGTTCCTCTGCTCGTTTTCGACAATGTTTACAATAGTAGCCTAAACCATGAAAACAGTGTAAATTTACTTCTTGAAGATCCTGTTTTGGTCCTTCCGTACCACAATTAAGACAAAGGAGATTATCTAGTAAGAGACTGACCATTTCATTAGCTTCACTTGCTAATGTCTCACAATCTTTTTTTAACTGTATAAATGCATCTACTTTTTGGTCAATATTAGAAATTGTAGAAATCCAATCCACATTTTTCTTAATATTGTTAGCCCAATTATTAATAGAATAGCCCAACGAGAATAGGTTTTTCTCATTCATCTTTCACCTTTGGTTTGCGTTTTCCTCTGTTAAGTTTGGCCTAAAATTAGACGTTTGTCAATTTGGAAAGTTTTATGAAATATTTGAATGAAAAAGAAAAACTTTTAATTTGTTCAAACGTCTAGTAATTGTCGGTAAATTTATAATTGGAGATTATAACTGAATTGGGATATTGTTAGTGTTAGTCCAAAAATCGTATAAAACTGAGTTAGATCCTACTAACAAACAGATTACTCTGTTTCGTAAGGCTTGTGGAGTACGTAGATTTGCCTATAATTGGGGATTGAATAAGAAGATAACCCAGTATGAAGATACTGGAAAATCAGACAATTTCCAAGGATTGTTAAAAGATCTGAACAAAATCAAAGATAAAGAATTCCCATGGATGAGGGAAGTCAGTACTTATGTTGTTCAGTCAGCAATACACGATTTAGATGAAGCTTATTCTCATTTCTTTAGAAGAGTTAAGAATGGTGAAAAGCCAGGATTCCCTAAGTTCAAATCTAAGAAAAATGGACTTGGTGGGTTTAGATTATACAACATAATTGGGAAACATGTTCAACTAAGCGGAATCAAATTTCCTCGCATTGGATTGGTCAAACTGAAAGAGCAGGGTTATTTACCGACTTCCGGAGTAAAGATAAACTCAGCTACTATAAAAGAACATGCTGGCAAATGGTTTGTTTCCTTGCAAGTTGAAGAAAGCGTTGAAACTCCAAACAATCAAGGAGAAGTAGTTGCCTTGGATCTAGGATTAGATTCCTTTATTCATGATTCTAATAACGATTCAGAAGATGCTCCTAAACCACTCAAGAAATCATTAGATAAACTTATAAAGTTATCCCGTCAACACTCTAAAAAGAAGAAAGGATCTAATAGTCGGGAAAAAGCAAGAAAGAAACTAGCTAAGTTACATTATAAAATTTCTTGTCAAAGAAATGATTTCCTTCATAAACTTTCTACTAATCTGACGAAAACCAAGTTAGTTATAGTGGTAGAAGATCTAAATGTAAGTGGAATGGTCAGAAATCATAAGTTGGCAAGAAGTATTAACGATGTTTCATGGTCAATGTTTGTTAGTATGTTGGATTATAAATCTAAATGGTATGGTTCTACTTTGTTTAAAGTTGACAGATTTTATCCTTCTACTCAGTTATGTTCTAATTGTGGGAATAGGAAAATTGGAGAAGAGAAGATTGGTTTAGATGTGAGGCTATATCATTGTGATAAATGCAATTTTGAGTGTGGTAGAGATTACAATGCTTCTTTAAATCTTCTCAATTATTACAATGACATGAAAGAATTGGAAAGAAGAAATACCGTAAGATCTACGGAAATGAAGCCTGTGGAGACTTCAACATTGGTTGAATCTATGAAGCAGGAACCAAGCATCTTGAGGTAATGTACTCAGGAATAGGTCTTGGGGATCGAAAAAGGCTTTGACTGGATATTGCCCAAACACAAGTGAGTGGTTTGCAGAGATGCTTAGATTGTTTTGTACTAATCATGCATTATTAAAAAAGGTTAGGCCAAAAACTCATGCAATTTTCGTTGCTTATTGGCAACCAGTTAGTAACAATCATTGGTTAAAAGAGTTAGGATAAGGTGTTCCTGAACGTATTGTAAAATCTCAAATGAACAAAATGGTTCCATAAAACTATTTTATTTGGCGAAACGTCTATTATAATAAGGCTAAAACCAAAAGGAAAATTTCATGAAACAAAATAGTGCAATGTATGGCCATGAGATAGGGGAATATGAAATGATTTGTAGAAAAGTAATGAGTGGTAGTATTGGGGTTGGAACAAACAGTATTGGACATCATATTCTTTTGCAAACGGAATCAGACGAGGTGTGGGAGGATTTTCAACAAGTTAGAATAGTAATGAAACTAAGTGAAGCAAAAAGATTAGTCAAAGAGTTATTGAGTCAAATCACAAAGGTAGAAGATCTTAAATACCAAATTCAAAAATTGAAGGAGAAGAAATGAAGAACCTTATTATTGGAACAGTGCTTGGGATTTTATTGGGAGGAGCATCTGTCTACACCTATTGTGTAATGACTTGGCCTACAATTAAGATATCAGTTCGGAGTGGCTCGAACCCATATTATGTTCCTAAATAAAGGTTTCTAAAATGAAGCTTTCCACAGATCTTGTTGCAGCAATGGCTAGGTATTATTCCCATCGCCACAGAGTAATGGTCAAAAACATTATGTGGGATAAACAACGAGATTTGGAAAACATTAGCAAAATCGCTGCTAAACACAATTTTGGTGTATGTGCATCTGCTGGAACATTTTGGCTTCAAAGGAATGGTAAGACATTTGAATACAACGAATCAAATTACACGGAGTGAATAGAATGGTAGATGAAGATCTTCAACTAACTCCTGAACAAATGAAGTTACAAATACAGTTCTTAGAGTCACAATTAGCAATCGAAAGATTTCTAAATCGTGATAAACAATCAGTCTACGATGGATGGGAGAGAGCTTTGCGACATTATGCAAGTGGCAGCGGTGATAAAAGTCCAACTATCGCCAGAGAGGCTTTGGGTGTTTGTGAGTATTGGGATGCTGGGTTTGGTGAAACCCAATACGGTAAGTATTACATGAAAATGGTGAGGTTATATCGTCGAATAAAAGAGCGATTCAAAGGACCATGTTGTTAGGAATTAATTATGTGGCCGTTTAGTAATAAAAAGCTTCCTATTCTTAAAATTCCTCAATGGAAAGGAACTTCACCTAGTGGTACTAGAGAGGGTGGGTGGCCAGAACTCTGTTGGTTTGTGCACGATGAAGGAATTAATGTAACTTGGCAGTATGGAAGAAGTAGAGGTGTTTGCGGTTATTATCCTCAAGACATAAGTATTGACGGATTTGTAAAATGTAGGACTGCACAAGTTATGTTTCAACTGGAAGATTTTCCAAGGTGGTTGAAAAGTAAATAGGAGATAATACTATGTGTTTAACCCCAGATTTTACAAGAACTGAACGAATGAAAAAGCGAAGAGATAAAAATCCAAATGCTTTTTGTTTTCGTTACAAAGTTCTCGAATTAGATATAGAAAATTGGAATATTGTTGGCCTACAATCTCCTTATGTTAAGAAATACAAATGGAAAGTCGGTTTCAATCTTGCTCAAGGAACTTCTAGTGGATACAGAATACTGGCTGGATCCATTCATACAGGTTCTAATAAACGTGAAATCAAGAGTCGATGTCTTCATACGTATCCGACCAGAGTGCTTGTACAAGTAAAATGTTATTTGAAGGATTTTATTGCTTCAGATACTGAAAACTACGAAGCTTGGAAACAAGTATATTTAACAAAGAAAGAATACAATCGGGCAATTAAATTAGCGAAAAAACAAATAAAGTAAACCGTGAAATGAATAACTCCTACTTACCTACATTTATTTGTAAATGTAAAAAGCCTTGTGTGTTTATTGAAACAACAGGTGTTAGTGGGGAATACTCCGTTCTTGTAAGATGCATTGAATGTAAAATGTATAGCCATGCAATGTCTTTTAGTTGGGATATGATTATCCAAATTATGGTTAGACAATGGGAATCCTCTGGTGGAACCATAATGAAAAGTGGTGCTTAAAGTGTTTGGGAATCAAGGGATGGTTTAAATGATACACTTATCAAATGGTCACTCGTTCAAGTATGCTGTAGCTGCAGGAGCATTAGGCTTTGATGGTTATGGTTACTGGTGGGAAAAGCCACTACGTTGGATAGGATACATAGATCCAACTAAGTTTACAGTAATCTCTAA
>ORMF010464283.1_pt1 | contig 10561 bp, 9 predicted proteins | sample 1779871 | NCBI WGS metagenome assembly ORMF01 (sample SAMEA104232316, study PRJEB22302) | groundwater metagenome | biome: forest; feature: aquifer; material: groundwater | place: USA | collected 2011-08-07 | depth 5.4 m
GGATTTTTTTTGCTCCTCGGCTAAAAATTTGCGCAAAAAATCGCCGGGGGTAAGAATTGGAAAATTTACTACATCAACAACCGATTTTCTCATAAAATGTTTAGTGTTCCATGTTACCAAAGCAGAAGGTTTTGCGGCAATAGCGCTTGCTAAGATTGGCGCATCTGATGTCGCTAGGATGCCGTAGGCTTTCGTGATCTGTTGCATGCTTGGTTCTTTTAAAACTTTGGGAGGAATAAGCAAAAAAGAATGCCAGGATGTCATTAAGCCCGGAAACTTTATGGGTATATTTCGGTTAGCCTCTTCTATTATCTGTGGGGAAATAATTGGGAGGATCTGTTTTGAAAAACAGGCAGCCAAGATAACTCCCGACGCCCCGCTTGGTGAATTAAGTCCTGCTAAAATAGCGCTGGTATCAAGAAAGACTGTTAATTTTTTTGGCATACTTTTCTCGCCAAATTTGGTTTCTGGTAGCCTTTAAGGCTTTATTAATAAGCCCCATCGGGTATAAAGAGATAGTTTGTTGTTCTTTAGGCAACTTAAAATATGCCTGGACTTTCAGCTTCTGTACCTGCTGCTCCAAGTTGGAAAGTTTTTTATAAATTATTGTAGCTGTTCCGTTCATAACGTAATAGTAGTCTAATGCAAAATTAAAGTCAAACAAAAGTTTTAACTGACTTTTTCCACTTCGCCGGGTTTTAAAATTTTTCTGTCTGTTCCGGCTCCCCCGTTTTCATTCTTTATTAGATTATCTACCGCGGGGGCGGGAGCTTTTTTTTGTTCCTCTAACTTTTGGTTCTGTAAACTAGCCACGGTGTTCCAGATTGGGTTTTCTTTTTTTACGGGCTTTGGCCTGCTGTCAAAATTGCCTCTTTGGGGTTTATTCGGCTGCCTAAAATTTGGCGAGTTTTGGGAGCGCTTGTCTCTTTCGGGCGCTTTTTGAAAGCCGGGGTTCTGCTGTGGGCGCTGCGGGGGCTTTGTATTCGGCGATTCGTTGGCGGGTTTTATAAAATTTTGTTTTGCGGAGACAGGAATCGGTTTTTCCACTATCGCCTCATTAGAAAGCTTAGGCTCTGTTGCCTCCCCCGCCTCTGTCGTTTGTTCATTGCCGCCAATCATTAAAGCGCTGTCCTGGTGGTATTCCGCGCCCATCCAGCGCGAGATTTTTTCTTCCACTTCGGAGACAGGGTTGCTGTATCTTTCCCTCGAAACTTTTATGGTTTTTTCCGAATTGCCGGTTAAATATTCGGGGTTAGGCGGCAAAGTGATTGCCGAAAACGGGTCGGAAGCCACGCCATTGATCATCAGCTTTAATAAAATTTGGTACTTGGGCAAATTTACAATATCAACCTCTGTAAATATCGGCTCAAACTCTTTGACTAAAAATTCCGCGTCTTCCGCGCCCACGCGGAAAACCACCAAAGTGCCGACGTTGCCAAAAATGGCGTCGCGGACTTTAGTATTTTTTTCCTGGACCAGCTGGCCAATATACTGGTGCCCAACTATCAGGTTCAAGCGGTACTTGCGCGCCTCGGAGAGAATGGTGGCAAAACTTTCCGTGGCAAAATTCTGGAATTCGTCCACGTACAAATAAAAGTCTTTGCGCTCGTTTTCCGGAATGTCGGTGCGCGACATCGCAGCCAATTGGAGCTTGGTAACTATCATGGCGCCAAGCAGGGCGGAGTTGTCTTCGCCCATGCGGCCTTTGGAGAGATCCATAATTAAAATTTTGTTCTGGTCCATTACTTCCCGCAAATCAATAGTGCTCTTTGGCTGGCCCACAATGTTGCGGATGATTCCCGAAGACAAAAATTGTCCCACTTTGTTTTGAATTGGGGCAATAGCTTCAGTGCGGTACTTTTCGTTGTAATTAGCGAATTCATCCACCCAAAAAGCCCTGACCATTGGGTCTTTAATGTTGTCCACAATTTTTTTGCGGTACTTTTTATCTACATACATTCTGGTGATGCCGAGCAGGGTGTTACCCGGACTGTCCAGCAAAGCCAAAATGGTGTTGTTTAAAATATATTCCATTCTGGCAGACCAAAGGTTGGCCCAGATTTTGGTGAACACGCCCATCAGCCCGCTGGCCACAAGATGCTTGTATTTCGGGTCAACCGACTCCAGAATGTTAAAAGCCACCGGGAATTCCAGGTCCGCGGGGTTAAAATAAATTACGTCATTGACGCGGCTGCTGGGAATTGAGTCAAGAATCCTCTGAATAGAGTCGCCGTGCGGGTCCAAAAAAGCCACGCCATGTCCGTTGCGAATATCCTGAATGACCATATTTTCCATGACCGTGGTTTTACCCATGCCGGTCTTGCCAATAAGATACATATGCCGGCGGCGGTCGTCGGTCTTAATGCCAAAAGGCACTTCCTTGTTGCGGTAGTTGGTTTTGGCAAAGATGGTTATAAGTTTTTCGTGATCCATAAATTCTACTAAATACGAAATTATCTAAATACTAAATTTAAACGTTCGCATTTTCGCATAATTGGCATAAGATTCGCAGATTAGCATCATAATTCTGCTATCGGCAAATTCACCGGAGCTTCTGCTTTCTTGCTTTCTGTTTTTTCTATGGCGGAAATTACGGTTGTGGTTTCCGTAGTTAATGGGAAATGGTAGAGCGTGGCCAGCTCCTCGGTATTTAAAACAAACATAGGAAGGCCAACATCCCAGTCCCTTACTTTATAGCCCTTAAATAGCCAGCGTTTTTTGTATTTTAACATCCAGTCCAAGACCGGTTTTTCCAAAGCCGGTGAAAAATAGGAATCAACGTGCGTCCAGGTGGTATGCACGTCAGGCTTGAGTTTATTGAAAAACGGGGCAGTAAAAGGCCGATACCCGCCAATGACCATAAAGCATTTGCTTTTGTCAAATTTTTCCTTGGGAGCAATGTAAAGAAATCTGATTTTACAGCGGTAACCGGGTTTGTTTTTTTTGTTTTGAATGGCTGTGACCCGCAGTTTTTCATTCTCGGTCATACTCAGCCAGCTGTTTTTTTGCTTCCGGCCCAACTCGTCCTCTGTGCTGCCATGCCCGTGTCCGTTTCCGCGGCCTAAATTGGCAAACCAGTTAAATGGCGTCAGTAAAAGACCTAAGATGCTGAATTTATGCGGAATCTCTTCTTCTATGAGTTCCTTAACTTTGTTTTCAGATCTCTCCTGCCATTCTTCGTCCGCCAGCGGCATGGCTAAAATTTGTATACCAAAAAATTCATGAGGCTCAAATTTTGCCAAGCTTTCAAAAATATGGCTTAGGGGGTCAAGGATTTTTTCTTCCGCCGCCGGGTGCTCAAAGTCTTTATAAGTTTTTATTGGGATTACGTCACTTTGCGTAAGGTTCCATTCCGTGCCAAAAATATCCACGCCGCTTTCTTTGTCAGGGATGTAATTAAAATTTGCCATATAGTCCTGCACTTCGGCAATTTCCGCCGTCGGGTACTGGGAATAAATGGCCGCCTCCAGATTGTGGCGCATTCTTTCCGGAGAGCGGATAATAAAAGAGACCTTGCCGCCCATGCTTACTAGCTCAAAACTGTACCATAGTTGGAACAGCTGGCCTTCCACGTATTTTTCAAAAAAAGTTTTAGCCACATGGAGAGAGTGCAGCTGGGAAAAAAGGTTATCTATGCCAACTAAGCTGCCCTGGTTGTTTTTAGGGACTTTTATTTGCAAAAAAACCCATTTTTGAGCTTTCCAGTGCTGCATTATAATTTCGGTTTTGTATAGCCTCCAAAGCATATACACCATTCCAATCATAAAAACCACCCAGCCGTAATACTGGAAAATGAAGATATATGTTATACGGAAGATTTCCCCAAAATTCGGCAAAACACTTTTTAGAATTTCCATTTGTGTTTCAATAGTAATCGCGAGTATACAAATTAAGACAAATATACAAATTTCTGGCAGGGAGACTTTACTCTAAGATTACCCGTTGATGATTTGTATATTGCCTAAGATTTGTATATTTGTGATTACTCTGCTAAGGCGTAGGAGTTTTTGCCGGCCTTTTTAAATAATTTTTTGTTGGAAAGCCCCACTAAAATAGTATTCTTTTTGACTTGCCTTTTTTTCATTACCTCGGAAATTATTTCCTCGCGGCTTAGGGGCTGTTTTGCATTTTTTAAAATTTCCACAATTACGTCAGCCACAACTCCGGGCTTGTAGCCCCATTCGGCCAGAGCGTAAATCCCCCTGCCGATTAAAATAAAACGGGGATCTTTAATTAATTCGTTATGGACGGTTTCCTTGTAGGCCGTGCGGCTGTCAAAGCCGGCTTTGTTGATTATGTCCGCAATTGCGGCGTAATGCTCTGGCTTGCCCCTATATTTCATTACCAAATAAGCTTTGTCGCCAACGTCTTTTGGCTTGATTTCTTTCCAAATATTTAGCCCCCAGTCGCCGAATACATTTTTTTCAATTTCCACGGCCAAAGACAGGAAGTTCAAAATCACCTTGTCGGGCAGTTCCGCCTGGTTGCCCAGGAAAAATTCAGTCTGCTTGAAATGCTTCAAAAATTCCTCCGTAGGCAGGGGTTTGCCCGCGGCCGAAATAATTTTTTTGCTTTCGCTGGTAAAATCGTGCAGGAATTTTTCTTCAAAAAGAACGCTGACCCAGCTTTTTTTATAGTTTTCGTGCAAATAATTCTCCAGCTCTTCAACCAAATGAAGCAAAAAAACCACGGCGTTTTTTTCCTCCGGTTCCTTGAGGTTCAAATACAACAAGAGATTTTCTTCCGCAATAACGCGTCCGTGGTCGGCGATAATATTCAGCAAAAAGTCTTTTGTCTTGGCAAACGATTCTTTTTTTAAACTCTGTTTGCGCAAAGTTTTCACTAAATCTTTTTCAATTTGCCGGACTCTCTCGCGGGTAAGGTTGTGGTCCTGCCCAATTGCGGCCAAAGTCTTAACCGGTTTGCCTTCCAGCCCGTAGCGATGCAAAAGAATTTGTCCGTCCCTTTGTTTTAACATTGACAAAGTTTCCCGGACAATCTCTACCGGGTTGAACTTGTGAAGCGATTCAGTTTGCTGGCTAGTAATTATGGTGTCAAGAATTCCCATATAAAGGGATAGATTAAAAATTGGAAATTAAAAATTAAAAATTTTTGCTGAATCGGCACATGCATCTTTTTCAAAAAAATGTTCCACTTGTCTAAGCGGTTTTAACTCTAAAACTATTTTATATAGTATATCATAAACAATAATTATTGTCAAACAAGTTAAAATTAAAAAAGCCCTCTTAAATAAGAGGGCTTTTTTAATTTAGCTTTTAGGGTCTGTTGCCGAATATCATTTTTGCCCAAAACGAGCTTGTTTGGTAAATTTTTCAAAAAAATTTCTTCGCTTACCTTCCAGGTAAACATCAAAATTTATTTTGAAAAATTTTCCTCAAACCATCTCATTTTGCATCAAAAAGCACATTCGGCAACAGACCCTTTTAATAATTCCTAGTTTTCCATTTTTGCCACAGGACCAAGACAGGGCTGGCGATAAAAATTGAGGAATATGTCCCCACAATAATTCCAATAAATAAAGCAAGCACAAAATATTTTATTGTTTCTCCGCCAAAAAGAAGGAGGGCTAAAAGCACAAACAACACGGTTAGGCTGGTGTTTAATGACCTTACCAGCGTTTGGGCAATGCTGTGGTTAACTACGAATTCTATGCTCTGGCCGGCGTAAACTTTTAGGTTCTCTCTAATCCTGTCAAAAACCACAATGGTGTCATGCACGGAGAAGCCTAAGACCGTGAGCATGGCGGTGACGAACAGGCTGTCAATTTCTACGCCCTTAAAATGCCCAAGCAGGGAGAAAATTCCAAGCACAAAAAGCAGGTCGTGGAAAAGGGCAATAACAGCGGCAACTCCAAAGCGCCATGAGGTTACGGGCTTGGCAATTTTTCTGAAGGCGTAGCCAATGTAGAAAATAATGCCCAAAGAAACCAAAAGCAGCTGGTAAATTGAATTGCGCTTTAGTTCCTTGCCAATCACCGGCCCAATGGAGTCAAAGCGGGTTTCTTTGAAGTTGCCAATTTTTGCTTTTAGGTCGGTAAGTAACTTTTCGTGCTGTTCTTTTTCCAGGCTCTCGGTTTTTATTATAAGGCCGTTGTTGTCAGCCGACTGCAACTGGTAATTTTTTATGCCGTCCGAGCTAAGGACATCGCGCGCGCTTTGGATGCTGTAAACTTTGTCAAATTGCAGCTCAACTAAAGCTCCGCCCTTAAAGTCTATGCCCAAATTTAGTCCGTACAGAATTAAAGACACAAGGCCAAAAATTAAAATCAGGCCTGAAATGCTGAACCATAATTTGTAATATTTTAGGGTATTAAACATAAAGCTAATTCAAAATTCAAAAATCAAAGTGCAAAATTTAGGTGTTCGCTTCGCGAACGTCTTTTTTTAATTTAGAGACCCCGAACAGCCACGGGTGGGTCATAATATTATTGCCGACAAACAGCTTTAGGAAAGTCTTGGTAACCGTAATAGCAGTAAACATGGAAATCAGAATGCCAATTCCCAAAGTTACGGCAAAGCCCTTAATGGAGGGAGTTCCAAAAATATACAAAATCACCGTGGTAATTAAACTGGAAACGTTGGAGTCGCGAATGGAGAGCCAGGCTCTGGTAAAACCGTCTTCTACGGCTTTGTGAATTTCTTTGCCGGCGCGAATCTCTTCTTTAAGCCTCTCAAAAATTAAAATGTTGGCATCAACGGCCATGCCAATGGATAGAATGAAACCGGCAATTCCGGCCAAGGTCAAAGTTACAGGCGAAAGTCCTTTAAGGAAAATTAAAACCACATAACTCAGCAAAGCTAAAAAACCGAAGCGGGAATTGACCGTAAGGCCCAAGAAGAAAAATAAGCCTACAAGGACTAAAGCCGTAAAAGAAATGCCGATCTTAAAAATTGCTAAAGCTACAATGGCGTAAATGAGCAGTGCCAAAACCGCCAAAAGCCCGGGGAAGCGGTAATACATTATCATAAACAAGGCAATCATTAAGAGGCCAATCAGCCCTGCAATTAAAGATTTCTGCACTGACTCTTTGCCCAAAGTCGCGCCCACATTCTGCTGGGAAATTAATTTAATAGGCACAGGGAGCGCTCCGCTGTTAAGCCTCGTTGCTAAATTTTTGGCTTCCTCTGTTGTGAAGTTGCCGGTAATCACCGCGCTGCCGTCGGTAATGGCCGCTTGAATAGTGGGGGCGCTAATAATTTGCCCGTCTAAAAATATTGCCAAGCGCTTTCCTACGTTTTCCGTGGTGATCTTGGAAAACAGGTCCTTGCCTTGGCCGTTGAATTCCAATCTGACCACAACCTGGTTGGTTATCCCCTGCCCCTGCTGGAAGTCCACGCTGGCTTTGGTTAACTGCTTGCCGGAAAGCCCCGTGCTTTTCCATAAGTCAGCCGGGTTTAAATTAATCACCGGCTTTGGATTTTTAGGGTCAACGGCAATCGGGGTCGGAGTAGGGTTTGGGTTCTCCAATTTGAATTCCAAATAGGGGGTTTCGCCGATTTGCTTTATGGCTTCATTGACATCTTTAATCCCGGGCAGTTCAATAATAATTCTGTCCGTGCCGGTAACCTGGACCAAGGGTTCGCTTACGCCAAAACTGTTGACCCTTCGTTCAATAGTATCCCTAATGGCGCTTAGCGCGTCGGCCTTGTCTGCGTCTTTAATCCCGCTAAAGTCTGCCTGGTAAACTAAATGCGAGCCGCCCTGCAAGTCCAGCCCGAGGTGGATTTTAAAATTTTGAGAGTAGGGAATTTTTATTTTGCTTAAATTAATCCTGCTGCCTTTGGGGTAGGCAATCCAAGCAGCGCCCGCGGTAAGCAGCAAGATTCCTAAAAAAGAAAAGAAAAGTTTTGTTCTTGGCCTCATATTCTAAGTAAATGGGGATAAACCCAGCCCCACTTTTTACAAATTTATGGATAATTCAAATAATGAAACTGTTATTTTAAATAAGGTTACTACAAAAATCCAATCAATGCAAAGTGGGGCTGGGTAAATTTAATTCTTTGATATTATAGACAATCGGTTTGTTTTTGGCAATTGGGCCATGTAGCTAGCCAATTTATCGGCTGTTGATGGTAGTAAATTGTAACAGCCCATAAACCTGCCTACCCTGCCTACCGGACAGGCAGGTGGGCTAACTACTCTATTATCACTTCGGTGCCTACGTCTGTCCAATTATAAAGCCCTTCCATATCCGCGTAGCTGACGTTGACGCAGCCGTGGCTCATGGGGTGGCCAAAGTTATGATGCCAGTAAGCGCCGTGAATGTAGAGATTGCCCCGGCTGCCATGCTTAAACATCAAATTCCACTTGGTTTTGGGAAAATCATAATTAGCTCCTTTGTAATGGACTAGCGGCTTTTTATCCAGGACGCTAAATTGTCCAGCGGGTGTGGGGGTATTTTTTATGCCGCTGGAGATTTTAAATTCGCCAACCATTTTAGTGTCTTCAAAATATTTTAAGGTTTGGCTTGAGAGCGAGACAATTATTAGTTTATTGGTTTTCGTAACCGGGGCTTCCGTCGGCAGCGGCTTTTGCGGCGGGTTAGGATTTGGCATGAGCGGCAAAAGCCAGTTGGAGTCTGTTTCTACAGCCGGTCCGCGGGGATGGACATCTGCCCCGGCCGCGCTTGCTGAACTAAAGACCCATAGAGCTGACGCCAAGCAGAAAAAAATTAAAAATAATTTACGCATAATAATTAGGAACCTATCTCAAAATTAGCTTTTCTAACGAAATTCCAGAATTTTGAGATAGGTTCTAGGCAACGAGACTAATGTAAGCCAGCATTGTTTTCGGTTTCCCATGCTTGTCCCTGCGAAAGGAAAAGTATTTTTTAGCGTCGCAGAAAGTGCATTCTTTGCAGTCTTGAATGTTTTTTAAGGCCACTCCTGTTTTTGTTAGCTGGGTTTTAATAATGTTTGGCAAATCCACAAAAAGGCCATCAGCCTTTTTTATTATAGCATCAGGGTATTTTTTGAATTTATTTATAACGTCTTTTTTGATTTCAAAATGGCAAGAGCGAATGCCCGGGCCAATGCAGGCGCGGATATTTTTTGCCTTAGAGCTGAATTGTTTAACCATCATTGCTATTGCGCGCCCTGAAATATTTCTCACAGTCCCCCGCCATCCGCTGTGCAGAAGGCCAACTGTTTTATTTTTTGCATCATACAGATATATCGGAAAACAGTCGGCAACGTTTACAGTCAGGGTTATGCCTTTTTGATTCGTAATGCTTCCGTCAAAGCCGGCAAAGAATCTTTTACGGGTTGGCCGCGAAAGGCAAATTATCCGGTTCTGATGCACCTGGCCTAATCCTATGCGATTTTTAAATTTAACCGGCTTTTGTTGTTTGTCTAAAAAGCCGTAATTGACTTTTTTGTCTACCTTTATTTTTTTGAATTTAAGCGCCATGTAAAAAATTTTCAATATTCCTAAGGTCTCTCCTAAGCCAGGCCTCGTTAGAGCGAATTTTTTCTAAAATTTGTGCAATGGTCCTTTGGCAGCCCGGCGCGGGGTGAGTCCTAAAAAACTTTTCAATTTCTTTCGCTTTTTCTTCTGTGCTGTAATGCCACAAAGGCTGGATTACTCTACTAAGCAAATGCCCGCCGTGGCCATAGCGCTGAAGTAAAATATTCCAGTTTTGCTTTATGAATTTCCAGGTTAAGTCCCTGGCATTAGGGTTTGCCAAAGAAACGGCCAAAAAAAGCGGCGCGTCCTGGGCGCGGACATGGCGGCTTAAAACGAATTTCAAATATTTAACAATCTCATTTTTGCTTTTAAAATTTGCCATGGCCCGGGCAAGCCTTCGTTGTTCTTCCTGGAGATTGGCTTGGTTGTGTAAAAAGTGGAGCTTTTTGAATTCATCTTCGCCGCCGTTTTCCGCCACTGTGTTGTAAACTGCGCTCCTTAGGTCAGGATGAATGTGCTTGCCTGTTGAAAGCAGATGTTTGAATTTTTGCTTTGCGATTTTTATAGCCGCTGCGTCCCCAAATCTTCCGGCCGCATTTAATATGAGGCTTCTTAGCAAAGCTTTAGTGTGTGCGTCTTTGGCGTTTATAGTCCAATTGGTATTTGATAAAATCCCGGCAAAGGTGTTAAGAGCAAATTTTTTAAATTCTCCGTATATTTTCTCTTTGTAAATTAACTGGGCAATTGCATCCAAACCCGAGACCAGTTCCACCCAAACCGTGTAGTCGTCTTCTTTCTGATATTTGCCGGCAAGGCCCAAGGCATCGCTAGTTGGAATTTCTCCCGCTTCTGCCAATGCAAAAGCATCGCGAATTATGCCCCATCGTTCGATTGAGCTTAATTTTTTATTTTTGATTGGTTCGGCTAATGACTCAAGCATTTTTGGGCCGTAAGCAACTCGGTAAAACCCGGTTTCATTGGAATTTATTTTTAGCCATTGCCTCCCTTCCCTCCCCCTTTGGGGGAGGGTGGCCGAAGGCCGGGAGAGGGTTGTCGTCGGCTGATGATAATTGCTGTCGCGACTTGTTATCGGCACCTCCCAAATAGTTTTATCTTTTGATTGCTTCTTTGAAAC
>ORMF012302892.1_pt1 | contig 10561 bp, 11 predicted proteins | sample 1779871 | NCBI WGS metagenome assembly ORMF01 (sample SAMEA104232316, study PRJEB22302) | groundwater metagenome | biome: forest; feature: aquifer; material: groundwater | place: USA | collected 2011-08-07 | depth 5.4 m
ATGAGAGACTTTGTCAGTGACCTCTCGACTTGGTACGTAAGACGCTCACGAGAAAGGCTCAAAAATAGAGATGTGGAAGCCTTGGCTACTGCTCGATATGTATTCAGAGAACTTTCAAAAGTTATTGCTCCTGTGATGCCATTTATCGCTGAAGAGATTTATCAGAAAGTGAAGGAAGGAGCGGAACCTCTGAGCGTGCATCTTGAGAATTGGCCCGAACCTGCTGAAATGGTGCCCCGCACCATTTCAGAGGTGATTCAACAAATGACAGAGGTGAGACGTATAGTTTCTCTTGCGCTCGAAGCGCGCTCGAAGGCCAATATAAAAGTACGCCAGCCTCTTGCAAAGCTTACAGTGAAGAGTTTACAGCTTACAGAGAAATACCTGGGTATCATTAAAGATGAATTGAATGTGAAAGAGGTTGTAGCCGATTCGGAGCTTGAAGAAGAAGTGAAGTTGGATACCACCTTAACTCCCGAACTTGAAGAGGAGGGAAGGGTGCGTGATGCAGTACGCAAGGTGCAGGAGTGGAGGAAAGAACAGAGTCTAAAGCCGGGAGAGAGGGTGGTGTACGAGGCTTCTGATGAATTTTTCTTCAAGCACAAGGATGAGATAGAAAAAGCTACTAACGTTGAGCTATCACATCTACACAACTAAAGGGCTCGTGCTTTCCGCAAAACCTTGGCGTGAAGCGGGTAGGATTTATTCCATTCTCACACGCGATCTCGGGCTTATCCGAGCCAGTGCCACGGGGGTGCGCAACGAATCCTCTAAGCTTCGTGCTCTTGTAGAGCCCATCTCGTTTGTATCGGTTTCCCTGGTTCGAGGCAAAGAATATTGGCGTCTGACCTCTGCCGAATTTATAAAAAAGGTGTCCTCCTCCGAATCTTTACTAAAGCCCCTTGCCCTTCTTGAGAAGCTGGTCCAAGGCGAATCTAAACATTCGGAACTCTTTGATGCGGTTGAGCAATATCTTGATTCTGACGAAATTACTCTCGTTTCCCAAATCCTTTATCACTTGGGTTACCTCAGAAAGTCCGATCTGGAACTGGAGAAAAAAGAGCTGATCAAAGCCATAAATCATGGATTAGAAAATAGTCACTTAATGTAATGACGTAAGAGGGGGAGTACTCGTGTAATTAAACTTGCTATAATGAACTTATAACTCGTTCGTCAGAAAGATTATGGCCAGAGAAGAGAAAAGCCTCGGGACAGGCAAAATAGATAACTTGAGCGATACGCTGAATTCGCGTACTCGATACAAGGATCCTTTGAACGAGAGAAGTCGGGTTACTCCTACAGAGTCGCCCGCAGTCTCTGAAGACTGGCAAGGACCGGAGCTCGAGGAGATTCTTTCGCACGAGAGAGTGGATGTGACAACTATGCCCTTCCTAAAAAAATTCTTCATCTTTGCTGTTCTCTTTTTCATCGCCACCTTAGGTGTGGCTGGCTTCGTCTTCCTTGGAGGAAATAATTTCATCTCCTCGAAGAACGTAGATCTCTCGGTGACGGGACCTACCGAAGTCTCGGCTGGTACGGTGGTAGAACTTGAGGTGAGTATAGAAAATGACAACAATGCTGATCTAGATCTGGCTAACTTCTCTGTCCAGTATCCTTCCGGCTCTCGTGATCCGGAGGATTCGACCAAGCCCATTACTTTCTCCAAGGAGAACTTGGGGGTGGTTCGGGCCGGAGACGCTGTGGTAAGGAATGCGCGCTTCATCCTCCTCGGAGAGAAAGGCGAGACTAAGGAACTCAAGCTTTCTCTCGAGTACAAGGTAGCCGGCTCTAACGCCACTTTCTACAAAGATAAGCTTTATGAGCTCAAGATCAGCGATTCGCCTCTTAGTCTCTCGATTCAAGCCCCATCCTCTGTTCGATCTGGGGAAGTATTTACCACTACTGTTTCCCTCTCTCTCAATTCGACGGAAGTCTTGAAGAACGTAATGCTGAAGGCTGAGTACCCGTATGGCTATACTTCGACGGAGGCGCGACCTCCTCCTTTCTCAGATAAGAACGTGTGGTCTATCGGTGACCTTGCTCCGGGCAGTACTAAGAAAATCGAGATCACAGGCAAACTCCTCGGGGAAAACTTGGATGAGCGCACCTTCCGCTTCTATGCCGGTTTGGCAGAGGGAGAGTCGCCGGTAGCCAATTTCAAAAATGTTTTACTCTCCACTCAGAAGACAGTAGCCGTTGAACGTCCCCAGGTTGAGCTTAGAACCTTTTTCAATAACTCTGACGTGCCGACTTACGTGGCTCCTCTAGGAGGCAATATCGATACGGTGATCCGCTTTCGCAACAATCTGTCAGAGAAGCTCATGAGCCCTTATGTTGAGGTGCGCATCTCTGGTGTGGCTCTCAATGAGTCATCTATTAGGGTTTATCGCGGGGGGTTCTACGATTCCTCTACCAAGAAGATCGGTTGGAGTATCGTTGGTAGAGAGGAGGCGGAGATCTCTCCGGGAGAGGAGGGCGAAGTTTCTTTCAACTTTGCCTCAGTGTCAGATCTTCCGCTGGGTAAAAGTAGAGATATTAAGTTGGAGGTCTATCTCGAGGGGACTGCCGTGGGCCGGTCTGAGCCTATCAGAGTGACTCAAGGTCGTGTGGTGAGAATTGCTTCGGAGGTCAACTTTTCTTCCAAGGCCCTTTTCTCCTCTGGCCCGTTTAAAAACAGAGGTACTCTGCCACCTAGGGTAGAGGAGGAGACCACTTACAACATTCTGTGGTCAGTGGGGAATACGCAGAGCGAAATCAAGGATGCCAAGGTGACCGCTAAACTAGGATCTGCAGTCAGGATCTCCTCCATTGGGAGTTCTGCTCTGGAGGATCTCTCTTATGATGACAAGACCAACATGATCACTTGGAATCTCGGTACGCTGGCTTCCGGTGCCGGTTTCTCTGGTTCTGGCAGAGAGGTGGCTTTCCAAGTATCTCTTACTCCTTCGCTCTCGCAATTGGGTATTGCCCCAGTGCTTGTAAGCGGTATTACTTTCTCTGGCTTAGACACTGTCACGGGGCAGGTTATAACCGTCTCGAGCCCGGCCCTAACGACGAGGCTTGTGAGCGATCCAGCTTTTGTCCAGGGAGATGAGATTGTCACCAAATAGTGGTGAGTAGTAGGAAGTAAGAAGTAAGAATGGTACGATAAAAAAATGGGAAAAGAAGAGAATTTAATGGAGAAAATAGTGAGTCTTTGTAAACGCAGAGGCTTTGTCTATCCCAGCTCGGAAATATATGGTGGTTTTTCTGGATTTTGGAGTTACGGCCATTACGGTACTATTCTCAAAGAAAATATTAAATCCTTATGGAGGCAGAGATTTATCTTTGATAAAGAGGCGATGTTTGCTACTGATACCTCTATTATTGGTAACCCGCAAGTTTTGGAAGCTTCTGGGCATGTTTCTAATTTCGGCAACGAGATTTTCAAAACAGAGGTTGGTACAGGAGAGGACACAGTAGTCTCACATCTTCGAGCCGAGACCGCTCAGGGAATTTTTGTTGATTTTAAAAACTTGGTTGACTCTCATCACCCCAAACTTCCTTTTGGAGTGGGTCAGATCGGTAAAGCTTTCCGAAATGAGATTTCTCCTCGCGATTTCATCTTCCGCCAGAGAGAATTCGAGCAGATGGAGGTTGAGTATTTTGTAAAGGAAGAAGATTGGGAGAAATATTTTGAAATGTGGAGAGAGGTTATGAATAGGTTTGCATTAGAAGTGGGGATCAAGGCCCACGAGCTCGAGGTGTCGGCCGAGGACAGGGCTCATTACTCCAAACGCACTATAGATTTCCAATTCGACTATCCCTTCGGTCGGGGAGAGTTGTGGGGCTTGGCTTACCGCACCGATTTCGATCTAAAGAATCACAACCTAGATTATTTTGACGAAGAGAGTGGAACAAGATTTGTGCCACATGTTATAGAACCTTCGTTGGGTCTTGATCGAACCATTCTTGCCGTTCTCACTTCAGCCTATACAGAAGATGAACTGGGAGGAGAGAAGAGAATTTATCTGAAGTTGAACAAAAACATTGCCCCTGTTCGTGTAGCGGTTTTCCCACTTCTTAAAAACAAGCCAGAACTAATTGCCAAGGCTCGCGAAGTGTATGCCATGCTAAAAAAAGAGATTCCAAACATAGAATTCGACGACAATGGCAATATCGGCAAGCGCTACAGGAGGCAAGACGAGATCGGCACCCCGCACTGCATCACCATAGACTTCGATACTCTAGGCGACCCTTCGACAGGTTCAGGGCAAGAAACCCTGAAGGACACTGTCACTCTTCGTGATCGCGATACCGGCGAACAAGAAAGAGTAAAAATTTCCGAACTCTCAAGCCTTCTCAAGTAATAACAAATTCCCCTAGGCAAGACCTAGGGGCAGGATTTGAAAGAACTCGGGTTTCAGAGTAGTCTATGATTTATGAACTACAAGAAAACGACATTGCCGAACGGTCTTAGAGTTATCACCGTGCCGACTAAGGGTAATCCCTCGGCTATGGTCCTCGTCATGGTAGAAACTGGCTCAAACTATGAGACCAAGGCTCAGAACGGCCTCTCACACTTCCTCGAGCATATGTGCTTCAAGGGTACTACCAAGAGACCTACAGCAGGCCTTATCTCCAAAGAATTGGATTCCCTTGGCGCTCAAAACAATGCCTTCACTGGGGAGGAATATACTGGCTACTATGCTAAGGCAGCCAAGAAGCATTTCACCAAATTGATGGAAATTATTTCTGATCTCTACCTCAATCCTACACTGCCTGCTGGTGATCTAGAGAAGGAAAGGGGGGTTATCCTCGAGGAGATCAGCATGTATGAGGACTTGCCACAGAGGAATGTCTGGCAAGTACTCTCCAAACTTATGTACGGCGACACTCCGGCTGGTCGACCGATTATTGGACCACGTGAGAATATTAAGAAGTTTGTACGCAAAGACTTTGTCGATTATCGCAACAAGCATTATGTGGCGGGTAAGACCATGGTGGTTGTAGCAGGAGATGTGAGTGAGCATGCCGTGCTCAAAGAAGTAGAGAGACATTTCAAAAATATTCCGAATGGTAAGAGGCTCTCTAAAGTCAGGGTGGAAGAGAACCAGCGTGCGCCACAACTTCTCGTGCACAAGAAGAAGACCGACCAGTGTCATATGGTCATGGCGTTTCGCACATATGGAGCCAAGGACAAGAGGTCTCCGGGTACTGATCTTCTGGCAGAGATTCTGGGCCAAGGCATGTCCTCGCGCCTGTTTACTAAGTTGCGCGATGAGATGGGTGCGTGTTACTACGTGCGTGCCAGACATGAGCAAGCAACGGATCACGGAATCTTTGCTATTGCTACAGGTATCAATGTTTCGCGCACCAAGGAGGTCGTCAGCGTTCTTCTTGAAGAATGTAAAAAACTCACAGAGGTTCTTGTTTCGAGTGAAGAACTTGAGAAGGCCAAGGAACATTATATTGGCCATATGTATATGAATTTGGAAACCACGGATTCACTTGCTGAGTTCTATGCCGAAGCGGAAGTGGTGAGCCATAAGCCAAAGACGCCTTATGAGATTGAAAAGGAGATTCGCAGGATTAAGGCGAAGGATATCATGAGGTTGGCTAAAGAAGTTTTCAAGAATGAGAGTCTTAACTTAGCGGTAGTGGGGGATATCACTGGGCAGAAATCTATCAAGAAGGCCCTTACTTTCAAATAATGTTAAAATAGCTTTATGTCGGAAAATCAAACTCGTCGCCTCTCTATTACTCTCGATAGTTGGGTCAAGGGAGCATTGGTGGTTTTCCTTGCTTATGCTCTCTTCAAGATCTCCCAAATTCTCCTAGTGATTCTAGTGGCCATTGTTATTGCTACTGCCATTGAGCCGGCTTTGGAGCGAGGGAGACGTCATGGTCTGCCCAGAATTATTTCGGCTATTATAGTTTATCTCGGTTCAGCGGGAATCCTCTTAATCGTTTTCTACTTCTTGCTTCTACCCCTTATTGCAGAGGTTTCCAGCTTTATCAATACGTTGCAGATATACTCCAATGCATTCTCCAACGACACCATTCTCTCCCAACTCTTTGCCAACCAAGAGGTCTTCGGTGGTATTAGCACGCCATTCATCATGGGGGAACTTTCTTCTTATTTAAATTCTTTTTCAACTCTTCTTTCTCAGGGCGTCTTCTCCACGGCTTCTCTGATCTTCGGAGGGGCTCTTAGCTTTATCTTGATCGTAGTACTCTCCTTTTACCTGGTGGTGCAGGAAGATGGATTGGGCAAACTTCTCGAGGTGATCGTGCCGGTCAGGCATGAGAAATATGTCTTGGGTCTTTGGAGACGAGCCCAGAAAAAGATTGGCCTGTGGCTCCAAGGACAACTTCTTTTGGGCGTTGTGGTAGCATTTCTTGTCTATCTGGGCCTTACCATAATCGGAGTACCCAATGCGCTTCTCCTAGCTGTTCTGGCTGGGCTCTTTGAACTCATACCCATTTTCGGTCCCATTATCTCGGCCATACCAGCAATCTTTTCGGCCTACAGTGCTCTGGGTATGACCGAGGCTCTGGTGGTGATTGCTTTATATCTCTTTATTCAACAACTGGAGAATCACGTCATATACCCCATGGTGGTCAAGAAGGTGGTGGGAGTGCCTCCGCTCGTTTCCATCCTAGCTATTCTTATAGGGGGTCAATTGGCGGGTTTCCTGGGCATTGTTATCTCGGTGCCGGTGGCGGTCGTGGTCATGGAGATACTTTCAGATCTTGAACAAACTAAACATCTTCATCATGTCGAAACAAATTCTCTCTAGCTTAAATAGACCCTCATGTCTGATCAGAAAACTTTCTACATAACCACCACTCTCCCTTATGTGAATGCGGAACCGCATATCGGCTTCGCTATGGAACTTATTCAGGCAGATGTAGTAGCTAGAGCTAAAAAGCTCCAGGGTGAAGAAGTTTTTCTTAACACTGGTACCGATGAACATGGAGCAAAGATTTATAGTAGAGCGCTTGAAGAGGGACGTGATGTGCAGGAATATGTCGATGAGTATGCTGGGAAGTTTCGGGATCTGATCGGACTTCTTGGTATCGATTCTGAATATGTGCACTTTGTCCGCACTACTGACCCACATCATAAGATGGCTGCTCAGGAGATCTGGAAGAGATGTAAGGCTTCCGGCGATATCTACAAGAAAAATTATGCAGTCAAGTATTGCATAGGTTGCGAGTTGGAGAAGACAGACTCAGAGCTTGTGGATGGCCGATGCCCCATTCATCCGAACAAGGAGTTGGAGGTGAGAGAGGAAGAGAATTATTTCTTCAAATTCTCACGCTTTCAAGAACCCTTGCTTAAATTCTATAGAGAAAATGCAGATTTCGTGAAGCCAGACTTTCGATTCAATGAGATTATTAAGTTTGTGGAAAGAGGTTTGGAAGATTTTTCAGTTTCCCGACTTAAATCAAAAATGCCATGGGGTATCCCCATCCCGGAGGATGGGGATAGGTCGAGTGGAGATGAAGGCCATGTGATGTATGTATGGTTCGACGCTCTCACAAACTACATCTCGATTGTGGGGTGGCCAGATGACATGGCAAGGTTTGAGAAATGGTGGCCGGTCATCCAGTTTGCCGGCAAGGACCAAGTGCGCCAACAGGCGGCCATGTGGCAGGCCATGCTTATGTCTGCTGGCTTACCCACTTCTAAACAGATTATCATCCACGGCTTTCTCAACTTCGCTGGGCAGAAGATGAGCAAAAGTCTGGGCAACTTCATCACACCGCAAGAGGTAATCGAAAGGTTTGGTCTAGAGGGCCTTCGTTACTTCGTATGTCGAGAATTCAATCAATTCGAAGACACCGAAGTTATTTGGGAGAAACTTCTAGAAGCTTACAATGCTAATCTTGCCAATGGCTTGGGAAACTTGGTCTCGCGTATTATGACTCTAGCCGAGAGCAATCTTGGGGGGCCGGTAGAGACTGCTGAACATGAGGATATGAGTGAGTATTTTGCCATTCTTAATAATTTTGAAATCAATAAAGCATCTAACTATGTCTGGGAGAAGATGGGGCTCTTGGATCGTGAGATCCAAGAGAAAAAACCATGGGAGTCCAAGGACCCAGTCGTCATTGCGGGTCTAGTAGTGAAGCTTTATTCTATCGCCCGCATGTTAAATCCGCTTATGCCTGAGACTTCTGTCAAGATAAAAGCTTTAGTAAAGAATAACAAGAAGCCAGAGAGACCCTTATTTCTCCGTAAAGACTAAATGCCTAAATACTTCGATATACATTCACATCTCGATGCTCCTCAGTACGAGGGTGATAGGGAACAGGTAATAGAGAGGATGAAGGATGCTCTGACTCATACTATTACTATTGGTACGGATCTCGAATCTTCTAAACGAGCGGTGGCTCTGGCTAATGCGCACGAGGAAGTGTATGCCTCGATCGGCATACTCTCGGTAGACAATCTAGAAGATTGGAATGAGGAAGAATTTGAAAGGCTGGTCGTTGATCCAAAGGTGGTAGCGATAGGCGAGTGCGGGCTTGATTTCACCAGGAAAAGCAAAGAAGATGATTATGAGAGGCAGGTTAAAATATTTCGAACTCAAATTGAGTTTGCTATGAAGCATGACAAAGCTTTAATGATCCACTCGAGGGGAACTTATCCGGAGGTACTTGAGATACTAGAAGAATACCTGCCTGCGCAGGCAGGCAGGGGAGAGAAGTTACGAGGTAACATACATTTCTTTGCTGGAGATTTGTCGGTGGCCCGGCGTTTCTTCGATTTAGGATTCACCATTTCCTTTACCGGGGTTATTACTTTTGCTAGAGATTATGATGAAGTGATTCGCCAGGCTCCTTTGGATAAAATCATGGTGGAGACCGACGCTCCCTGGGTGGCCCCGGTGCCTTACAGAGGCAAGAGAAATGAGCCTGCCTATATTCGAGAAATCTACAACAAAATAGCCGAGATTCGGATCGAGGATCCTGAGCTCGTGCGAAGGGCGCTTGTCAATAATGCCTTAAGTATGTTACCCTATTAGGTCTGATAATATCAGGCCTAATAAGTTATGACAGAAATTACCAAGGAAATTGCCGACGCAAGGGTCTACGAGCTGAGCTACCTTATTCTACCGAGTCTTACCGAGGAGCAGATGCTTGGAGTTGGCGACAGACTGGAGGAAACCGTCAGAGCTTATGGTCACAAATTGGATGGTGAGATTCCTGAGAAAATTGACCTTGCTTATACCATGACCCATGTTCGAGGTGCCTCTCGTTATGTGGTCAATGAGGCTTATATCGGTTGGATCAAATTCGAGGCTCCTCCAGAAAAACTCTCTTCTCTTAAGGAGAAAATTTCCGAAATCGAGGAGATAATTCGTTTTCTGATTATTAAAGCTCCAAGAAATACCGATTTTACCTTCGCTAAGGCAAGAGCTCAGAAGATTGCTGAGCGAGAACTTGCTAGAGAAGAAAAGAAGGAAGAGATGGAATCTAAGACAATAGCTGAAGAGGTTTTGATACAATAGATTCGAAGAATTAATCATAAATTCATGTATCTCAATAAAGCAATTATCATAGGCAACCTGACGAGAGACCCGGAACTGCGTGCTCTGCCCTCTGGTATTCAGGTTGCTTCCTTTGGGGTGGCAACCAATAGGGTCTGGAAGGATAAAAATGGTGTTAAGCAGGAGTCCGCTGACTTCCATAATGTGGTGGTCTTCGGCCGGCAGGCAGAGACTACTGCCCAGTACTTGCGCAAGGGCTCAAGCCTCTTGGTTGAAGGTAGAATGCAGACGAGGAGTTGGGACGATGCTTCAGGGCAGAAGAAGTATCGTACGGAGATCGTGGCAGACAGGATCCAGTTTGGGCCACGTGCTGGGGCCGGGGTTGCTACTGGGGGTGGGGCCACAGTAGCAAAGCCGGCGAACTCGGCTGTAGATGAGCAGCCAGCACCGCCCGCCGATGCGATCGAGTATCCGGAAGAGAATATCAGTGTGGACGATATACCTTTTTAACCCTCGATCATATTTGTAACAATTCGTATCATGGATAAGAAAAATTATTTCAAAGATAAAAAGATTGAGCATATAGATTATAAAGACATTGATACTTTGAAGCATTTTCTTACACAACACGCTCGGATTCAGTCTAAGAAGAGGACTGGTGTTAGTGCCAAGGATCAGCGCGCCCTAGCTCTGGCTGTCCGGCGAGCCCGTTTTATGGGATTGCTTCCTTACGTTTCAAGATAATTGTTATATAATTTAAGTATGCGTATTCCGCACTCTATCCAGGGGCTTGTTTCTCTGCCACTTATGGCTGGGATTATTTTTGTTTTGAAGAGTTCTTGTCCCTCCTCGTCTGAGGGAGGATGCTTTGCAGATTATTTTGCCACTATAGTTTTCCTACCTCTTGTCGGTTGGTATAAGATTGTCGGATCAGGTATTGCTTTAGGCAGGGGGGAAGAAATTCTTTTTATTTTTGTCTATTGGGCTATAACAGGTTTTATAATCGGTCTTATACTCGATCTGTGTACTCGCCCGTCTCAGTATTTACCCTCACAACGTCCCCCTCTTTGATAAACATC
>ORMF010552688.1_pt1 | contig 10560 bp, 6 predicted proteins | sample 1779871 | NCBI WGS metagenome assembly ORMF01 (sample SAMEA104232316, study PRJEB22302) | groundwater metagenome | biome: forest; feature: aquifer; material: groundwater | place: USA | collected 2011-08-07 | depth 5.4 m
GTCAGCGCGACGGGGACGCTGGCTGCGGACGAGCAGGTCGTGCTCGGCACGAAGGTCGCCGGTCGCGTCGGCGAGCTGCTGGTGGACCTCGGCAGCCGAGTCCGCCGGGACCAAGCGGTGGCGCGTCTCGACCCGACGGACGCGCAGATCCGGGTGGACCAGGCGGCGGCGGCGCTGCAGCAGGCGCGGGCGCGACTGGGGCTGTCGGCCGAGGGCATGGACGACCGCGTCGATCTGGACCAAACCGCCCTCGTGCGCCAGGCGCGCGCGGTCCTGGACGAGGCGACACTGACTCGGCAGCGGATGGAGCGCCTCTGGCAACAGCAGCTCGTGGCCAAGGCGCAAGTCGACACGGCGGTCGCCGCGCTGGGGGTGGCGGAGGGACGCTACCAGGATGCCATGGAAGAGGTGCGTATCCGCCAGGCCGTGCTGCTCCAACGCCGTTCTGATCTCGAGATGGCGCGGCAGCAGTTGACTGACACCATCGTCACCTCCCCGATCGACAGCGCGGTGAGCGAGCGCCGGGCATCGGTGGGGGAGTACCTCGCGGCCGGCGCGCCGGTGGTCACGCTCGTCAAGCTCCATCCGCTCCGCCTCCGGTTGGCCGTCCCCGAGCGCGAGGCGGCCGGGGTGCGCGTGGGGCAACCCGTCCTCGTCGCCGTCGAGGGCGCGCCCGGCGAGCACCGCGGTCGCGTCGCCCGCATCTCACCCGCGATCAGCGAGCAGAGCCGCACGCTGATGGTGGAGGCCGAGGTGCCGAACGAGGGGACCGCACTCCGCCCCGGCGCATTCGCCAAGGCCGAGATCGTGGTGACCGGCGACGTGCGCATCGTCACGGTCCCCGCGGGGGCCGTGGTCACCTTCGCCGGGGTCGAGAAGGTGCTCACGGTGAACCAAGGGCGCGCCGTCGAGGTGCGCGTGCAGAGCGGGCGTCGTCTGGGCGACCGCGTCGAGATCGTGGCCGGCGTCAAAGCCGGCACATCGGTAGTCGAGCAGCCGGGCAACCTCACCGCCGGACAGCCGGTGGCGGGGCAGCCATGATCGCGCCCGGCTCCCGCCCTTCCACAGCCTAGCGTGCAGAAGCTCGCCGAGGTCTGCATCCGCCGGCCGGTGTTCGCGGCCATGATCGTGCTCTCCCTGGTCGTGGTCGGCGCCGCATCCTACGCCCGCCTCGGCGTCGACCGCTTCCCCTCCGTGGATCTCCCCACCGTGAGCGTCCGCACCGAGCTGGCGGGGGCCTCCGCCGAGGAGGTGGAGACCCAGGTCACGCGCGAGATCGAGCAGGTGGTCAACACGGTGCAGGGCATCCGCGAGCTCCGTTCGATCTCAGGCCCCGGCCAGTCCATCGTCCTCGTGGAGTTCGAGCTGCGCCGGAACATCGACGTGGCGGCCCAGGACGTGCGCGAGAAGGTCGCCCTCGCGATCCGGAACCTCCCGCGCGACGCGAAGGCGCCCATCATCGCCAAGGCCGACAACGACCAGGCTCCGGTGCTCACGGTGGCGGTGGCGGGAGACCGGCCGCTGCGCGAGCTCACCGAGCTGGCCGACAAGGTCGTCAAGGTCGGGCTCGAGCGGTCGTTCGGCGTCGGGGAAGTCCGGCTGGTGGGCGGCCTGAACCGCGCGATCAACGTCTGGGTCGAGGCGGACCGGCTGGCCGCCTACCAGCTCCCGATCACCGCGATCCGCGACGCCCTGGTCCGGCAGAACGCCGACATGCCCGGGGGCAATGTCACCGCCGGCCTCCGCGAGTCCTCGCTCCGCACCATCGGCCGCATCGCCGACCCGCGGTCCTTCGACGACGTCGTGATCGCCTCCGCCAACGGTGCGCCGATAAGGGTGCGGGACATCGGCCGCGCCGAGGACGGCACCGCCGAGCAGCGCTCGGTGGCCCGCCTCAACGGCGTCCCCAGCGTGGTCCTCGAGGTCCGGCGGCAGTCGGGCGAGAACACGGTAGCGGTCATTGACGCCGCCAAGGAGAGCCTCCGCCGCCTCGCCGCCCAGATCCCGCCCGACGTGCAGCTCCAGGTGATCCGCGACCAGTCTCGCTACATCCACGCCGCGCTCAACGAGATCAAGCTCCACCTCGTCCTGGGCTCGATCCTCGCGTCCCTCGTCGTGCTGGCGTTCATGCGGAGCTGGCAGTCGACCATCATCGCCGCCGTCGCCATTCCGGCCTCGGTCGTCTCCGCCTTCGGGACGATGTACGCGCTCGGCTTCACGCTCAACAGCGTCACGATGCTGGCCCTGGTGCTGATGGTCGGCATCGTCATCGACGACGCCATCGTCGTGCTCGAGAACATCTTCCGCTTCGTCGAGGAGAAGCGGATGACGCCCTTCGAGGCCGCCAAGGCCGCCACCGCCGACATCGGCCTCGCCGTCATGGCGACCACCTTCAGCCTGGTCGTGATCTTCCTCCCCGTCTCCTTCATGTCGAGCGTGTCCGGGCGGTTTCTCTACCAGTTCGGCGTGACGGCGGCGGTGTCGGTGCTCGTGAGCCTGCTCGTCTCCTTCACGCTCACGCCGATGATGAGCGCCCGGATGATCCGCGCGGGCGGGCCGCGCGGCGGTCCCGGCGACGAGGGGGCGGCCGTCTCCCGCCGCGGGTTCTACGCGTGGCTCGACCGCGGCTACGCCTTCACCCTGCGCGTCTCCATGCGCCATCGCTGGGCGGTGGGCGGCCTGTGCCTCGCCGTCATGGCCGCCTCTTGGCCCGTCTACGGCTTGGTCAAGCAGGAGTACACGCCCACCGACGTGGACGAGAGCGAGTTCGAAGCGACCATCAACGGCCCCGAGGGCATCTCGATGCCCGCGATGGACGAGGCGGTCCGGGCCATCGGCGACGAGGTTCGCGCGGTGCCGGGCGTCGCGACCGTCCTCGTCACCGCGGGCGGCGGCTTTCTCGGCCGCATCAGCCAGGGCAACCTGTACGTGCGCACCACGCCCCACGAGGAGCGCACGCTGGGTCCGGGGCGGATCTGGGACGCGCTCCGGCGCGGCGACCCGCTGGCCGCCTTCCGCGGCAACTTCACCCAGCGCGAGGTGATGCAGCAGGTGCGCCAACGCCTCCGGAAGTTCCGCGACTTCCGCGTCCTCGTGCGCAATATCCCCGGCTTCAACATCGGCGGCGGCAGTTTCGACATCGACTTCGTCCTGCGCGGGCCGGACCTCGAGTCGCTCGCGCGCTACGCGGAGGAGCTGCGCGCGCGCGCCATCGCGTTCGGCGGCATCGCCGATCCCGACACCACGCTGCGCCTCGACCGGCCGGAGCTACGCGTCCGCATCGACCGCGAGCGCGCGGCCGACCTGCGCGTGGACACCGCGCAGATCGCCACCGCGCTCCGTCTGATGGTGGGCGGCGACACCGAGGTCTCACGCTTCCGGGATCCCACCACCAACGAGGACTACTTCGTCCAGCTCAGGCTCTCCGAGCAGGACCGGGGCGACCGGAGCACCATCTCGCGCCTCTTCGTGTCCCGCCAGGACGGCGGCGGCGGGCCCGGCAGCCTGGTGCGCCTGGACAACGTGGTCGAGATCGTCCCGGGCTTCACCGCCTCCCGCATCGACCGCTCGGACCGGCAGCGCGAAGTGCGCCTGCGCGCCGGCGTGCTCCCCGGCTACGGCCAGGCGGACCGGATCGCCGCCCTGCGCGGCGCCGTCGCGGAGATGGGCCTGCCGCTGGGGTACTCGACCGCCATCTCCGGCCGCGCGCGGGAGCTCGAGCGGACCTTCACCGAGTTCCTGTGGGTGTTCCTTCTCGCGGTGATCTTCATGTACATGATCCTCGCCGCCCAGTTCGAGAGCCTGATCCACCCGTTCACGATCCTGCTCTCCCTACCGCTGTCCGTGCCCTTCGCCCTGCTCTCGCTCTGGTACACGGGCAACACGCTCAACCTCTACTCCGCCCTCGGCATCCTCGTGCTCTTCGGCGTCGTGAAGAAGAACGCCATCCTGCAGATCGACCACATGAACAACCTGCGGGCAGATGGCATGGAGCGCATGGCCGCCATCATGCAAGGCAACCGCGATCGGCTCCGGCCCATCCTGATGACCACCCTCACCCTCGTGGCCGGGATGCTCCCGCTGTGGGTGGGGACGGGCCCCGGCGCCGAGGAGCGCCGCGCCATCGCCGTCGTGGTGATCGGCGGCCAGACGCTCTCGCTGCTCCTCACCCTGCTCGTCACGCCGGTCGCGTACTCCATCTTCGAGGACGCGGCACGCGCCCTCGGGCGCGTGCCGAGCTTCGCCCGCCGCCGCCGGTCGGCGCTCACCGTGCGCCGCTGGCGCCTCCGCCCGCGCGGCGAAGACGGGAGCTGATCCACCCCTTCATCCCGCCCCGCGCGCCCGGAATGCCCGAGTGGAGGGCCGCGCTCAGATCCCCGCCGCGGGCCCGAGGAAGCCGCCCGCGGCTCTGAGCCTCCGCCTCGCCTCGGCGGCCGTGATGCGGCGCCGCGCCATCACGACCGCGACCTTGGCGCTCCCGCCCGCCTGATCGAGAAGCTTCGCGGCGCGCGCCGCGCTCACTTGCCCGAGATCCCGCACGAGCCGCCGGGCGCGCGCGCGGAGCTTGGCCGACTTCGGCTGGAGATCCACCATCCGGTTGCCGTGGACCTTGCCGAGCCGGGTGAAGACGGCGGTGGTCAGCGTATTAAGGGTAAGCTTGGTCGCGGTCCCCGCCTTGAGCCTGGTCGAGCCCGCGAGCACTTCCGGCCCGACCCTGAGCGCGATGACAATTCGCGCCGCCGCTCGAGGCACTGAAGGATTGCAGGTCACGAGGACTGTCAGCGCGCCGCGCCTGCGGGCCTCGCCGAGCGCAGAGCGGACAAACGGCGTGACGCCGCTCGCGGCAATGCCCACGACCGCGTCGCGACGATCGGCCCGCCCGCGGACCGCGCGGGCTCCCGCGCGGGCGTCGTCCTCGGCGCCCTCCACCGATCGGAATACCGCCCGCCGCCCGCCGGCCATAAGCGCCTGGACCTGGCCGGGACGTGTATTAAAGGTAGGGGGGCACTCGGCCGACTCGATGACCCCCAGCCTGCCGCTGGTGCCGGCGCCCACGAAGATGAGCCTGCCGCCACTGCTGAGGCGTGCCACGATCGCTGTCACCGCGCGGCCGATGGCCGGGGCCGCCCTGCCGACGGCCTTCACCGCTTCGCGATCGGCGCGATTCATCAAGCGCGCAATCGCGACGGGGCTCAGCCTGTCGAGAGCGCGGCTTCGCGGGTTGGGGCGCTCGGTGGGCAAACGGTGGTAGGGAATCCTCGCCATGGCGTCAGAGCCTACCCTACTATAAGGGCCCATGGCCGCCGTCCTGTCGGGCCTCGACGTGCTGGTCTCGCGGCTCCCGTCTCTCCTCCGCGGACGCACCGTCGGCCTTCTCTGCCACCAGGCTTCTGTCACCCGCGGCCTGACGACTGCGCCGCGCGCCATCGGCGCTATCCGCGGCGTGAAGCTCCGCCGTCTCTTCGCGCCGGAGCACGGCCTCACGGGAGCGGCCCAGGACCACGCGAGGATCGGCGCCGAGCGCGACGCCCTGACCGATCTTCCCGTCGTGAGCCTGTACGGGAAGCGCCTCGCCCCCGACCCGCGCGCGCTCGAAGGGCTCGACGCCCTCGTGGTGGATCTTCAGGACGTGGGCGCTCGCTACTACACCTTCGTCTGGACCATGGCGCTCGCGATGCGCGCGGCCGCGCGCGCCGCGCTGCCGCTGGTCGTGCTCGACAGGCCGAATCCGCTCGGCGGCGAGAAACTCGAAGGCAACATGCCGGATCCGGGCTTCGCCTCTTTCGTCGGGCTCTATCCCCTGCCGACGCGACACGGCATGACGATCGGCGAGCTGGCGGGCTATCTCAACGACACCCACGGCTTCGGCTGCGACCTGACCGTGGTGCCGATGCTCGGCTGGCAACGCGCCATGCGCTGGGAGGACACGGGGCTGCCGTGGGTGGCGCCGTCCCCCAACATGCCGACGCCGGACACGGCCCGCGTCTACCCCGGCGGCTGCCTCGTCGAGGGCACCAACCTCTCCGAAGGCCGTGGCACGACGCGCCCCTTCGAGTGGGTCGGCGCGCCATTCCTCGACGGGGCGCGGCTGGAGCGGGCGCTCACGCGCAGGCGGCTGCCGGGAGCGCGCTTCCGCGCGATCGGCTTCGAGCCCGCCTTCCACAAGTGGAAGGGGCGGCGCTGCGGCGGCGTGCAGGTCCACGTGACGGACCCGGACCGCTTCAAGCCCGTCGCGACCTATGTCGCGCTCCTCGCGGAGGCGCGCGGTCAGGCCCCGCGGCGCTTCCGGTGGCGGAAGCCGCCGTACGAGTTCGAGCGGCGCAAGCTCCCGATCGATCTCCTCGGCGGTGGCCCGTCCATTCGCCGCGCGATTGAGGGCGGGGCGCAGCTCAGGCACCTCGAAGCTTCGTGGCGCCGTGACCTCGCCCGCTTCAAGCGCTCGCGCCGCCCGTTCCTGCTTTACACATGAAGCCTCTCCTCCTGCTCTTCACCCTGGCCTTTCTGGTTTCGGTTGACGTGCGAATCCTGGCGCCGGTCCTTCCGTCCATCGCCGTCTCCCTCGGCGCCACGGCGGGCGCCGCCGGCCTCGCGATGACCAGCTACTCGGTCGCCTACGGTTCGGGCCAGCTTGTCTACGGCCCGCTCTCCGACCGCTTCGGCCGGATCGCCGTCGTGCGCGCCGCGGCGCTCGGCTTCAGCGCCTGCTGCGTGCTGTCCGCGCTGTCGGTCACCACCTGGCAGTTCGTGGCGGCGCGGCTCCTGGCCGGGGCCTTCGCGGGCGGCCTCATCCCGCTCACCCTCGTGTACATCGGAGACACGTACGCGTACGCCGAGCGCCAGGTTGCCCTCGGGCGCTTCGCCATCGTGACGTCCGCCGGGCTCGCGTTCTCCGCCTCCATCGGCGGCATGGTCGCTCACCTCATCTCGTGGCGGGCGATGATCGCAGGCTACGGCCTTCTCACGCTCGTACCGGTGGGGCTCATGTTTTCGCTCGGCTCGGGACGGCCTCCGCGTGGCGCGGGCGCGCGCGGGCGCGTCGTCCGGTACATGGATCTTCTCACCGATCCGCGGGCGCTCCTCGTCTACGTCCTGACCTTCGCCGAGGGCTTCCTCTGCTGGGGCTCGGTCACCTATCTCGGCGCCTTCGCCCAGCGCCGCCACGGCCTCGACCAGCTCCAGATCGGGCTCCTGATCGCGCTCTTCGGCGTGGGCACCATGGTGGGAGGCTCGCTGATGGCGCCGTTCCGCCGCAGGCTGTCGGAGAACGCGCTCGCCGGCACGGGCGGCCTGCTCATGTCCGCCGCCTTCTTCGTCCTGATCCCGACCTGGAGTTGGCCCGCCTTCGCGGCATCCATGCTGATGCTGGGGCTCGGCTTCGTGGGACTGCACTCGACGCTCCAGCTGCGCGGCACCGAGATCAGCGCGACCGCGCGCGGCAAGGCTTTCTCGCTCTTCGGCTTCAGCCTTTTCACCGGCGTCGCCGTCGGCACGGCGATGATGGGCCGGCTCGTGGATGCCGGGCTCGACGACACGATGCTCGCCGTTTCGGGCAGCGGGCTCGCCCTCGTGGGGGCGGCGGCGGCGAGCGTGAGACGCGGCAGAGCGACGTGACGCTCGAGGCGCTCGTGGGCCGCCGTCTCATGTTCGGGCTGCCGGGGCCCGACCTGAGCGGCGCCGATATCCAGCTCTTCCGCGAGACACAGGCGGCAGGCCTCATGCTGTACCGGCGCAACTTCGAGACCCCGGAGCAGCTTCACCGCCTGCTGACAGGCCTCGAGGAAGCGCTCGGCCGGAGGCTGCTGGTCGCCACCGACCATGAGGGCGGGCGCGTCATCATGCTCGGCCGCGCCGTCACTATCTTCCCTGACAACCTGGCCGCGGGCACCGCGGGAGAAGTCAACTTCGTCAACCGGCAGGGGCTCTTCGAAGGCCGCGAGCTGCGCAGGCTCGGCGTGGACGTGAACTTCTCTCCGGTGCTGGACGTCCTGACCGAGCGCTACAGTCCGAACATCGGCATCCGCTCCTACGGCAAGGACCCGGCCCTCGTGGCGCGCTACGGCGCCGCGCGCATCCGCGGGCTCCAGTCGGCCGGCGTCTCCGCCTGCGCCAAGCACTTCCCCGGCAAGGGCCACGCGACCAAAGACGCCCATCTGGGCCTGCCTGTCATCGACTCCGACTGGAGCGAGATGCACGCCGCGCACGTGCCGCCGTTCCTCGCGGCCATCGAGGCGGGAGTGGACTGCATCATGACTTCGCATCCGGTTTACCCACGCCTCGACCCCGCGCCGGACACGCCCGCGACCTTCTCGCGGTTGATCGTCGAGGAGTACCTGCGCGGCGAGCTCGGCTACCGGGGCGTCATCGTCTCAGACGATCTCGAGATGGGCGCGATCGGCGAGATCTGCCCGGTGGGCGAGGCGACGGTGCGGGCGGCGGCGGCGGGGCACGACCTGCTCCTCGTGTGCCACACTGCCGCGCGCCAGCGTGAAGCCCACGCCGCGCTCCTCGAGGCCTACCGCGCCGGCCGTCTGCCCCTACGGGGACTCGATCAGAGCGCCGCGCGCCTCGACGCGCTCGCGGTCAAACGCACTGCGCGGTTCGAGGGCGGCCCGCCGCGCCCCGAGCGCGACGGCGAGACTCTCGCCAAGGCTCTCGCCACCCGTGCCGTGACGCCGGTGACCCTGCCCAACGCCGAATTCAGCCGGGCGCTCAACGGTCGCGTGGTCGCCGTCTTCCCGCGGTTGTCGTCGCTGGCCGACAGGATCACGATCGAGGACGCGATGCTGGACGAGGCGCGCTTCGTCACACAGGCGCTGGCGCCGTACGGCATCGAGCCCGTGGTGGTGGTGGTCGGCGTGGAGCCGGGCGAGGCGGACATCGCGCGCGCGGCGTCGGCGGCGCGCGGCGCCGACGCGACCATCCTCTTCCTCTACGACGCCCATCTCTATCCGTCCAACCGCGCGCTGCTGGACGCGCTGCAGAAGGCCGTGCCGGCCCTCGGTGTCGTGCTGATGCGCGACCCGTGGGACGCGGAGTATCTCGCCCCGGGCGTCGTCGGCATCACCGCCTACGGCTGGCGGCGCGGTCAGCTCGACGCCGCCCTCGCGCGCCTACTCACCCCCGCTCGCGCGAGGGTCGGAGCTTAGCCTCAGCCCCTGTAGTTCTCGTTCGGCCGCTTCATCTCGAAGATGTCGTGGATGTGGGAGTACTGGTTTCCGGCCAGACGGCCGACCGGCTGGAGCCGGTGTATGTCGATGCGGCCGGTCTTGGCGTCGTAGACGTCGTCGCGCACATGGAAGTAGACGATTTCGCCGAACACCACGCTGTGCGGCCCGCGGCCCACGGAAACGATCTGGGCCACGCGGCACTCCATGCTGATGGGCGCCGTCGCCAACCGCGGCGCCCGCACCTGGACGCCGGGCGCCATCGTGAGCCCCGCCACCGCGAACTCGTCGACCTCGGGCCCGTACTCGCCCGACGTCACGTTCATGGCCTCGGCGTGGGTGTCATCGACGACGTTCACGACGAAGTCGCCGGTGTGCTCGAGATTGCGCACGGTGTCTTTCTTTTCGTTCTCGCGGCGCCCGGACGAGAACGCGATCGTCGGCGGCTCGTTGCACACCCCCATGAAGAAGCTGAACGGGGCCAGGTTGGGCACGCCGTCGGCGCCGACCGTCGACACCCAGGCAATCGGGCGCGGGACGACGCAGCCGATCAGAAGCTTGTACGACGCGGTGGTGCCGATCGTTCGGGGGTCGAGCTCCATGACGGGGATCTCCGTTCGTCTAGCCGTGAGGGGGTCGGAAGGTCAGATGACGGCGTCGCGCCGCAGGCACTCGATCTCCGAAGGTTTGTAACCCGCTTCAGCGAGGATCTCGTCCGTGTGCTCGCCGAGCGTGGGCGGCTCCCGATCGATGCCCGGACTACCGTGCGCGAGCCTAAAGCCCGCGCCCACGAGCCGCATTGGGCCGTAGCGCGAGTCGACCGTCTGCAAGACGTCGCGGTGCTTGAGCTGTGGGTGCTCGACGATCTCGTCGATCTTCCAGATGCAGGCGCACGGAACGTCCGCCGCGGTGAGCCGCGCCTCCCAGCTCTTCGGATCGTCGCTCGCCAGCGCGCTCTCGATCACCTCGCGGAGCGCCGCCACGTTGTCCGTCCGTGCCGCCCAGTCCTTGAACCGCGGATCGTCGAGCGCGTCGGGGCGCCCGATCGCGCGCATGAGGCTCACGAACTGCTTTTCCGTCAGGACGGCGAGGACGATGTACCCGTCCCGCGCCCGGAAGCGGTTGGCCGTCGGCTTGCGGCTCACCGAACCGTTGCCGATCTGACCCTGCTCGATGCCGGCCACGGTGTACTCAGACACGGGGCCCGGGATGAAGGCGAGCGCGGCGTCGAGCATCGCGACGTCCACGAACTGCCCCTGCCCGGTATGGGTGCGCTGGTAGAGCGCGCTCGAGACCGCCAGCGCCGCGGTGATGCCGCCGATCGTGTCGCAGATCGCGAACCCGGCGCGCATCGGGCCGCCGGCGGGCTCGCCGGTGATCGACATGATCCCGGACA
>ORMF010559317.1_pt1 | contig 10558 bp, 6 predicted proteins | sample 1779871 | NCBI WGS metagenome assembly ORMF01 (sample SAMEA104232316, study PRJEB22302) | groundwater metagenome | biome: forest; feature: aquifer; material: groundwater | place: USA | collected 2011-08-07 | depth 5.4 m
ACCCAACTAAAGTTGGTACTCTAAACGCGATGAGACCATGACACCACACTACCAGAAGGATAACTGAGACCGATGATAGTCATTCCCGCCATTGACCTCCGTCACGGTAAGTGTGTTCGTCTCACGCAGGGGCGTAAAGAGGCGGCCACCGTCTATGATGGTGATCCGGTCAAGGTCGCGGAAGATTTTGAGAGAGATGGCGCTCGCATGTTGCATGTAGTTGATCTCGACGGCGCTTTTGCGGAATCTAACAGACGCAATCGTGAAGTGCTTCGCGACCTTGTCCGCACGGTAAGTATACCGGTGCAATTTGGTGGCGGGCTGCGCAGTACCAAAGACATCGAACAAGTTATCAATTTAGGTATAGCCAGAGTCGTGCTTGGCACACTGGCCGCGGAATCTCCGGACATGCTGGCAAAGATCGTCGGGCTATTCGGAGCCGAGCAGGTGGCGGTTGGAATTGATGCGCGAAATGGCCAGGTTGTGACTCGGGGCTGGGAGACCGAGGAGCAGATGAGCGCGTTGACTCTGGCGCACCGGGTTGCCGCCGCAGGAGTCAAGCGAATGATCTACACGGATGTCCAGCGCGACGGCACCCTTACCGGAGTAAATATTGATCAGACGTGCTTAATTGCGAGAGAGTCGGGTCTGAGAATCACGGCTTCTGGGGGAGTCGCATCTCTTGAAGATCTGGAACGGCTGAGGGCGGTAATTGATTGCGGCGTAGACAGCGTGATTGTCGGAAAAGCGCTTTATGAAAAACGTTTCACTCTGCCAGATGCGATTGCCATCTGTGTAGACTTTGAAGACAGCACCACGTCGGGATAGCACGGTTACTTCACAACGCAAATGCACGACGCTAACGGAACGTGAGCGGATGAGGATGGGAAGAGTGAAGTCGTCGTTATTGTAAACAACTGGACAGGTGAATAGGATATAAAATCGGAGCCTGATCAGGAAGAACTGATGAGCAAACAGCAACAGCAACACCGTACTGCGTTGAAGAGCAAGGTCGCGCCGGGATCATGAGTATCAAATCGTTCGAGCCTCAATTCATGAAAATCGGCATCTTGACTGCGGCCTTGCAGGAATTGACGCCGAGAGAAATACGCGACCTCGATCCGGATCAGGCGATAGAAGACTGGGTGGCGTACGCACGAGAACTGGGCGCCGACAACATACAACTCTCTGCCGCGCTCCATCCGAGCGAGGCCGACATCCCGGCTGAAGCCTTGCTTGACCCGGTGGCTAATACTCTGGACTTGCGCGAACCTTTTATCAAAGCTCGCGCCGACCGAGTTCTGGCCGCTTTGAACGAGCACAAGATCGGCCTGTCAGATCTCAGCTATTTCGACAACATGCTTCACGAGGACCTGGTAGTCAGAAAAAGGAAGCACGAGTTCATGCTCAGGGTCTTCGACGCCGCTGTGCTGTTAGGGGTAGACGCCGTCTGCGGCTTTGTGGGCAAGAATCAATCGCTCAGCATGGACCAGAACCTGCTGGACTTTGAAGAGAGTTTTGTTCCTTTGCTCAAGGAAGCCAAAGCGCGCGGCCTGACTTATCGTGTCGAGCAGTGTCCGATGCCTGGCTGGACGGTCAAGGATAGTTTTCATAATAACCTTGCCTACACTCCAGGCACGTGGATCGCGCTCCATCGCATCTGCGAAAAGGCGGGAGTGGGCGAACGGTTTCGCATCCACTACGATCCCTCGCATGCGATTCTGATGGGCCAGGACACGCGTTCGATCTTCCAGTATCTGAAGGATACTGGATACGATTTCCTCATCGGCGGCTTTCACGTCAAAGGGCAGGTCATTGACGCGCGGGGCGTCGCGGCCTGGGGTTACGGCGGACAGACGGTTGAGCGCGGTGATTGGATAGGCGGCGAGCCGTCAGACCGCCCGGAGGATCAAGCGAAAGCATGGCTGAAACAGACCGTGCTCTGCGAACATGAACTGCCCGGAACAGCCAGACACGATCCTCTGGCTTACCTTCAGAACCGAACGGTGGATTGGCTGGATCATCAACTCGCCGCGCGCGAGCTTCTCAAATTGGACGTGGCGAATACTCACTTGATTGTCGAGCATGAATATCCGAAAGCTAGGATCCAGGACCGGGACCGCCTCAAGCCGATCCTCCAGGGCTCTATCGCCTTCATACGGAAAATAGACGAGGCCGCGGGCTGCATGTACGCTTTACAGGAGGTGTTGGCAGCGCAGGAAATTCCCGTTCAGGGCGTGGGCCGAGAGCCATACCGTTCGTAAAGAAGGATGTATCCACGGATTACGCAGACTACACAGATTTCGAACAGGACGGGACAAACGATTATTTTTCGCGAGGCTGGGGATACGCGCATACTCTAATCGTTCTTAATCTGCGGAATCTGCGGAATCTGCGGATGTCTCTTTTGAAACCCTATACTCTCTCCCATCGCCGCGAGACAGAAGCTCTTGCGAAGGCATCCAGCACCTTTTGGTTGCGCACCCCATCCTCAAAGTTGGGCGACGGAATCGTTTGCTCGCTGATGGCCTTAAGCAGATCAAGCACAGTGTGCGTGAAAGTATGTTCATAGCCGATGATGTGTCCGCGAGGCCACCAGCCGGAAACATAAGGATGCGCGGGGTCTGTTACGATGATCTTCCTAAACCCGCTGTTTGGTCCTTCTTCAACATACAGTTCCAGTTCGTTCATGCGCTCGAGGTCGAACACCAGGCTGCCCCGGCTGCCATTAATCTCGAACCGGTTATGATTCTTGCGGCCGGTGGCAAAGCGTGTCCCTTCTATTGTTCCGACGGCTCCGTTCTCAAACCTGACGAGCGAGAGCGCGGCATCGTCTACCTCGACCGGCGCCATTATCTCGCTGCCCTTATCTATCGGTCGCTCGGTGATGAAAGTCTTCAGTAGCGCGGAGACTTCACTAATCTCGCCGACCAGATAGCGAGCAAGGTCAACAGAATGAGAGACCAGGTCGCCCAGGGCCCCCGACCCGGCTCTCGCTTTCTCAAGTCGCCAGACGCGCGGGAAATCCGCCGACACGAGCCAGTCCTGAAGGTACGTTCCGCGGTAGTGATAAATTTCGCCGATCTGCCCCTCCTCGATAATCTGCTTGGCGAGCGTCACCGCTGGAGCGCGTCGGTAGTTATGACAGAGCATGTGTATGACACCGTTATCTTGCACGGCATCGAGCATCGCTTCGGCCTCAGCCAGAGTGTTAGCCAGCGGCTTCTCGCAAAAGACTACCTTCTTCGCTTTGGCAGTGGCGACCGCAACGGGCATGTGTGAATCGCCAGGAGTGCAGATGTCAATCACATCTATATCTTTCCGGGCTACGACCTCTTCCCATGAAGTGGAGTATTGTTCCCAGCCATAATCATGCGCCGCTCTGCTGACCTCTTGCTCGTTGCGGCCACAGATGACTTTCATGACCGGTTCGAACGGAGTATCAAAAAAGCGGCTCACCTGCCGCCAGGCGTTGCTGTGGGCCTTCCCCATGAAACCGTAGCCGATCAGAGCGATGTTCAGTTTCTTCATTTGGTCTCTATTCCCGGTGGTTCGCCATATCAATTGGTTGTTAACGATCGTGGTTACTTCTTATGCGCTTGAAACACGCAGAGCTATCTCATTACGGTGGCTTTAGCCCGTGATCAAGTTCCCGCCGAAATGATCCCTGAACCGTTTCTAACGGTTTACCTGTTCCCTCGCCACCGAAAACCGTTAAAAACGGTTCCCTTTCTCTCAAGGTCCCTAATCACCGGGCTGAAGCCACGGTGCTAATGGGATCGCTCCGCGTGACGAGACTCATCACACAGACACAGAGGGCACAGTGTTCACACAGAAAAATCCAATTTAAGACAGCACCGCTTTTAACACACCGGATCGCACAGGTAAAGATTCGTGCTAATATCTGCCGCCGCGAGCCGACAACTTAATCACAGCCCGCTTCTCGCTCTGTTCAATTCAAACGCGACGGAGGTTAGCGCTTGGTCACACATCAGAGAAAGGCATTTGGCGCACGTGAGTTGGGGTTCATGCTCATCGCTTTTCTCGGCATCTTCGTTTACGGACTACTGGCAGCGCTCCCGGGTGCGGTGCTTCCTACACTTGAACGTAATCGTTACCTGCCCAACGACAACACGGTTGGCACGTTCCTTCTAATCAACGCTGCCGGAGCCGTTCTGGCATACATCGTGAGCGGGCCGATTATTGATCGCATCGGTAAGAAGTTCGCTCTGGGGAGCGGGACAGCGCTGGTCATCGCGTCCATGACCGGCTTCGCGCTCGCGGTCACCAAGGTCAGCCCGGGGTCGGCATTGCTTTTGATCTTCGGTTGCTCACTTGTTCTGGGGCTGGGCGCCAACGCTATCGTCGCCGCCGGCCACGCTCTGGTTGTGGACGTGGCCGCGCACTGGCGCAACGCCGCGCTCAACCTGCTGGACATCTTCTTCGGGTTGGGGCTGGCGGCGCTGCCGCTCGTCGTGCAGCGGGTTCAACAATACGGCGGCCTGGCCGCAATCTTTTGGTCGCTCGGGGGCGTCGCAGTGGTGCTCCTGGTGCTCATTCTGGCGCCTCGCTTTCCCCGCCCTTCACAACCGGAGTCCGCCTCGTCTGGCGGTGCCAGGGAACTCTTCCGCAACCCTTCATTCTGGATCTTGGCCATTGCGCTTTTCATGTACGTCGGAACCGAGGTCGCAGTAGGTAAGTGGGTGGTCTCGTATATGGAACGTGACGCGCGGATGCTGTCGAGTCAGGGCCTCAACCCAGCACAGCTACAGCAACTGGCGCGGACATCAACCGAATCACTGAACCGTTTCTTTGAGCAAGACCCGTTGGGCATCGGCATAGCCACTTATGCGCTACGGTCGCTGGCGTTTTTCGCTTTCGCACTGCTGACCGGCCGACTGGTATCGAGTCTGCTGCTCGGCGTGTTTCGCGTAAACAGTTTTGTGTTGTTGACGGCTGGATCAGTATTGACGACTCTGGCCCTGATCGTCGCATTTACGACGAGCAGCCCTACGGCGGTACGAATGGGGTTGATTGCGGCGGGCTTCGGCATGGGACCAATCTTTCCGACCTCTGTGGGCCTCGCTTCGGTGATGATGCCGCACATGGCCGGCACTGCGATGAGCCTGGTGATGGGTGTAGGGTTTGCAGGTCTCCTTTTAATTCCGCCAGCCGTCGGTTACATCTCGACCGCCGCGGGAGGGGAAGTAGGGGACGTACGAACTGGGCTGATAGCTGTCATGGCCGCATCAGTCGTCATGCTGCTGTTGCACGCGCTCCTCGCCTGGCGCGAGCGGCGACTCGCACATCTCCGCGAGGACGAACTTGAAACAGGTGCGGCTGGCTAAAACGCTTTGGACTTTGGTCATTTACTTTGGCAGCGCATAAGCCACTAACGTATCTGAGAGCACGCTGCTGAGCGATCTGAGAAAGCCACCGCCACCCGCTGCGACCACGACATATTGTTGGCCACTCTTTTTCCCTCGATAGGTCATGGGAGTAGCGTGACCATTAGCCTCAAGTTCTGCCTGCCACAACTCTTTTCCTGTCTGCGCGTCAAAGGCCCTCAGCCGTCGATCGGTCGTGCCGGCGATAAAGACGAGTCCTCCTGCCGTGACAATCGCCCCGCCCAAATTTTGCGTGCCGGTATTGTGGACTCCTTTGGCCTCGAGCTCTGCGACTATTCCGAGCGGCACTCGCCAAACAATCTCACCCTTATTCAAATCAACCGCGCTGAGGGTGCCCCAGGGTGGTTGCTGGCAGGGACGCCCGTTCTGATCACGAAACCAGGCATACTCTTCGAATCTGCCCTGGCGGACAAAGGGCATCGGAGCATCTTTTCCTTGTCGTGTCATTGCACCGACAGCGCCGTCTTCATTCATATTCACGTACAGGTAACCCGTGATCGGATCAAAAGCGCCGCCCGACCAGTTTCCGCCACCGTGATAGCCGGGAAACATCAAGGTTGGTTTCACGCCGGCGGGAGTGTACATACCTTTGTTGGTCAGTTTATTGAATAGCTCAGTGCAGTACTTTTCAGACTCGGGTGAGACGCGGCTGATCTCCGCGCGGGTCATTGACTGACGGGCCAGGGCCGGTGGCTTAAGCGGGAAAGGTTGGGTGGGCCAAGTCGCCTCTCCAGGCACATCGCTCTGTGGCACCGGACGTTCTTCGACTGGAAAGAGTGGTTTCCCGGTCACCCGGTCAAGCACGAAGATGAAACCCATCTTCGTAATCTGGGCCACCGCCGGTACCGTGCGGCCGTGTGACCTGATGGTGATCAAGAGCGGTTGTGCCGGCAGGTCATAGTCCCAAAGATCGTGATGAACCATTTGGAAATACCAAACTAGTTTTCCATTCGCCGCGTTGAGGGCGACCAGAGAATTAGCAAAAAGATTTTGCCCCTTCCGGTCACCGCCGTAGAAGTCATAAGAAGGCGAGCCGATTGGGAGAAAGATCAGGCCGCGCTGTTCGTCGACGCTCATCATGGACCAGACATTAGCGCCCATCCGGTCTTTCCACGAGTCCGCGTCCCATGTATCGTGTCCCAACTCATCCGGGCGAGGCACAGTATGAAACGTCCAGACGAGTTCACCCGTGCGCACATTGTAGGCGCGCACGTCACCACTTGGCCCTCGCGCGGGGAACTCCGGCAAGCCCCACCCGATGATTGCCAGGTCTTTGTAGATGGTTGCGGGAGAAGTGACCCGCGCCCCCCACGACGGTGTCTGGGCCCACTTGTCCGCGCCACCAACACGCAGGTCAACCTGGCCATCTTTGCCAAAATCAATCGCGGGCTTACCGGTATCGGCATTGAGTGCAAAGAGTCGCCCGTCGACCGTCCCGAAAAGTATGCGCCGGTCTCTACCACTCCCTTTGAGTGAGGGGCCTTCCCAGTAGGAAACGCCCCGATGAGAATTGAACTCGCGCTCCTTCTTGCCGGCCTGCGGATCGAATTTCCAGATCTCCTTCCCGGTTTCCGCGTCGAGCGCGATGACTCGGCTTGATGGAGTCGATAGATACATCACTCCGTTAACGACCAGAGGCGTACATGAGAATGAAGCCTGGAATGAAGCAGTTTTCAGACCGAGATCCAATTCACCAGTGTGATAGACCCAGACCCTGCGCAACCGAGCGACATTGCTGCGATTGATTTGTTTGAGAGGCGAATATCGAGTGCCTTCCTGACTGTGTCCGTAGAACTGCCACTCATCAGTTAGAGACTGCCCAAAGCAAAGCATTGAATCAAAAACTGTGCATGACGCACACAGAACAAGTGTGTACCTGAGTAAAAGTTTGACTCTGCGCATAGAGGTCATCTCCAACGGAAAATAGTGTTGTGGTCGGTTAGTGTGTTGCTGAGATCACAGTCTTGCCAAGTTGCAACAAAAGAACGCCACCCAACCGGCGCTACCGTTTAGCTCTGTAGGGAGCCGGATGTTTATAGCAACGGCCGACCCAACGACGCTAGCTCCGTAGGAGTTCTGCAGTCCGTCGCGGCGACGAACGTTTGCCATGAAGAAACTGGGCGAACCGCGAAAAATAAGGCTTTTTCGCGCAGTTACTAAGGAGTGAAATGTAACTCACCCGATAATATTTCGCTCCTACCGAGCTTGCAAGGGTTACTGATACGGGCAGTGTCTGATTTGAATTCTTTGCGCCACCTCTGCGCACTCGGCGCCTCTGCGGTGAGCTTTTCGCTGCCAGGATTAACCGCAGAGGCGCCGAGAACACCGAGTTAACGCAGAGAGTAAATCAAACAGAGACACTACCCTAATGCGGGTTCGTTTCCTGACCTCTCATCACATACAATTAGCGCCGCGTCGATACGATCTCCAATCCGCTAGCTACAAGGATACACCGTGACTCTTACTTGTCGGGCGAGACTGCTGAGCTGCGCGATCCTAACCTGCGTCACGCTCTGCTGCGTGCCTGCCGTTGCCGCCACCAAGTTTGACCTCGACGGCAAATGGCAGTTTCACACCGATCCTTCGCGCGAGGGCGTTGCCCGCGGCTGGCCGACAGTTGCGCCGGGATCTTCGGAGACCGTCGACGTGCCGCATACCTGGAACATCGGCAAGTACGACGACTACGAAGGGACTGCCTGGTACTTCAAGACGTTTGAGGTTTCGGATGAACTGCGAGCGAAGCACGTCGAACTCAACTTCGGCGCGACCTTTTATAGCACGAGAGTCTGGTTGAACGGCATCGAGCTGGGAGGTCACCAAGGCGGATTCACTGCGTACCATTTCGATGTGACGCCGCACCTCAAGCGCTTCAACACCATTGCCATCGAGATCGACAACATGCCTACTGCGGAGACGATTCCCGGGTGGGCATTGCGCCTGGGTAAAGCCAATGAGTCCTGGTACGACTGGTGGCACTATGGCGGAATCGTGCGCGACGTTTGGTTGAGCATGAGCGAGCCAGCGCTGGTGCGTCGCCAGCAGATTCGGGTGAAGGTCGAAGGTACCGCCGCCGCTGTCACGACGCGTGTTTTTCTGGAGAACTTTTCGGGCCAGCCGGTGGCAACGCATCTCAAAGCGAAGGTCGTCTCGACAGACGGTGGCGCCACCATCACCTTCGCCGAAGAGACACTCGCTCTCAAGCCGGGCCCTTCTGAACAGACGCTCGCGTTGCGCATCGAGGGAGTCAAGCTTTGGCACTTCGATCATCCGCACCTCTACCGTTTGGATCTCGAGTTGATCGACGCGCGTGGGAAACCGCTCGACTCGCGCAGCGACACTTTCGGCGCGCGCACGCTCGAGTTGCGAGACCGGCACCTTTATCTCAACGGCGAGCGGGTGCGCCTCTCAGGGATCACTCGCCACGAAGACTCTCCCTGGGAAGGATTGGCCGAGACCCGGGGCACGATCCGGCACGACTACGACGACCTCAAAGCTTTGCAGGTGACCTTCACACGCCCCGTGCACTACCCACAGCACCCCGACGTTCTAGACTACTGCGATCGTAATGGCATCCTGCTCGCTCCGGAGATTCCCATGTGGCAATTCACCGAGCAGCAGATGACTGACCCAAAGGTCATGGCTCTCGCCAAACAAATGATGCGCGAAATGATCGAGCAGGCCTACAACCATCCGAGCATCATGGCCTGGAGCGTCTGCAACGAAAGCGAGACCTTCAAGCCCGGTGGCGTCGCCTACGTGCGGATGATGAAAGAGATGATCAGAGGTCTCGATCCGGATCGCTTTGTGACGTTTGCGGACGACGGACTACCCCGCATCAAGCGGGCTGACGAGAGTGCATCGTCGCTTTCCGACTTCATTATGTGGAACCAGTATTTCGGTTCCTGGGCTGGTCCGGCCTCCCTTTTACCGGGAACTGTCGAGCGGATCGGAAAACTCTTTCCGGACAAGATGATCGTCGTCTCAGAATTCGGCCTCGCGGGCATCTTTGCCCCTGATAAGCCTCAGGCCGACGAACTGCGCCAGCAAATCATGCGTGACCAGATCGCTCTTTTCAGTAGCTACGATTTCATCGGTGGCGTAGTCTTCTGGTGCTACCAGGATTACAAATCTCACCGGAATCTGCGCCCCGGTCAGCGCGAGGGCTTTGTGGAGATGGGATTGGTTGACGAAGATCGACAGCGCCGCGGATCTTACTTCCTTTGGCGCGAGTTGAATGCTCCGGCAACAATCAATGTTGATTGGAATCCGCTGACGACTTATACGCCGCCGGCCGGGTTCCGTGCCACGATCGCGCGGCGCGCCGCAGCCGAGATCCCCTCCTACGAGTTAAGTGGCTATCGGCTTTTTTGGGAGGCGTGGGACGAACACGACCGGCCCGTCGGCGCAGGCGAGCAGCTCATACCCGATGTCGGTCCAGCGTTCACTGCAACGGCTTCGTGGCAGCCGCCTGCGACAACCAGATCGTTGACGCTTCGCTTGCGTTTGTACCGGCCTACTGGATTCTTAGCCGCAGAAAAGGCGCTTGTTTGGTGGCAACCGCGCAGTGGTGTCCAGGACTGATCCGTTTGGCTGAGAATGACGGAGGAAACATGCGACTGTTGAAACACCTGATTCGTTTATTCCTGCTCTCTATAGTTTCCACTGGCGTGATGTATGGCGCTCAGAATACCGACGCCAAAATACCGGTGGTCCTATCGACCGATGTCGGCAATGAGATCGACGACCAATGGGCCATCACCTATTTGCTGCTTCAGCCCCGGTTCGATGTGCTGGGCGTGATGTCGGCCCACGCTCCGACGATCACCGCGCCTGCCGGTTATACGTCTTACCGCATCCTCGTCGACGTGGTCGAGAACCGTTTGGGCATGAGCGTGCATCCGCCACTGATTGAAGGCGGGAGTCTGCCAATGGAGAATGCGAAGACGCCCCGCCCCAGCCCGGCCGTCAACTTTCTAATCGAGACTTCGCGGCGCTTCTCGAAAAACAATCGGCTGACGGTGCTGATGATCGGCGCAGGCACGGACGTCGCCTCGGCAATCCTGACCGATCCAACCATCGTCGAACGGATTCGCGTGATCCAAATGGGCTTTACCGATGAACAGGATGGCAACGAGTTCAATGTCGCCAAC
>ORMF012525564.1_pt1 | contig 10557 bp, 8 predicted proteins | sample 1779871 | NCBI WGS metagenome assembly ORMF01 (sample SAMEA104232316, study PRJEB22302) | groundwater metagenome | biome: forest; feature: aquifer; material: groundwater | place: USA | collected 2011-08-07 | depth 5.4 m
CTGAAGGTCGGGCCTACGGTGTGGGCCTACTGAAGGTCGGGCCTACGGTGCGGGCCTGCTGAAGGTCGGGCCTACGGTGCGGGCCTACTGAAGGTCGGGCCTACGGTGCGGTCCTACCGGACTTCGCGCCGCTAGCGGACGGCCTTGATCATTTCGGCCAGCGCTTCACCAACCACTCGATGACCCTGGGCCGTCATGTGGTCGTCAAGCACGTAGAAGTCGTCCGCCTTCAGGATGGAGGTGGTATCCAGCGTCATGAGGAGCTGGACGAATGGCGGGTGGCCGTCTCGGCGACTTTCCTCCGCCAGCGCCGCGATGAATGATCGAGGATGCGCCATCTCCTGGCCGATTTCGAGCGCAATCACCTGTACCCTGTTGAGGCTGTTGAGGGCGTCCGCTGATGGATGGTTTGCGTGCTCGAGCGCGTTGAGGAAGAGACGTGCCTCTTCAGCCGGTGCGATCGATGCCATCTTCAACTGATCTGGCTCAGTCGCCTCGAGCCGGAGCACCTTCATGAAGAGGCGATACACGTACTTTCCCGGATAGTACGACTGCTGGGCGGCGTAGTAACGGACGATGTCCTGATACTTGTCCTCGGCAGTAATTGGCAGCTGGTTCCCATGGTCGCGAAACGACATGTTTTCAGGCAGGTCGTTGTCGGCGTGCTGGATGATCAGGAAGCGCAGCCTGGACGTATCGAGTCGTCCAAGCATCAGCATCTCTCGGACGGTCGCGTACGAGGCGACCGCGGCATTCAGCGTCTTGAGTCCCGTCTGCCGCTCGAGCACACGCGCGAACGTAGCGTCCTGATCGACACCCCAGCCCACGGCGTGCGAATCGCCAAGGACAATGACTTCCGGCGATACGAGCGCGGACTCGTCATCCCGAAGCCCGAGCCGATTAATGCGATACGCATTCGAGAACTCGATGTTGCTGAACGTGCAACCTCCCGGCTTGAGCGTATAGGTCACCTCGGGGTCGTAGCGTGCACAATTCGGATCGAACTGGATCAGCATGCGGTTGAAGTGGCGATACAGCTGTTGAGCGAGGCGGCGTACCGGAGCGGGCGAGGCCCCCGTCAGGTGCGGGGCGTGGAGGAGACCGAGGAAGATAGCCTCGAGGAGAAGGAGCGCGACGACCAGATTGAACGCGACGTAGAACAATCCCCTGCGAATCGTCCGAACGGTGAACATGAGCGAGGATACGATACCCGATCCTACTCACCGTGCGAATGGCGTGGTAGCTGGCTAGTGGTCAAGTTTAGACTGCCAGCGAAGCTCGAAACTTAACCACTAGCGGTAACGGATGGGACGCGTCTAACGGATCGGTGTCCCAAGTGTTGCCGGGCGCGGATTGGTGCTGATCCACACGTTCCGCACGATCATTCCCGGGAAGGTTCCGGTGTTGGCCGCGTACTTCTCATAGTTCGTGCCGATGTATGCGTACTGGGGACTCCCTTTTAGACCGGAACCGCCCGATGCCGTCATGGTGTAGTCGTAGATGGTGGTTCCATTGGCGCCACCGTCTTTGACGATCAGCTGAAACGTCGTGTTGGTCCAGATGCCCCGCCAGAGGTACGTGTGGGTCGGGTCGAGGCTGTACACCGACTGGCCGCGTTTGCCGAGGTCGGGCTCCACGACGCCACTCGAGCTCAAACTGCCAAGCACCGCTTTGAACGCGATGCAGTTGTCAGGATTCCCTGGCGTCCCTCGCCATTGCACGTTGATCATCGACGTGAGGCTCGAGGGAATCGCGCTGTCGGAATCCTGTATTTCCCAGATCTTCGGTTTTCCGCCAGGACCGTTCGGGCGCAGGCCCTCAACCTCCAGCGAAAATTCGCCGTTGACGATCGGCGCCGGAAGATCGTACCGGACGTACGAGCCACTGTCGTTGAGCTGAATGCCCTTCCCAGCGATGAAGGTCGTCGAGCCGACCACGGTTCCGATCGTGGTGCCGGTCGTCAACGAATCGTAGAGCTCGCCCGGGATGCTGTGGGCCACCGCGCCCTTGGTCCTGAATTTTCCGTTCGGCGACCAGTCGGAGGTCATCGTGCCGCGTGTGAGCCGAGCGCGCCAGTAGAGGGTGGTCCCTCCAGGCAGGTCCTGATCCACGGTAAGGCTCGTCTTGCCGCCGGAGCCCTCTGGCACCGAGGCTTTGGAGTACGTGGTCGTCGCAAAAGCGCTGTCAGGTGCAACCTGAAACTCGTACGTGCGCGCTCCGCTCCCGCCGCTCGCCGAGCTGTTCGTGACCGTCAGTGTCGGGCGGAGTGTATCCAGTTGCTGGTCAATGGACGGCGAATCCAGGGCCGGTCCGTTCCCGCTCCCCCCAGCTCCTGGGCTGAACACGCTGGCGGTGTCTTTCGTGCAGGCCGCCACGAGAAGCGTCACGGGCAGAAGCAGCAGGCAGATCTTCAGGTGTCTCAAGAGCATCTCCCCCTTGGAAGTCTTGTATTTCCAAAGATAATACGTCATTGGCACAAATTGTACAAGAAAATCTCGCCGCGTCCCGCGCATCCGGCCTTCTGCGTCTCATGATCGGGGCTGACGCCTTTTGAAAACATAGACGCGCGGATGGTCGTTCATTCGGGACGACAATTCAGCCCCATCATCATTTATCGTCACGCCAACGATCGACGGATAGACCTTGAACGTTTGCATGAGGTCGAATCCGAGTTCGCCCCTGAAGAGCTGCCGGTAGTAGTACTTGACCACTTCGTGCGTGGTGAGCGGCAGGTGCTGGTACAACTGGAGATAGAAATCATCCATCACGATGTAGTCGGCGAGGTCCAGCCTCGACTGAATGTACTCGCGCTTGTCTCGCGGGCTGACCCCGGCGCGGAACAGGTAATCATACAGATCCAACCCGTAGAGCGTGTAGTAGTCGCGACTCTCGGTATGGAGACCCCACACGACGTAGTTGCCATAGAAGTCCGGCTTTTCCAGGTACGAGCCGGTTGGGGGAATACCATGGGAGGGCTCGACGAGAATGCGTGCGCCTTTCGGCACAGTGTTCCGTAGGTACTCCGAGGCTGCCAGTCGCGCATCGGGAGATGCGTAGATGTGCATGTAGGCCAGCGCGTACACGGCCGTCGTGGCGACGACGGCGACGGTGGCGGCAATGCCTGCTCGACGCCAGCGCGGACGAGCGAACAGGTACTCGCTGAATGCGCCCGCCGCCACGGCGAATGCCGGCGCAAGGGGAAGCGTATAGCGGGCCATGGGAGCGCTCGTGCCAGCCGCCGTCAGCAGATAGAGCACGGGGAAGGCCGCCGCGAGCCACGTCACGCGCGATCGTCGCCACAGGAGCCAGAGGACTCCCAGCAGGCCCCAGCCTTCCAGCCCAGGGCCGAAACTCCACCAGAGGTTCGTCAGCCAGTACAGCTGCGGCTGGACGTCGGCGAACTGCGACATGAAGACCGGCCTGACCGACCCGGTCAGCACGGGGTTGATGATCTGCTCCTGCACATCCTGGCGGAACCTGTCGTAATAGATGAACGCCATCGGATTGACGATGGCGAACACCACGACACTCGATAGGATTGGACTCAGCCCGCGCAGCGTCCACGCGAGCCAGCCGCGGATGTCGGTCCATGCCTGCGGGTGACGCGGCGTCATCAGATGCGCGACGGCGATGACGCCGAAGATGAAGGCCGCGGAGAACTTGGATCCCACGGCTGCGCCGACGGCCGCGCCCGCCCACATATAGTCGGTCCAGCGCCCGTGCTCCGCAATTTGGAACGCAAACAGCCAGGCGAGCGTCACGAAGAAGATCATCGTGAGGTCCACCCGGAAGCTGTGGGACTCGGCGATGTGGACGACCGTGGTCGCGAGCAGGGCGGCCGCGAGCAGGCCCGCGACGCGGCCGGAGACGCGCTTGCCGATGAAATAGACGAGCAGGACTGTCGACGTGCCCATCGCGACGGAGATCGCGCGCCCCATCACCATGTAGGTGACCTGGTCTTGGAAACTGCTGTTGAGCACAAGCGTAGCCTTGACGTGCTCGTAGACCCATACGACGGCGTTCAACACGTGCATTGGCACCGGCCCGTACATGAAGAACTTGCCGGAGTGTGCCGCCGCCCTCATGCTGGTGCGCAGCAGCGCGGCGCCGACGAAGACGTAGTGCTCGTCGATGTGAAAGTGGAAGTAGGGCGCCCCCCAGGCCAGACCGTAGAACCGGAGCAAAGCGGCCGCCGCCACGATGAAGGCCAGCACTGCGGACACCGCCCGGTCGCTCGACCCGCGACGTCCGCGCGGTTCTACGGTCGGACGGACCGCAGCCATCGAATCGTTCACAGTGCCGTCAGGATGTCTGCGCGGGGGCTGGCTGGAGTTCCCCGGAACCGCGGGACACGGCCGCGCGGGCGAGATTACCCATGATCGTGGGATAGGCCTCGCAGGGCGTCCAGCACTGCGCGCAGTTCTCCTGGACGACGTCGTCGCGCAGATCGCGCCGGCGAGGTGTATCCCAAAGGGCCCGAAGGTCGAACCCGTTATCGCGCAGATTGCCCACCTTCTCGCTCCAGATGGAGCAGGGGTACAGGTTCCAGTATGCGTCTACGAAGCAGGAGGACGAAAGCGCCGTGCACGGAAGGGGCGACTTGCCAGTCTCGTAATAGTTGCTGATGAGCGCCTGATACCGGTCCTCGAGGAATTTCACCGGGTGCAGCGACGAGCCATTCTTTTTTCGATGATCTTCGATCGACCTGATGATCTCAGCGTGATGGTGCTCCACCTGCGGCGTACCGATGTTGTCGAAGTAGTGCCCCGATTCGTGTCCGACGTTCAGGTGCAGCTCTGACCGGCTGAAATCGGGAATGATCTGACGAACCGCGGCAATCGTGTCGTCGACCTTCGAGGCGTTCTTCGCCATGAGGGTCATGCCGATCACCGTCTGGAAGTTCGAGCGCCGGATGCCGCGGAGCCGCTTGAACGTTTCAAGCGCTTTGTCAAAACTGCCCGGCAATCCGCGCATCTCCTCGTGGAGGGCCCTGGGACCGTCGAGGCTGATGGTCACCATCAGCCGGCCCACACCCCGCGCCAGGGTTCGCTCGACGAGCGATACCGTCTTGTCTCCGAACCAGCCCGTGGTCGGGAAGTTCAGCAGGTACAGCGAGCGGTTGTACTTTTGAATGGCGGCGACGAGCTCGTCCAGATCGCGGCGCATGAACAACTCGCCGCCGGTCAGATGCACCCACTTGAACTGCGGCCAGCGGTCGAAGAAGAGCCCAACTTCTTCCGGGGTCATCTCGTTCACGCTCTTCTTCTGCCAGATGTTGCACATCTCGCAGCGGAAGTTGCAGTGGTAGGTTGCCACGAACGTCACTTTGTAGGGCAGGTCCGGCGTGCGGATATTGGCCCCGAGGATCGCACTGGCAAGGCCGATTTGGCGGGTCAGCATCAGGTGTTGTGAGCGAAACGATGGCCACGCCTGCAGCGAGTCAGGCAGTTAATCGATTGTAGCAGAGCAGGTTACCGGAAACAACGCGCTTCGTCCCCGTGTTGACCGCGTTCCGGGGCGGTCGCTATACTGCCCTGGCCGTGCCATTCGCGCGTCCCGACGGCTCGGGACGCGCGCTCCACGTCAAACGCTTCTGACACCTAAACCGCACCCTATTCCGCCTGTGCTCGGACTCCGCGTCACCGTTGTCGTTCCCACGAGAGACGAAGAGGGACTCATCGGCGAGATTATCGATGAGGTGAAGCCGCACGCCGACGAGGTGCTCGTCGTCGACGGGCATTCGAAAGACCGAACGCGCGACATCGCGGCTGAGTGCGGTGCCCGTGTCATCCTGGATGGCGGTCGTGGAAAGGGCGAGGCGCTGCGGCTCGCGCTGCGTGAAGCCGCTCACGAGATCGTCGTTTTCATCGATGCGGATGGATCGCACGAATCAAAGGATATCCCGCGTCTGGTCGCGCCAATTCAGAACAATGAGTCTGACCTCGTGGTGGCGTCGCGAGGGAAGGGCGGCAGCGACGAGCTGCACGGCACGTTTCCCCAGCTCATCCGCTACGTGGGCTCTCAGATCATCATGCTGGGCATCAACTACCGGTGGAACGTCCGCCTGACCGACAGTCAGAACGGCTTCCGGGCGATCCGACGCGCCGTCGGGTTGAAGCTGGGCCTCACCTCGAACCTGACGACAATCGAACAGGAGATGATGATGAAGGCGCTGAAGCAGGGCTACCGCGTCAGCGAGATCGCCAGCCATGAATACGAGCGACGGTGGGGAACGTCGAAAGTGGTCGTCTGGAAGCTGTGGGTCCCCTACGTCTGGTCATTCGTGCGGAATTTATTCTAAGCGGCCGACGGCGTCAGTGGACCTCGAAGATGTCCGTGTGTGTGAAATGGGCCACTGGCTGCAGCCATTGCGAGGCATGCACGCGCCCGACGTCCACGCCAAAGTCCCCACTGCGGAACCGTTGCCAGTGGATGATGACATACCCGACGTGACGAGCCAAGAGCGCTTTCCGCGAGGAGTCGTCGGGGAACCTGCGCAGGATTCTCTCGATTCGGTAATAGCTCGGCGGCGCAAAACCGCTGTAGGCGTTGACGAGCGGATGCCAGTGTCGCGTCGACCAAAAAACGTAGGGTGCGTTGCGCCACGGCTGTTGTTTGGGGGCGAAAGGCAGTTCTACGATAGCGCGGTGATCCTGCCGAGCGGCCAACCAGTCATATTCCTCTGGCGGGGGCGCGAGGCGCGTCAGCGGGACACCGCCTGGACGGTCATAGCGGAGCGGGGCCGTGAACGTTTCCATGAACACGAGTGTCGCGATGCCGATCATCCACATGGTCCGTCGACGGGCGGGCATCCGACCTTCGATGGCGGCGCAACCAACTGCCGCCATCGCGCTGACGGCAAAAAACACCAAGACGCCGAAGCGCGAGATCTGTCGAAGGCCGCCGAAGATCGGAATCGCGGCGTATAAGACGTTGTAGACCGGCACACCCAAGAATCCGGGTGGCCCGAAGGAGGCGGCCAGAGCGAAGAGCGCGAGGCCCGCCAACGGGATCACATTCGTCCGCCGCGCGCTCACGAGTCCAATTCCCGCCAGCACGAGTGCCCCGACACCCGGAAACAGATAATCACGCTGGTACGTCATGAACCGCGAGCCGAACGCAAGATGAAGCGGAGCGGTGGAGGCGAGGTAACTTGCCGCATCGGCGGACCTCTCGGTGATTTCCTCGATCGAGCGCTCGAGACCTCGCATGTTGTGGACGCGCCAGTATGCGGCAATAAGGGGGGCGAGCAGCGCGGCTGTCGCGCAGGCCGTCACCGCAAGTCCCGACACCTTGCGCCACCCGAGGGCGCGGGCATCGATCGGCATCAGCACGATCCAATAGAGAGCGAGACCCACCACGAGAAAGATCGCGTAGTACAGGCAGCACAGTGCCTCGAGAATCACGCACACGCCCAGCCCCGCCGCGTACCGGCGATCACCTCGTTCGAGAAAGCGGTGCAGGCACAGAAAGGCGAGGGGAATCCACTCCATCGCCTCGAGTTGGATCTGCGGCACGTGCACGAACCGATAAGGGACGAAGCCGTAGCAGACCCCGGCGACGATCGACGGCCACTCCCGCCCGGTCAGATGTCGCGCGAAGAGGTACATGGCAAACCCCGACGCCGTAAACGAAAACAGTAGAACGACATTGAATGCGAGCACCGGATTGCCACCCAGCCACAGGATCGGCCCGAACAGCGGGAGATATCCGAGCAGCGTTTCCGAGTACGCCAATGTCCGGCGCTCGGGATGGAAAATGTTGGCGTTGAACAGATTCACCGGATCATGACCGAGCGCGTGAGCGTCCCACGCCATGATCCACATCGTGAGTTGCGCATCGGGGTGATCGCCGTAGGTGTAGGATGCGGGCGCCGTCGCGATGGGATAAGTGGCGACGACCGTCAGAACGAGAAACAACGCAGCCGCCCGTGATGCCGGTCGGCTCAGCGCGCTAATCATGCGGAAGATCCCACACCATCAACCATCTCCGCACCCGAACGCGCCGCTACCTGTTGCTGTTGGCGGTGGCCGGTGCGGGGGTTGAACGCCCCCGGTTTCTGATGCGGTGGGCGAGATCCTGCAGCGACTTGTCGAGGCGCGATTCCTGGCGGTGTTGTGCCAGGTTGAAGAGCAGCCGCACCATGCGCCAAGGGCGCATGGCGTACTCGGTTCCGTAGAAGACGAAATACCCGAGCACTCGATAGAAGCCGAGCACCCTCGGACTGAGCCCGTCGGTGTACGAGATCACCTGAGAGAAGTCCTTATAGGCACCCAATCCCAGGAAGTACTCATCCGACAGTTCGGGAATCCGACCCGACTTCCGCAGGTCGTGGTAGAGCTCGGATCCCGGATAGGGAGAGAACAGCGAGATGCTGATGTCGTGGACGCCGGATATACCCATGCGCGACAGGAAGCGGACGGTCTCGCCGAGTTCCTTCCGCGATTCGTTCGGGAACCCCATGATGATGTTCAGCTTGACGTTCAGTCCGGCCTGAACCGCGCCGTGCACGGAGGCCTCGAGCCGATCCAACTTCACGACTTTCTTGATGCGCTTGAGGACCGCTGGCGAACCGCTCTCGGGCGCGTAGCTCATGTTCCGGCAGCCCGATTCGTACAGCAGCCGGCTGACTTCGTTGTCGATCGCTTCCGACCTGGTCCCGCTCGGAAGCTGCCAGGTGAACTTCATCTTGCGTTCGAGAATCCGGGTCGTGAACTGGATAATCCAGCTTCGCTTGACGATCGCCGTCAGGTCGTAGAAGTCGAAGTTGGTCGCGCCGTATTGCTCGCGATAGGTCTGAATTTCGTCGAGCACGTGCTCGGGATCCCGCGCGTACCACCGTGTCGTCCACATTTCGGGGTTCGAGCAGAACGTGCATTCGTACGGACAGCCGCGCGTGGCGATCATGGGCATGCTGCGCCCGCGGTCCACACCGTAGCCGAGCCCGTGGTCGAGGTAGTTGTTGATCGGCACCAGGTCCCACGCCGGCCGCGGAATGTCATCGAGAGCTCGAATGCGGGTGCGCGATCCCGTCGATCGTGTGGTGGCGCTGGCAAGCATGGGCAAGCCGAGCCCACGTGCAGACTTATCCGCTCGCAGGACCAGGCCTGGAATCGCGTCGAACGAGTCGCCACGCTCCATGGCGGTCGCCAGTTCCACGATCGTTTCTTCGGCTTCCCCGACGACGCAGACGTCAACTTCCGGCGTGGAGTCAAGGGTAAACCCGGCGGTCGCCGTGATGTGCTCGCCTCCGGCCATGATCGGGATCGACGGAAAGCGGCGGCGGACCAGCTGTATCAGGCGCCGAATTTCGGGCCAGTCCTGAGAAAACATGCAGCTCACGCCGATGACGTCGGTGTCCGGTTCGATCCGCTCGACGATTTCCTCGCTGCGCAACCCGATGGCCGTCACCGTGTTGTTGAACAACGACGTGACCTGGAACGGGTTCTCGCCAAGTCCATCGACGATTCTGGGCCGGTGACCCGCTTGCTGCAGGCTCGCCGCCAGGTACGCTGGGCCGATCGGGGGTGTCAGGGGTCCGGAATCGGACCATTTAGGAACGAGGAGTGGCGGACGGAGCAGCGTGACGTTGGCCAAGGTATGGGTAGTCGCCTAGATCATAGCCAATTGGCGGAGATTTGCCCAGACATCATTATGGCGGATGTTAGAATGCCGGGCCACGATATGAAGGTACGACAAGGTCCCGGACGCCCTCAAAAGTACGGACGCCCGTCTCGCGCGGTGACGGTCACGCTTCCTGAGGATGTGCTCGCGCATCTGGGCGCGGTCAATAGCGATCTTGGGCAGGCCATTGTGAAGCTCGTTGAGGAGCAACCCGTGCTGCGGCCCCAGGCGAGGCGTTCCGCGGAACTCTCCAGCTACGGCAACCATGCCGTGATCGTCGTGACGCCGGTCAAGGCACTCAAGCGCCTCCCGGGTGTGCAACTCGTTCCCATTGGGAACGGTCGCGCGCTCATCTCCCTTCAGGCCCCGCATTCCATTCCGCAACTGGAACTGGACCTCCGCGACGCGATGGAGCGTGCCAGACCTGGTCATCCCGAACGCCAGACGCTCGAAGCGATTGCCGAGATTCTTCGGGAGGCGCGGCTCTCACGGGGCGTCAGCCTCGTGGGGCGGACGATTATCGTGCTCGAGTCGAAGCGTCAGCGGGGGAAAGCGTCAGGATCGACGGCCTGAGCGGAAGATCGACTGCCGCGGCAGTCGCTAGAACCGCAAGCGAAGGCCGACCCCGCCCTGAAAGCCGCCGACGGTGATGTCGGTCGCATCGAGTCCCACCTTACCCCATGTATAGCGGAGCAGCACTCCTACGCCGTACCGCGGGGTGATGAGAAACGTGGTATCCGCACTGGCATTGAACCCGAAGCCGAGTCCGGAGTGGGAGTCGACGCCGTACGTCACGCTCGTGCTGCCCTCGGCGGCGCTCCCGCTCAAGAGGTCCTGACTCACCTGAAACATCGACGGCCCGACGGCCAGCGCGACGTCCAGCTTCCGGCTCAACGGGGGAAACCAGGCAACCTGGGGGTGAAACCCCAAGTC
>ORMF010487075.1_pt1 | contig 10554 bp, 10 predicted proteins | sample 1779871 | NCBI WGS metagenome assembly ORMF01 (sample SAMEA104232316, study PRJEB22302) | groundwater metagenome | biome: forest; feature: aquifer; material: groundwater | place: USA | collected 2011-08-07 | depth 5.4 m
CACCCCGCCTTTGGTCGCGCCGATGTTGCTCGCCTTGACGATCACGTCGGTGAAGGAAAGGACGCCATAGTCGTGGGTATCGTGCACGACGCGCGATCCGAGACGGATCAGGCCGCCGCGGACGTCGACCTGGTCGTCGGGCTGAATGACGTGCTGCTCCAGAGCGGCCGAGGCCGTGACAATCTTGAACGTCGACCCTGGCTCGTACAGATCCTGGATTGCGCGATTGCGGCGCTCGGCGTCCATTGTGTCGCGATACGCGTTCGGGTTGAACGTCGGCCAGTTGGCGAGCGCGAGGATCTCGCCGGTCCACGGATCCATGATCACGGCCGCGCCGCTCGCGGCGCGATTCTCCAGGACGCCCGCGCGGAGCTCGCGCTCCGCGATGTGCTGGAGGTACTGGTCGATCGTCAGCTCCAGTGTTGCGCCCGTGGTGGACGGCCGCTCGACCCGGCTGAAGGCGTGACGCTTCGCGTCGGTCTGGATCAGGACCGTTCCCGGGTTCCCTTTGATCAGGCTGTCGTAGGTAGCTTCGATACCGGCAAGACCTGTGTTGTCGATCCCGACGTACCCGAGGAGGTGCGCGCCCAGCTCCTTGTTTGGATAGAAGCGGCGGTTCTCCTTCATGAACCCGACGCCTTCGAGCTGAAGGTCCGCCACTCGCCGAGCCTGATCGGGCGTCACCTGGCGGCGAACGTAGACGAACGCGCGACCGCGCCGGATGCGATCGACCAGCGCCTGGCGATCGCCGGTGGTGCAATCGCCGAGCGCGCGGCACAGGGTTGCGGCGGCTTGCAAGGGATCGCCGATTTCGGTCGGGACGGCGTAGATCGAATCGGCGTCCACGCTGTACGCGAGCACGTGGCCACGGCGGTCGAGAATGTCGCCGCGTTTGGCGGCGGCGGCGACCGTCCGGAGCTGCTGGCGTTCGGCGCGCGCGACGAGATCGGTGTGCCGGTACACCTGGAGATAGACCAGACGCGCCTCGATGACCCCCGACCACAACAGGAATCCGGTCGCCGCGACGACAAGTCGGCGCTTCAGCGTCGTGCGCCAGGCGTTGGCAGGCGTCTCGGCCACGTGGTCGATTCCCCTTACCGGCGAGCGACGATGGACTTCGGCGGCGGCGCCGTCGGTGTCACGCGCTCGATGACCGTTGCGTCATCCGACGAGGGTGACACCATTCCCAGACGAGCGATCGCGAGCCGCTCGATGCGCGCGGGCGATCGCAGCGTGTCGATCTCGAGCCGCAGATGGCGATTCACTTCGTCCTCAGCGGCGCGCTCCTTCTCCATCTGCTCGATCCGATAGCCGTGACGCAGCAGCTCGAAGTGCTGCCAGGCTGAGAAGAGGAGCACGGCGACCAGAAATACGCCCACCGCCATCGACCGCCACATCTCGAGGTGCCGCTCGCGGTCGACCTCACGCACGATCGGGTTGTTGCGGACGTCTTTCCGGATTGCGTATTCAAACTCGCCACTCATGAGGATCCCTGCCCGCTCTGTTCCGCCGCACGAAGCTTGGCGCTGCGCGCACGCGGGTTGCGTTCTACTTCTGCTTCGCCCGGCACCACCGGCCGTTTCGTGCGAATCCTGAGACCGATTCCTTCGTCCTGCAGCGCCCGGAGCGTATGCTTCACGATCCGGTCTTCGAGCGAGTGAAACGTGATCACCGCCATCCGCCCACCCTCCCCGAGACGCCGCGCCGCGTCGCGGAGAAAGGTGTCGAGCTCGTCGAGCTCGCCGTTGACCCAGATGCGAATCGCCTGGAACGTCCGCGTCGCCGGGTCGATCCGCGAATACCCCTTCCGCGGAATCGCGCGCCTGACAACGTCCGCGAGCTGACGGGTCGTCTCGATCGCCCCCCGTTGCCGCGCCGCGACAATCGCCCGGGCGATCCGTCGCGAATGCCGCTCCTCGCCGAACTCGTAAATGAGATCGGCCAGCGTCCGCTCGTCCACGTCGCGAATCGACTCGGCAGCGGTCGGTCCCGTCGTCGTGTCCATCCGCATGTCCAGCAGATCGTCCTGCCGGAAGCTGAACCCGCGTCCAGGCGAGTCCAGCTGCATCGACGACACACCGAGATCCGCGAGCACGCCGTCGACCGTCGTGATGCCGCGTGCGTCGAGCACGTCGTTCAAGCGGCGGTAGTCCGAGTGCACCAGCTCGACGCGATCTCCAAATTCACCCAGCGCAGTCCGCGCGTCCGCGAGCGCAGCCGGATCGCGGTCAAGCCCGATCAGCCGTGACGCCCCAGCCTCGAGCAACGCGCGCGCGTGCCCGCCGAGGCCGACCGTGCAGTCGACAAACGTCCCGCCTCGCGACGGCGCGAGGTGTTCCAGCACCTCTGCAACCATGACGGGCTCGTGTCGGGCGTTCGGCATTCAGCATTCAGCAATCGCCATTCAGCAATCGGCTAGATACCATGCTCCGACAGCTTGAAACCGTCTTCGTCCATCCACGGGTCCCGAAGCAGCTTCTGCGTGAAGCGCTCTTCGTTCCAGACCTCCAGATAATCGAGCTTGCCGAAAACGCGCACATCGCCGACGATTGATGCGCTGTCGCGGAGCAGTTGGGGAACGACGATGCGCCCCTGGCCGTCGAGTTCGCTCGTCTGGCCGAAGTAGTTGACGCGGTCGAGGAACTTCAGACGCGACGGGTGATTGGCCGGCATCTTCGAGAGTTTCTGCTCGACCTCGAGCCACACGGGCATCGGATAAATGCGCACCGATTCGCCCGTGACGCTCGTGACAAACACGTCTGGGCCGTGCAGGTCCTGAATGGCGCCGCGGAACACCGTCGGGACCTTCAGGCGACCTTTGTCGTCGATTCGCGTCTGGGCGCTGCCTCGTAGGCCTAGTTGCTCCACTTTCATCCACAAAAATCCACTCGGATAGTAAAACCTGAGGCAGTCCCTGTCAACCGCAAACAGTTCACAGAATTTGGGTTACGTTAAATATTCGCCCCATGTTTCTGGTCGGCGACGGGATTAAATTTCTGGTGATTGGCCTATCGGGGTCAGACTCGGGTGATGAGTCGTTCCCGAGTCTGACCCCGGTGACAGGACGACTCAACTTCGCGTGCTAGGCTGAGGATTCATGCTTCGCGCGGCGCTGATCGGCCTTCCTTCAAGCGGAAAAACCACCCTGTTTCAGCTGATGACGAGCATTCACGACGCTCCACGGGGCAAGGGCGACGTGAACATCGGGATCTCGAAGGTCCCGGATGAGCGCCTCGACACGCTCACCGCGATGTACAACCCACGCAAGCGGGTCCCAGCGACCGTCGAGTTCACCGACATCGCCGGGCCGGCGCGGAGCGGCGCTCACGCGCTTGTCGATGTCGCCGGCTACAAGAACGCGGACGCACTCGTTCACGTCATACGCGCATTCCGCGACACCTCCGTTCCACACCCGTCGAGCGCGATCGATCCCGCCCGCGACGCGCAGGCGATGGAGGACGAGCTGATTCTCGCGGATCTCGGCGTGGCGGAGCGTCGGCTCGAGCGCATCGAAAAGGATCTGAAAAAGGGACGATCGGCGGAGCTCGAAAAGGAGCGTGACCTCGTGCAGCGGTGCAAGGATGCGCTCGAGCACGGCACGCCGCTGCGCGCATTGGAGCTCGCCGGCGACGATCTGAAACGGCTGCGAGGCTTCCAGTTTCTCTCAGCCAAGCCGCTGCTGCTCGTAATCAACCTCGATGAGGCGGACGTTGCGGAGGTCGGGTCTGATCTGTCCCGTGCGGTCGAGAAGACCGGACTGACGGCCTTCCCCGCACACGCGTCGACGCGGGCGGTCGCGCTCTGTGCAAAGATCGAGCTGGAGATTTCGCAGCTCGAAGGTGCAGACGCCAAGGCATTCCTCTCGGATCTCGGACTCACCGAGTCGGGCCTGGACCGCGTGATCCGCACCAGCTACGACCTCCTTGGCTACATTTCGTTCTTCACCGTCGGCGAAGACGAGTGCCGCGCATGGTCGATCGCCCGCGGAACGCCGGCGCAGCTTGCAGCGGGCGAAATTCACAGCGACATCTCGCGCGGCTTCATCCGGGCCGAAGTCGTGGCCTACGACGCGCTCATCGGACGCGGCACCATGGCCGCGTGCCGCGACCACGGCGAGGTCCGTCTGGAAGGCAAGGAATACGTGGTCCAGGACGGCGACATCATCAATTTCCGTCACGCCACCTAGTGAGATCGCTTCGCGTACTGATCCTCGAGGCGCAGGTGCCGTTCGTGCACGGCGGCGCCGAGATTCTCGTGCGCGAGCTCACCAGCGCGCTGATCGCGCGCGGCCACGACCCGCCCGTCGTATCGGTACCGTTCAGGGATTACCCGAGGGACGAGCTGTTCGCCGGCGCGGAGGCGTGGCGCCTGCTCGACGTCACGACGGCGGCCGGACGCGACGTGGATCTGGTGATCGCGACAAAGTTCCCCACCTACTTCGCCCGCCATCCGCGGAAGGTCCTGTGGCTCGTGCACCAGCATCGCGCCGCGTACGAACTGTGCGGCACCCGGTTCAGCGACTTCACCCATTCTCAACGTGACGTGGCGCTCCGGCGCCGCTTGATCGAGACCGACACGCGGATGCTGCGCGAGTGCGTCGGTCACTTCACGATCGCCAGGACGGTGTCCGATCGGTTGCTGAAATACAACGCGCTCGAATCCGAGGCGCTCTACAATCCGCCGAAGCTTGCGGGACGCCTGCGCAGCGGCCCGCACAGCGACTACGTGCTCACCGTGACGCGCCTCGAGCACGTGAAGCGCGTCGACCTCGCGATCGACGCGTTCGAGAAAGTCGCTTCACCGGTTCGACTCGTGATCGCGGGGGACGGCTCGGCGCGGCAGGCATTGAGCGAATACATCGAGCGCCGCGGCCTGCGCGATCGCGTGACATTGGTGGGCCGCGTGGACGACACGCAACTGATCGAGCTGTACTCGAAATGTCTCGCCGTGTTCTTCGCCCCGTACCAGGAGGATTACGGGTACGTGACGCTCGAATCGTTCCTCTCGCGCAAACCGGTCATCACCGCCCTCGATTCGGGCGGAACGCTGGAGTTCGTGACCGACGGCGTCAACGGCTACGTCTGCGATCCGACACCCGACGCGCTGTCCGCTGCGGTCGATCGCCTTGCCGCAGACCCTGCCCTCGCCGCCGAGCTCGGTCGTCGCGGCTACGAGGTGGCGCAGGACATCAGCTGGGATCGCGTGGTCGAGCGGCTTGTCGGCGCAGCGCAGGCCGCCGAGATGGTCGGAGCACGCGCATGAGGCACCCCCTTCCCCCGCTGGAAGCGGGCGACGGCGAGGGCTCGCCGAAGCGCGCGCACGAACCAGGCGCGCGACGGCGGATTCTGGTCGCGGAAGCACGAGTGCCGTTCGCCCTCGACGGCGGCGAGCTGCACGCGCACGCGCTCGTCGCGGAGTTACGCAGGCGAGGACACGACGCCGACAGCGTCGCGCTCCCGTTCCGCGCTCGCAAGTCCGAGCTGCTCGATCAGGCCTGCGCGTGGCGGATGCTCAATCTCTCGAGCAGCAACGGCCGGCCCATCGATCTGCTGATCGCGACAAGGTTTCCGACCTGGTTCGCGCGCCATCCACGCAAGGTCGCCTGGGTGATGCATCAACATCGCCCCGCGTACGATCTGTTTGGAACCGAGTACAGCGACTTCACACGTAGTGACGATGACGGACGCCTTCGGCAGCAGATCATCGATCTCGATTCACGGATGCTTGGAGAATGCGGGCGCATCGTCACGAACGCGCAGAACACCGCGGATCGCCTGAAGCGATTCAATGGCATCGCGGCGCGCCCGTTGTATCATCCGCCGCCGATTGCCGATCGTCTTCGCGAAGGGACGTACGGCGACTACGTGCTCAGTGTCGCGCGACTCGAGGCGCTCAAGCGCGTGCAGCTCGTCGTCCGCGCGATGGCGCACGTGCCTGCGCCTCTTCGACTGATCGTCGTCGGCGAGGGCTCTCAACGCGTGGCGCTCGAACGTGAAGCCGCACAATCCGGCGCCGGAGATCGGATCGAGTTCAAGGGCGCGGTCTGGGGCGACGCGATCGCGGATCTCTATGCAGACGCGTTGGCCGTGGTCTACGCGCCGTTCGATGAAGACTACGGGTACGTCACGCTGGAGGCGTTTCTGGCGTCAAAGCCGGTCATCACGGCGACCGATTCCGGCGGGCCGCTCGAGTTCGTCGTCGATGGGACGAACGGGTTCGTGGGCGATCCGGACGCACGCGCCATTGCCGGCGCGGTCAACCGCCTCGCCGCCGATCGGTCGCTGGCCGAGCGCCTCGGCCGCGCCGGGCGCTCCGTGGCACAGACGATTGGCTGGGACGGCGTCATCGAGGAGCTCGTTGGCTGACCCTTCCACCGTGTCGATCGTGATTCCCGCCATGAACGAAGCGGACGCCATCGGGAGCGTCGTGTCGCAACTGCGCGCCGCGGCCGCGTGGCGCGAGATCATCGTCGTTGATGACGGCTCCGCCGACGAGACGGCCGCGCGCGCGCGTGAGGCCGGCGCGTGCGTGGTCCACCATCCGTACAACAAGGGCAACGGCGCTGCCGTGAAGAGCGGCATACGTTGCGCGAGCGGCGAGTTCGTGCTGATCGTCGACGCAGACGGCCAGCATCCGCCGGAGGACGCGCGACGCATCGTGGCGCGGCTCGGCGAGTACGACCTCGTGGTCGGCGCGCGCGACGCGACGACTCAGGCCACCACGGCGCGCCGCGCGGGCAACGCGATGCTCAATGGGCTTGCGAGCTACCTGACCAGCAGGCCGATTCCGGATTTGACGTCGGGCTTCAGGGGCGCGCGCACAGAGTGCCTCCGCGAATTCGTCCACCTGCTCCCGAACGGTTTCTCGACGCCAACGACGACAACGCTGGCCTTCATCAAGGCGGGCTACAACGTCGCGTTCGAGCCGATCCACGCGCGTCAGCGGACGGGACACTCGAAGATCCGCTTCGCGCACGACGGCGCGAGGTTCCTGCTGATTCTCCTCAAGATCGTGACGCTCTTCAGTCCCCTGCGCATCTTCCTGCCTGTCAGCGCGTTCTCGTTCCTTGCTGGCGCGATATACGGGCTCTGGAACATCGCGACGACGGGCAAGATTCCGAACGGCTCGGTGGTGCTGATTCTCTTCGCAGTCATCGTCTTCCTCGTCGGGCTCGTCTCCGAACAAATCACGTCACTGCGGTTTGAAGGCCCCAAGAAATAGAACGCCTGCGGCCGCTGGTCATCGTCCCGACCTACAACGAGCGCGACAACCTTCCGGCTCTGCTCGGGCAGCTCCTGGTGCTGGATGGCCTGCGGATCCTCGTCGTCGACGATTCGTCTCCGGACGAGACCGGTCGGATCGCCGACGAGTACGCGGCGGCGAATCGATCGCGCGTGCAGGTCCTGCATCGAACCGGCAAACGCGGCCTCGGGCGCTCGTACATCGACGGGATGTACCTGGCGCTGCGTACCGATGCCACGCATATCTGCCAGATGGACGCGGATCTGTCGCACAACCCGGTGGACGTCCCGCGGCTGATTGCCGCGACGGAGCAGGCCGAGTTCGCGATCGGGTCGCGATACGTGCCGGGCGGACGCATCGAGAATTGGCCCGCCCGGCGTCGGATGCTCAGCGCATTCGCGAACCGCTACATCCGGGCGATCACCAAGCTCACGATTCGGGATTGCACGAGCGGGTTCCGCTGCTGGCGGCGCGAAGCGCTCGAACAGCTTCCGCTCGCCTCGATCCGCTCCGAAGGCTACTCATTCATCGTCGAGCTCGCCTGGGAGGCGTCGAAGGCGGGGTTCAGGTGCGGCGAGATCCCCATCACGTTCGTCGAGCGGAGAAGGGGCGCGTCGAAGCTCTCAGCCAGGGTGATTGTGGAATCCGCGATACTACCCTGGCGTTTGGCGGCGCGCCCGAAATAGGGCCGCTCGGTTCTTGCCCGCAAGCTGTTCCCGTGGTACGGTTTATCGCTTCAATGCCAGACGACCGCTCGACACGCCCTGTCGGGCTCAGCATGTTTTTTCCCGCGTACAACGACGGCGGGACCATCGCGAGCCTCGTGATTCTCGCGGTGCAGGTCGCCGGCCGCCTGACACCCGACTTCGAGGTCATCGTCGTCAACGACGGCAGCACCGATCTCACCAGGGAGATACTCGACGAGCTTGCGCGCACATATCCGCGCGTGCGCGTCATTCACCACTCGCGCAACCGCGGATACGGTGCGGCGCTGCGAACGGGTTTCGCGGCAGCGACCAAGGACCTGATTGCGTACACCGATGGCGATGCGCAATACGATCCCGCGGAGCTCGAGGTGCTGTGGAACAGGCTGACGCCCGACGCCGACATGGTGAACGGCTACAAGATCCGTCGATCGGATCCATGGCATCGCATCGTGATCGGGCGCCTCTACCATCACACCGTGAAGCAGCTGTTCCGCCTGCGCGTGCGCGACGTCGACTGCGATTTCCGCCTGATGCGGCGGGAGATCTTCAATCGCGTGAAGCTGGAGAAAGATACCGGCGTCATCTGCCTGGAGATGATGCGAAAGATCCAGGATGCTGGTTTCCGCGTCGTCGAAGTCCCGGTGCACCACTATCACCGGCTCCATGGCCGCTCGCAATTCTTCAACTTCAAGCGGGTGTTCTGGACGGGCATCGACGTCATGAGGCTGTGGGTGAAGCTCGTGGTGCTGGGACGCGGCCGCACGACCATGCCGGTGCTGTTCCGGAATCCCACCATCAGCGGCGTCATTCCGCCCGAATCCCACAAGCCGTGACCGCGTATCGCGAGTTCTATCGCGATCGGCCCGTGCTGATTACGGGCGGCCTCGGATTCATCGGCAGCAACCTGGCTCGCCAGCTCGTCGCGCTCGGCGCGCGCGTGCTGATCGTCGACTCGCTCATTCCCGATTACGGCGGCAACCTGTTCAACATCAGCGGCATCGAGGAGCGCGTTCGCGTCAACATCGCCGACATCCGGCAACAGAGCACGATGAACTACCTCGTGCGCGGGCACGACGTGATCTTCAACCTGGCCGGCCAGGTGAGCCACATCGACAGCATGCAGGATCCGTATACGGATCTGGACATCAACTGCCGCAGCCAGTTGTGTGTGCTCGAGGCGTGCCGACGCAACAACACCTCCGTCAAAGTCGTGTTCGCCGGTACGCGGCAGATCTACGGGCGCGCCGACACACTGCCAGTCACCGAGGATCATCTCGTGCGGCCGACCGACGTCAACGGGATCAACAAGGCGGCAGGCGAGTACTACCATCTCGTCTACAACAACGTGTTCGGCATCCGCGCGTGCTCGCTGCGGCTGACGAACGTGTACGGCCCTCGGCAGCTCATCAAGCACAATCGTCAGGGCTTCGTGGGCTGGTTCATCAGGCTTGCGCTCGAGAACCGTGAGATTCAGATCTTCGGCGATGGCACGCAGCGTCGCGACTTCGTCTACGTCGACGACGCGGTAGATGCGTTCCTGCGCGCGGGCGCGGACGACGTCTCGAACGGCGAGGGGTTCAACGTCGGCGGGATGGAGCCGATCGAGCACGGTGATCTCGTCGAGCTGATGATCCGCACCGCGGGCTCGGGCCGCTTCCGTTGCGTCGCGTGGCCGCCCGACAAGAAAGCGATTGACATCGGCGATTTCTACGCGGACTCGTCGAAAATCCGTTCGGCGCTCGGCTGGCAGCCGGTGACTCCGCTGACCGAGGGACTCCGGCGCACCTTCGACTTCTACCGCGCTCACCTGGACCAGTACGTTCCCGCGACCGGAGAACAGGTCGCGACTCTGTGACCGGCGACCGGATCCCCTTCATCGATCTGCGTCCCGGTGAAGACGACGCCGCGGTGCGCGCGGCGATCGATCGCGTCATCACGCGCGGATGGTTCGTGCTCGGCCCTGAAGTCGAGGCGTTCGAGACGGAGTTCGCGTCGGCAAGCGGCGCCGCTCACGCCGTCGGCGTCGGTACAGGGACCGATGCGATAGCGCTGATGCTCCGGGCGATGAATCTCAAACGGGGAGACGAAGTGATCGTACCTGCGCTGACGGCCGCGTACACGGCTCTTGCCGTGCTGCTTGCCGGCGCAACCCCTGTGTTTGCGGACATCGATCCCGAGCGGCTGACGCTGGATCCAGACGCATGCGAAGCGGCGATCACATCGCGGACCGTTGCAATCCTCCCGGTGCATCTGTACGGCCAGCCTGCGGACATGCGGGCGCTGCAATCGATCGCTCAGCGCCGATCGCTGGCGATGATTGAAGACTGCTGCCAGGCGCATCTCGCCACGTGCGACGACGTTCCCGTCGGCACGCGCGGCACGGGCGGCGCGTTCAGCTTTTACCCGACGAAGAATCTCGCCGCGCTCGGCGACGGCGGGGCAATTCTGACCAACGACGCATCGTTGGCCGACCGCCTTCGCCGCCTGCGGAACGGCGGGCAAATCGATCGCTATGTCCATCTCGAGGCGGGCGACAACAGCCGGCTCGACGATCTGCAGGCAGCGGTGCTGCGCGCGCGCCTTCCACTCCTGGCAGGGTGGACGA
>ORMF010498417.1_pt1 | contig 10553 bp, 8 predicted proteins | sample 1779871 | NCBI WGS metagenome assembly ORMF01 (sample SAMEA104232316, study PRJEB22302) | groundwater metagenome | biome: forest; feature: aquifer; material: groundwater | place: USA | collected 2011-08-07 | depth 5.4 m
CGCGTCGCGCGCGGCTCAGGCCGTCGGGAGCGGCGCGGCGAAGCGACCGAAGCGGCGGGCGAGCGTCGGCAGCACCAGCAGGTTCAGGAGCGTCGAGGTGACGAGACCGCCGAGGATGACGGTCGCCATCGGCCCGTCGATCTCGCCGCCGGCGCGGCCGGAGGCGAGCGCCACCGGGAGGAGGCCGAGGCCGGTTACGAGCGCGGTCATCACGATCGGGATCAGGCGATCGCCGGCACCGCGCGGGAGCCCACTCGACGTCGGTCGATCAGGCCGAGGCCGCAGCAGCTCTCTCGCGCTTTTCCTTTGTCATCGACCACACGACCAAGACCATCAGGATTGACGCGAGAATGGCGGACGAGCAGATCGTGCCGAAGTTGAGGCCACCGTTTTCTTTCGGTTTGGTGAGAACATCGCCGACCGTTGCACCAAAGGGACGGGTCAAGACGAACGCGACCCAAAACAAGAGAACTCGAGACATTCGGGTGAAGAATGTCGCAACGAGGACCAGCGCCAGTAGACCACCAATGAGAAGCGCTCCTCCCATGAACCCAAGGCCAGAGCTATCGGATAAGAAGTCACCGAGAGCCGTACCCAGCGTGTTCGAAAAGAGGATTGCGATCCAATAGAAGAGCTCCGCTTTGCGCGTCTTGACATGGTCGACAGAGAGCGAACCCGTGGTAAAGTGCCAGGCCGCAAAAACGCACAGCAAGATGGTGATCAGAATTGCAGCGCCTTTGGCGTAACCGAGGGCGAGGGTGCGGTCCATGTAATCCGACATCGTCGTACCGGCCGTACTCGTCGTGAGGATGACGGTCCAATAGAGTAGCGAATTGTACCTTTTTGACAGAAGTTGCGACCCCAGGCTGATCAAGAACGCCGACACCAAGATGAGTGAACTGACGGCGTAGCCGACGTTCATGGTCATGGATAGGAGGTCCCCCGCCGTCTCTCCCAGAGTCGTTGCGGAGATCTTCATTACCCAAAATGCTGCCGTGATTTTGGGGAGCTTACTGTCGATGAAATGGTTCGCGTCTCTGTTCATGGTCGCGCCTCTGCCCAATGGAGACCAAGCCGCCTCGACGGTGGGAGTCTGCTCGAGGAAGCGAGACGGTGAATGCGATCATCTCGGCGACGTCCTCGGGCTGCAGCCACTCCGTCGTGTGTCTTCTTCGTGCTATCACCTATAGTCGACCAGAATGTTTTATGCCTTTGCCCTGTCATTCACCGGGACTCGATAGCCGAGGGCGTAGAGAGGCGGTAGGCAGAACAGGAGTAGCGGTACGGATAGGGAGAACCCGCCGATTACCGCGATCGCAAGTGGCTTCTGCATCTGCGCGCCGGCTCCGATTCCGAAGGCGAGGGGAAGAAGCGCGAGGACGGCGGCAAGCGTTGTCATGATGATCGGGCGTGCACGAACGTGACCTGCCCGGATCATCGCAACGCTCAAGTCGTCACCCGTCGCCCGGTATTGCTCGATGTAGAAAATCAAGAAGACCGCGTTCTCGGCGACAATCCCGACGATCATGATCATGCCCATGAACGAAGAGATGTTGAGCGGCGTTCGGGTTACCCAGAGTAGCCCCAGGACACCCACGAGCGACATCCCGTCTACGAGCATAATCACCAGCGGTGTTCTGTACGACTCAAAGCCGAACAGAAGCACGATAAACACGAGCGCTACGGCGGAAGCGAGCACGATCAGCAGCCCATGGAATGACGCTTGTTGCTCACGATAGAGTCCCCCGTAGATGACATCTTGGTCGGGTGGAAAGTGGACCGCGCGAGCTAGCCGCTCTCGTAAACGGTCCACGGTACCTCCAAGATCGCTACTTGTGATGCGCGCTGTCACGGCAACCATCTGTTTCAAATTCTCCCGCGCTATCTCCGTGGTACCCGGCTGGATCTCAACCCCTGTAAACGCGGCGATAGGCACGGACCCGCCACCTTCAACGGGCATCCGCAGCGCAAGCAAGGCTTGCTGACTCTCGCGTGCGTGCGGTGCAGCTCGCACGCGGACGCCGATCAGCTTCTCGCCGAACACGACATTCGTGTCCGCTCTGCCAGCGAGTGCCGTCTCGAGCGTCGCCGCCGTATCCTGCGCCGTCAAGCTGAAGCGCTGGGCACGTTGAGAATCAACAACGAGGTTCATCGTCGGCCCGGCGACTCTGATGCCGTCGAACACATCAACGACCCCGGGAACCTGCCGCAGCTCCTGCGCGACCCTGCGCGCGCTTTCTTGAGTTTGCCCGAGATCGTCGCCGAAGATCTTGACCTCAATGGGCTCTGGTACCGCTGTGAGATCGCCAATCAGGTCCTCCATCAGCTGCGCGAAAGCGACGCGAACCCCAGGGACTGTCGTCTCGATTTGGTGGCGGACGTCGTCCATCACGTCTCCGATTGGACGCCGCTTGCCCGCCTTGAGCTTCACGAGAAAATCTCCCTGATTGGGTTCCGTGATCCCACCCCCGAGCCGCAACCCTGTTCGCAGCGAGTAGGTGTCGACATCGGGCGTTGCGTGCAGAATCTGTTCGATGCGCGACAGCGTCGCGCTCGTCTCATCGAGCGAGGAGCCTGCCACTGTGAAGTAGTCGAGGACGAACGCACCTTCGTCCATCTCCGGCAGGAATCCCGTCTCGAGCTGGTGGTAGAGGCCCCAAGCCGCGATGACGCAGAGACCTGCGATGCACGGGACGATGATCGGATGTGCGAGAAGATGGGCGAGCCCGCGCCCGTACCGCGTGTCTGTGAGACCCGCATGGTGAGACTCGGTGTGATCCTCGGCACCGTCCCCGAGAAGCCGTTCGGCAAGCTGAGGAACGACAAACATCGAGAAGAGAAAGGACGCTACAAGGGCGGCGACGACTGTGAGTGATAGCGACGCAAAGAATCCGCCCGTCACCCCGGTCAAGAACGCGAGTGGAGCATACACGACGATCGAACACAGACTCGATGTCACCATGGGTGATGTCATCTCGCCGACTGCATTCTGGAGCGCATGCTCGCGCCCGATACGCGTATGGCGGACGATATTTTCAACAACCACAATGGCATCGTCGAGAATGAGCCCGACCGAGGCAGCGATTCCACCAAGTGTCATGATGTTGAGGCTCTGCCCGAGCGCCTTTAGGATGAGCAGTGTGATCCCGACGCTGACAGGCACACTTGCAGCTGCAATGGCCGTAATGCGTCCGTGGCGGAGAAACGCGTAGAGCACGACGATCCCAAGCCCGATGCCGATTAAGATACTATCGCGGACATTGTGCATTGAGGACGTGATCAGCTCGGATTGGTCGTAGTACTTTGCGAGACCCACATCGGGAGGAAGCTTCGTCCGGTACTGCGCGAGTACCCGGGAGATACCCTCCGCGATCGCGACGGTGTTCGCATCGCGCTGCTGATAGACATTCACGAGCACCGCGGGCACCCCGTTCGCGGTCACGCGTACCCACCGCGGTTCGACGGATGGCGCGACACGTGCGACGTCCGACACGGTAATCGGTGAACCACTAACGACCTTGATCGTCGTTCGGCCGATCGCATCAAGATCTGGGAACTGAGCCGTTCCCGTCACCAGATACAGCCGATAGTCCTCTTCAAGACGCCCGACAGAGGTGACCAGGTTCGTGCGCGTGATAGCATCGCGCACATCTGCAAGCGTTAGCCCGTGGGCGAGCAGCCGGTCCGGCTCGACGTCGATCGCGTACTCGCGAACCTGGCCACCGAGCACTGCAACCTGCGCCACACCAGGAACCTGTACGAGCAAGGGACGTAAGCGATAGAGCGCGAGATCCCGTAACGCGACAGCATCTGTGGTCGTGCCGGTGAGGCTGTATGCGATGACCGGGAACACGGTCGGATCCATGCGCCGAATGCGGACGCGTGTCTCTGGAGGGAGGTCGCCTCGAGCTTGGTTGATCGCGCCCTCAACAAGGACGAGGGTCGTATCCATGTCGAGGCCCCACCGAAAGTTCAGGGATACGTCGCACGAGCCGCGACTCGTCACTGAGCGAACGTTCACAAGGCCTGGTACGGAGTTCACCGCCTCCTCGAGGACTCTCGTGACCTCAACCATCATCCGGTCGGCTGGTCGGTCACCGACATCGGCAAGCACTTGCACACGTGGAAAGCTGACGACCGGGAATAGGGAGACGGGTAGCTGCCGTGCGGCAAGCGCGCCGGCGAGCGTCAGAAGGGCTGCGAGAAAGAAGAGAGCCCGCGCATGGCGCGTGCCGAACGCTGTGATCGTCACGGCGCTGCTTCGCCGAGCTTGACACGCATGCCGTCAGCGAGTTCCTGGGCCCCGCTACTCGCGACCTGTTCTCCCTCGCTAACACCGTCCCGGATCTCTGCGAGGGCCTCATCAAGCGAGCCTACTTGCACATCGCGCGCGTGCGCTGAGCCGTCAGCGATCACAAACACACGGTAGCCGCGGTCAGTCTTCACGAGTGCGGAACGAGGAACCGCGAGGGAGTCCATAACACCTACCTCAATCTGCGCCGTGACGAACGTTCCCGGCGTCAACCCCGTGCCGCAGTCAATCCACACCTCAGCCCGCTGTGAGCTCGGTTCGAGTAGGGGAGCGACGCGGAGCACCGTCCCGATTGCCGACTGTCCAGCGCTGGGATCGATGGGCGCGACCATCGAGCGCTGCCCGACCGAAACGCGACTCACGTCCGCTCCGTCTACCCGGATGTCTGCGGATAGACGATGTGGATCCACGAGCGAGACGGCGGTTGTTGTCGGGTCTACTTCCTGTCCAGGGTGCACGTTGACCGCAGTTACGAGCCCCGCGCTTGGAGCCCGAAGCGTCTGTCGTCGAGTCGACGCTTCGTAGTCACGGGTGCGCGCGGAGAGCTCGTCGGAAGCATTCTTGGCCTCGACCTCGGCCTCCTCGAGGCTGATGCGCGGTGTGACACCCGCAGCGAACGCGGCGCGCTGCCGCTCGAGCGCGCGCTGCGCCTGCAGCGCGACGCGGCGTAGCTTTTCGATGTCGGCCGCGGGTACCGGGTCGAGGATGATCGACAAAAGCGGGTCACCTACGCCGACGGACGTTCCCACGCGCACATCAACCTTGCCCACGCGACCTCCGTACAGAGGTGAGACAATCGTGTCTGCCTCCGGCAAAGGCGCAATCGTTCCGGAACCCGCGACTCTCGAGACGAAAGCGTGGTGCGTCACTTGCGTCGCTTCGATTGGCGCGGTGACGACCTCACCTTCAGACGCAGCCTCCTCGCGGCCGTGGCATGCGGCGAGAAGCGACACTGCGAGGACGATCGCAGCGGCAGAGCGGCTCAAGGGAGCCTTCCAGCAGCGAAGTCGAGCCGACTCCGGGCGAGGTGATAGTCGGCCGCGGCCGCGGCGCGTTGTGAGGCGAGCTGCGTCGCTTGGTGCTCACTCGTGATCAGGTCGAGCGTGCTCACAAGCCCAAGCTCATAGCCCCGTCTCGCGATCTCGGTGTTTCGGCGTGCGAGTTGCCCGGCCGCTTCTGCCGTATCGAGTTGCTGACGGGCGAGCTTCACTTCGAGGTATCGCCGCGTGATTTCGCTCGTGACTGCGCGACGTGCACCTACGATGCGCTGCTGAGCTTTTTCGACCGCAAGGCGTGCAATCTGCTCACGCGCGGCGAGAGTGCCCCAGTTCCAGATCGGCACTGTCAGGTTGACACCTGCCTGCCACCCATCGTTCCGTACATCGGGCAACGTTAGGCTGTCGTAGCCAGCAGCAGCGCCGGCGCGAACCTGGGGGAGCCTAGCCGCACGGGCAATACTCACGTCGTCCTCGAGCGCCTGCGCTTCATTCTCCAGGCGTCGCAAATCGGGTCGAGCCTCGAGTCCGCTCGCAACGACCGTTTCGAGCGGCTCGAGTGCCGGACCCTCGTCGGACACCGTCACCGGGATGACTTCGAGCGCATCTGCAGAGAGACTCACGAGCGTACCCAGCTCCGTTTTCGTGATCACGACGTTCCCAGCTGCCGTGTCGGCTGCCGCCTTCGCCTGGGCGACCTCGAGCTCGAACTTGCCGACGTCGAACGCGGGCACCTCTCCGTTGTCGTGGCGGACGCGCACCCTTCGAAGCAGCTCGCCGGCAATCGCCTTCGCCGCTGCAGCGATCGACTGCTGCTCCTCGGCGGCAAGCAGGCCGAAGTAGGCGCTGTCGGTATCGAGTATGACCGTCGCACGCGCCATCTCACCGCCGTGTTCCGCGGCAGCTCTCTCGGCCCGCGCTTTTCGCTGACCAGCGACAAGACTCCCACCCATGAACAGCGGAGCGGAGACGACGCCGCGCGCCACGTACTCGTTTTCGCCGTTGTTTGCAGCGAAGTCCGGCACACCGCGGCGGTTGACGCTGCTACGTAGGTATCCGCCCTCACCAGTGAGCGTCGGCAGAAGAGCACGGTCCGCAATGTTTACCCCGAGGCGTGCCGCGTCGACGTCGGCTCTCGCCGAGACGATTTCAGGAGCGTTTGCGAGGGCGCGGGCGCGACACTCCGTCAAGTCAAGGCGGACTACTTCTCGGGTGTCGCTCGAGAAACCATAAGAGCGGCCTGTCGGAAGACTGAGCGCGTACAGCGCTACGCTACCGAGGACCGAAACTCTGCGCCGCATCTATATCTACCGCCCCTCAACCAGAGGTCCGAGAAGGAACATGCCACTCACGGAGTGGTCGCCATGACCCCCTGACCAGTCAGTAGAATTCAGCTCGATCAATAGCTGAATGCAACGCGTCTCGTGCAGCGCGAACGATTCAAAAAGTGTTCCTGTAGTGCTGCAGAGTGTCAATAGCGCACACGGATCATGACGTGATTGTCATCATCGTACCGGGCAGTATTCGCACGCGTCGCCTCTACCGGGCGCACTCAAAGCTCCCTCGGGCTCAGAACCGAGCGGGCACGGTAGGGGAGAGCGGAGCAGGGCGCTTTCCGGCCGTGCCCCATAGGGTCACGACTTGGGCGAGACCCCGAGGGCGACGGCCGAAGCCGGCAGGAAGAACCTGCGAGGGAATTCCGCGAGCCCGGTACAGGGGCTGTTACCACTTGGTTCCGCATGCTAAACATTTGCCGCCACGTTGAATTGACCAATCGACACCACCCTATGAAGCGTAAAGCATCGTATCGGCGCCTGGCACTCTTGGCTGCCGTCACCCCGCTCCTCATGAGTGTGGGGCTGCCTCCGGGACTGGTGCTGTGCATCGCTAGAGATCATGTCGCTGTTGAAGCATCGCACGAGAGTGCCCATTCCTGTACCGGCTCGTGTTCCCGCGCTCTGGGAAACCTTCCCCCAGGTGTCTCATCGGCCGATCGCTGTATCGATATTGCGTTCTCCGCGGTTGCTCGCGATACGCTCCTTGAACCGACCAAGCATGTGCCGCAGGCTCCGGCCGTCGTGGGCGTCCTCTGCGTTGGCGTCTCGTCTCCGGCGCTCGGGCCCCAGGCGCCTCCTCGGCCCGACTGCTCTCCGCTCGTTGATCCGGTGCAACGGACCCTCCGCACCGTCCGTCTTCTCGTCTAACTCCGTCGTCACCTCCAATGCGCTCGTGTGAGCGCGCGCGCCGCACGTGCTGCGCGTGTAGTTCCTCGCGCCCGCGGCACAGCCGTGGTGCGCATCGTCAACGGAGATGGACGGCTATGGTTTGGGCACCTTCACAATTCTTTCCAATGGGCCTCGTGGTCCTGGCGTTTGCGGCCAGCGTCGCGGCGAAAGCGCCGCCTCTTGTGCCGCTCGCTGCTACGGAGCCGACCGGCAGACTTGAGTCCCCGACGCTCGAAGAGCTCGTCGGCGAGGCGCTGAGCAACAATCCCGAGATCCGGGCGCTCTCCGCGGGGGTCGACGCGGCTCGTGGCGAAGTGACTGCCGCCAAGACCTGGCAGAACCCCGAGCTCTCGATTGTGCCGAAGCTGACCCACACGCGCGGCCAGGACGGCCGGTCGAGCAACGAGTTCGATGGAGCGTATGGGTTCGCTCAAACGATCGAGTTTCCCGGGAAGCGCGCGCTACGCCGGGCTCTCGCGGAGAGGAACGTCGAGACCCGTGAGCTGGCTTGGGAAGGGTTTCGGAACGAGCTTGCGATCCAAGTGCGCAGCGCCTTCTACAGGTTGCTAATGGCGCCGCAGCTCGTGTCGTTCGAGGAGAGGCGGTTGATGCTCGCCAAGACCTTCGTTGCGGCGGCCAGAAAGAAGGTCGACGCCGGATTCGCTCCCGAGTTCGAAGCGACGAAGGCGGAAGTCGAGGTGGTGGCCGCCCAGAAGGCGGTGCGCGAGGCGCACGCACGCCATCTGGCGGCGCAGGCCGCGTTGAACACGTTGCTGGGTCGACAGCCGACCGAATCGTTGACGGTCACCGGCGCGCTGACCGCCGACGTCGCGTTGCTCGATGAGGCGACGCTGCTTGCAGAGGCCCAGGCGCGCAATCCCGGTCTCAGAGTGCAAGCGACCGAGGTCGAGCGCGCACGTCTCGGCCTGCAACTGGTGCGACGGTCGCGCCTTCCCGATTTCACTATCGGGCCGAGCTACGAAACCGAGCCGGACACCCAATTCTACGGCCTCGGCTTGTCGCTCCCGCTGCCGCTCTGGGACCAGAAGAAGGGCGAGATCGCGACCGCCGAGGCAGAAGAGCGCCGCGCGTCGGCCGAGCTCGACAAGCTTCGCCAGGAGGTTCTCCGCGACGTGCTGACCAGCTCCCAGGAGCTGGCCGCGGCGAAGGAGGGCCTCTCCTACTACACGCCGGAGCTGCTCGCCAAGCTGCGGGGCGCTCTGGATGCCGCTGCAGGGACGTACGCAGAAGGGCGGACCACTCTGCTGGTCTTTCTCGAGACTCAACGGACCTATTTCAACACCCAGGCGGATTACTTCGAGACTCTGCAGAAGCTCTACGACGCCCGGGCAACGCTCGAAGCCGCTGTGGGCGTGCCGTTGGCCGAGCTGCGAACGCCGCCCGCAGAGAGAGGGCCGAAGAAGTGAAGCGATACACGCTCGTGACTCTGATCGCCGCCGCCGCGTTTCTGGCTTTGGTAGCGAGCTGCAGCAGCAAGACTGACCCCGTGGCAGCTACGACATCCGAAACCCCGGAAGAAAAGCCCGCTCCCGACACCGTGACGTTGAGTGAAGAAAGCCTGAAGCTCGTCGGGGTCGAGGTAACTCCCGTCTCGCGCGGACACCTCAGCATGACGCTGCGGAGCCCGGGGCGGATCAGCGTCAACGTGAACCGGACCGCGAAGGTGACGCCCACCCTCGAAGGCCGGATCCTGAAGATGAGCTACGACATCGGAGCCGAGGTTCGGGCCGGCGACGGCATGGTGCTGATCGATAGCCCGGAGCTCCTCAACAAGCCGCTCGACCTGAAGGCACCGATCAGTGGCCGGGTGATCGCGCGGCATGGCACCGTCGGCGAGGCGGTCGACCGAGCCAAAGAGCTCTACACGATCAGCGACCTCGCGAACCTGTGGGCCATCGCCGAGATCAAGGAGAAGGACATCGCGATGGTGCAGGTCGGCCAGGAAGCGACGCTTCGTGTCCTCGCCTTCCCGGAGGAGGCGTTCACGGGGAAGGTCGTACTACTCGGCCACGAGATCGAAGAGAAGACCCGCACGCTCGAGGTACGTATCCTGCTGGAAAATACGAGCGGCAAGCTCAAGCCCGGGATGTTCGCCGACGTGGAGATCGTGACCGACGTGCTCGACGGCGTGCTCCTGATTCCCGACGACGCGCTTCAGACGCTCGAGGACCAGCAGGTCGTCTTCGTGGCCGCCGACGGCGGCACTTTCACGAAACGGACCGTGCGAGTCGGTCGCGAGCAGAACGGGCGGGTTGAGATCGTCGACGGCCTCCGGGACGGCGAGCGCGTCGTGACCGCGGGCAGCTTTCTGCTGAAGTCCGAGATGCTGAAGAACGAGCTCGCGGAAGAGTGACCGCATGATCGATCGCATTCTCGAGTTCGCGGTCACGCAACGCTTGCTGGTGCTGCTCGCCACCCTGGGCTTGATCGGCCTCGGCGTGCTCGCAGCCTTCCGCATTCCGATCGATGCCTTTCCCGACGTGACCAACGTTCAGGTGCAGGTTCTGGCGAAGGCCGGCGGCATGTCTCCCCCCGAGGTCGAGAAGCTCATCACCTACCCGATTGAGATCGAGATGGGCGGCTTGCCGCGGGTGCGAGAAATTCGCTCGGTCTCCAAGCTCGGCCTGATGATGGTCACCGTCGTGTTCGAGGACGGCGTGAACGACTACTTCGCCCGGCAGCTCGTCTTCGAAAGGCTGCAGCAGGCCAAGGAGAGGATCCCCGCCGGTGTGGACGTCGCACTCGGACCGATCACTACCGGCCTCGGGGAGATCTTTCAGTACACGTTGCAGAGCCGCGACGGCCGACACTCCGCAATGGAGCTCCGCACGATCCAGGACTACATCGTGCGCCCTATCCTGCGGACGGTGCCAGGCGTCACCGACGTGAACAGCTTCGGCGGCCTCGTGAAGCAGTATCAAGTGATCGTGAGCCCGGATCGCCTGACCTCGTATGACTTGACGCTCAAGGAGGTGTTCGAGGCGCTCGAGAAAAATAACC